>WNFF01001335.1_pt1 | contig 19832 bp, 17 predicted proteins | sample 5400441 | NCBI WGS metagenome assembly WNFF01 (sample SAMN13153345, study PRJNA577476) | soil metagenome | isolation source: 120 cm saprolite under Douglas fir tree site 2 hole 3 replicate 1 | place: USA:California | collected 2015-04-18 | reverse complement strand
AAGGACGCACCTTGCAGGTGAGAATTCGTAGTCTTCGGTTCACACAGCCTACCGGCGTTCTACGCTGGCGTACGGCCTCATTCAGGCTCCTCGCGCCTGCCACTCTGTAAAACACGTCCCGCTATCGACGGATCGGGGAGCAACATCTCTGCTTGCGGAAAGGCGCGGGCTCGGAAACAATCTCGGAGAGAGCGAAGTAGAGTCAGCATGGCCTGGAAGGCTACTGGTCGGGACTCTGTAAATGCAACAATTTCAATTTGTACTGAGTTTTTGATAGGGACTGGGGGACCCACGCTAGTTGAGCAGCGGCTTTTGGCTTTGGCTGTCGCGCCTTTTCCGCTTGTCCTCATACATAAGGGCGTCGGCGCGTGCAAGCAGTTCGACGAGGTTGCCCAAGGAAGCGTCGGAGGAGTCGGCGGTGAGGATTCCGACGCTGATGCAGAGCTCGTAACGTCGTTCGGCCACGGAGTTGACGACCTTGAGCTTGCGCAGAAGACGCGTTCGAATGACTTCGAGGCCGGAGTCTTCGGCGTTCGTCACCAGTACGGCAAACTCATCGCCGCCTAGCCGCCCGATGACGTCTGATTGCCGAAAGCAGCTTTTGAGAATTTCTGCGGCTTCCGCCAGGGCGCGGTTGCCCTCCTGGTGACCGAAATGATCGTTGATGTACTTCAGTCCGTCCAAACCAATGCAGACGAGCAGGACGCGGCCGCCCGACCGGGTAATGAGCTTCAGGTGCTGTTCGGCCAGGAAGCGGAAGCCGCGATGATTGTAAAGGCCGGTGAGGTCGTCGAACAGCGCCAGCGTGCGCAAACTGGACTGCACACGATGGCGCTCCATGGCGTGCCGCAAGGCGCGGGCAAGCGATCGGTTATCGACGTTGTTTTTGCAGACATAATCCTGAGCCCCGGCTCGCAGGGCCTTGGTGGCCAGCTCTTCATCGTCGTGCCCGGTTAGGAGTACGAGAGGAACCTCGGGGGCCAAGGCACGCAACTGATGAATGGCTTCGAGGTCACGAGCATCGGGGAGACCGGGATCGAGAAGGATGAGGTCGGGCATCTGGCGAGCGATTTCTGAAAGGGCGGCGGCTAGTGTGCCGCACTGGATGCAGTGGCAGGAGAAAGTCGTAATTTCCGACAGATATTGGCGAACAAGACTCGCGTAGGCGGGGCTGTCCTCAATATGCAGAATCGTGAGCTTGGTGTTCATGGCAGTTCACTAAAGCAACGTTGCCAACCGAAACGTTTTTATAACTCTATCACGGTCACGAGCAATTGCGTCCTCTAGCGGACCGAAAGGTATATAACCTGGACATCCCATCAGACAATCGAACTGTCACCCGGTTCTGTCTTGGCATGTAGTCAGAACAAAGATTATTCTCTGCTTGGGTAACAGGCAGATGTACGAAAAGCGCGAAGACTTATGAATCAATGTGTGAAATGAACCTATGCGGCGTTGTATTCGAGAGTAATCTAGACATGTGGGGAATAAAGGCCGCGTTGGATTTTGACCTCCGGGAATTGACAAGATGGACTTGAATCGCCGGGGCTACCCTGAGTACTTACGCGCGGCGGCCAGTCCAAGCCTAGGATGCCGCAAGTGGCTTAACCAAAGTCGATAGAAGCAGTTTGGAAACACTACCCTCGGGAGTTATTGACTCAGGTGGAAATTTCCCGATAGTGTGTAAAACGTCGTGAGGCCGCGCGGAAAGGCGCAGGCAACAGGTGATTATTGCGACTGCACAAGCCAAAGACTGTGGGCGAGCTGGGAGACGCACAAGCTAAGGTGCTTCGCGCAAACTTCCGGCGGATTGAGCGGCGGGAATGGTGGCTGTGGGCAGCCGCGGCCATCGTCACTTTGCTGCTCACCGTTGGGCTGGCTTCTTTTCTTCTTCCGAGCGCTCACCTACATCAAGACTTCTACTCGCTCAACGTGCTGCCGCAGGCCATTCGCGGGCTAGTGGGCCTGGTTTTCCTCTTCGATCTCTACACGATCTATCAGCATCTTCTGATCTATCGGATCCGCAGGCAGCTGGTGGAGCGGGAAGAACTCTTTCACCTCATAAGTGAGAACGCGGCCGACATGATCGCGGTTGTGGATATGGAAGGGAGGCGGCTTTACAACAGTCTTTCCTATCAGAAGGCACTGGGATATTCGCCCGAGGAATTGCAGGCCTCCTCATCTTTCGAACAGATTCATCCCGATGATCGTGAACGTGTCAAGAAGGCTGCCGAGGAGGCGCGGCGCTCAGGAATAGGAAAGACGCTGGAGTACCGCCTTCGCCACAAGAATGGCACGTGGCTGGTGCTGGAATCAACGTCAAGCGTCATTAGGAATGCCAAGGGCGAGCCGGAAAAGCTTGTCATTGTGAATCGCGACGTTACGGAACGTAAAAGAGCGGAAGAAGCTCTGCGGCGGTCCGAGTCAGGGTTTCGGTCGGTGGTGGAAGACGCACCTTACGGCATATATCGCACCAGCCTGACCGGCCGGTTTCTACAGGTGAATCCGGCGCTCCAGAAAATGCTCGGCTATGAATCAACAGAGGAACTTCTGAGGCGAGATCTTGCAAACCACATCTTCCGGCACGCCGGTGAATACCAACGCCTAACTGAGCTCCTCGCCCATACCGAAGAAATCAAGGACTTGGAAATGGAGTGGAAGCGGCTGGACGGCACGCCAATCACGGTACGGTGTTCCGGCCGACGCATCAACGACGAAAGCGGCGTTCCGGCGTACTTTGAAGTGTTTGCAGAGGATGTGACAGAAAAACGAGTGCTCGAAAAACAACTCAGAATGGCACAAAAAATGGAGGCCATCGGACGCCTATCGGGAGGGATCGCACACGATTTCAACAACCTTCTCGGAGTTATCATTGGTTACAGCGGAGTGCTGAAGAAGCGGCTGGGCCCAGACAATGCTCTGTGCGAGCATGCGCTCGAAATCGAGAAGGCGGGGCAGCGAGCCGCATCATTGACCAAACAGTTGCTGGCGTTCAGCCGGCAGCAGGTCTTAACGCCTGCCGTTCTTAACCTCAACTCGCTCGCCACCGACATGGAAAAAATGCTTCCGCGCCTGTTGGGAGAGGATATCGAAGTGTCGCTCACGCTGGACCCTGAGCTTGGCAATGTGAAAGCGGACCAGAGCCAGATCGAACAGGTCATTATGAATCTAGCTGTCAATGCACGCGACGCGATGCCAACGGGCGGCAAACTGAAGGTCCAGACGAGCAATGTAGAACTAGACCAAGCGTACACGTGGAACCATCCGGGTTCCAAAGCCGGGGAGTACGTGTTGTTGACGGTAACTGACACGGGCATGGGTATGGACGCCGGAACGCTCACTCATATCTTCGAACCATTTTTCACTACCAAGGAGCGGGGCAAAGGAACGGGGCTCGGGCTTGCGACCGTGTACGGCGTCGTTAAGCAGAGCAACGGCTATATCTGGGTAGATAGCGCGCCGGGGAAGGGTGCGTCTTTTCAAATTTATCTCCCGCGGCACGTTGGTGAGCCGGGAGCGGACGAACCGAAAAACGACTCGGGAGAGAAACTGCGCGGCTCGGAAACCATTCTTCTGGTGGAGGACGCCGAGCCGTTGAGAAAACTTGCGCAGACCTTTCTTGAAGCAGGCGGATTCCGCGTGCTGCCGGCAGAGAGCGGTGAAGTTGCCCTGGAAGTGGCAGCAGGTTTCAGAGGAACTTTTGATCTCCTGCTTACCGATGTTGTGATGCCTGGCATGAACGGCCGCGTCTTGGCGGAGCAATTGTCGCCGCGCCAGCCGGGAATGAAGGTGCTCTACATGTCGGGTTATACGGACAGCTTCATTGCAGGGCACGGAGTTCTGGATCCGGAGACGCATCTCCTGCACAAGCCTTTCACGGAAGAGGTTCTTATCCGCAAGGTTCGCGAGGTGCTCGATGGTGGGAAGAAGGCGGGGCCCGCTTCGAGCAGTGCCGTCGAACTTAAGGCAAGCGAAATCCGTTCCGGCCAATAGGAGGAACTCCACGATGGGCAAGGTATTGGTTGTGGACGATGATGAGGCGCTGCGGCGCCTGATGCGCCTTGAGCTCAGCGACGCTTATGAAGTCATCGACTCGGGTGAGCCAGAGCAGGGCTTGGCTCTCGCCCTCGAACACAGGCCCGATGCCATCTTGCTCGATTTGCGAATGCCGAAATATTCCGGCTATGAACTGCTTCAAACATTCACTTCCTTCAGCCGCACGCAGATGATCCCGGTGATTATCGTGAGCGGGGAAGCTGGGGGACAAACGAAGGAACATTGCAAACAGCTTGGTGCTGCGGGCTACTTCGAGAAGCCCATTGACTTCGAGGCGCTGCGGGCATGCCTCAGCCAAAATGCCAAAGCGCGTCGCACTCCACCTCGAACCGAGGTGCGCGTGCGGTTGCGTGTCCCCCTAAAGCTAGAGGGCACGGACAGTCACGGAAAGAAGTTCAGTGAGGTCGCAACCACTGAGAATGTGAGTTTGAGCGGCTTTCTGTGTGGCTGCACGGCCCAACTGGCCGGTGATTCCGTTGTGGACGTCTATCTAACGAGTACCCGCGGAGATTACGTGGGCAAAGCTAGAATTGTTCACGTGGACTCGAAGGGTGCGCCCCTGCAGCGCTATGGATGCCGCTTCATCGAGAAGACCGGGCCTTGGGTGTTGCAATAAGGACTTTCGCCGACAGTATGAATGATGCGCAGCGAGTTGGGTCTGGTGCTTCGGTAGTGGGACACTTGCCATGGCCAACCTAGAACAGGTTCTTCCTCCGGGGGGCGACAGCATCGCCGACAAAGTTGTGTCGGGTCGGCGCCTTGTCACGCGCGTGCTCGTGGTTGACGACGAACCCGCTGCCCGCAAGCTTCTCACCATCTATCTGGGCGCACCGGATTACTACTGTGCAATGGCAAGCAATGGCGAAGAGGCCCTAGTGACCTTACCGCGTGAGCGATTCGATGCGGTTATTTCCGACCTCCAGATGCCCGGCATGAGCGGCTTGGAGCTTCTCGCCGAGGTTCGACGACGACATCCTCGCGTGGTGTTCTTGGTCACCACTGGGGTTGACGACGTGGATGTGGGTGTGCAGGCGATGCGATCAGGCGCTGACGACTATCTCGTCAAACCTCTTCTGGAAAGTGCCGTCGTGGCGAGCCTTGAGCGTGCCTTGCATAAGCGGCGACTCGAACAGCAAGTCGAAAACTACCGCCTGCATCTCGAAGAGATGGTTGTAGAGCGCACCGCGCAGCTGCAAGCGGCTCTCCGGCAGATCGAGGGGAGCTATGAGGACACGTTGGAAGCACTTGGCGCGGCGATCGATCTCCGAGATAGCGAAACCGCGGGCCACTCGCAGCGTGTTTGCCGCTACTCGCTCGTGATTGCCCGAACGATGAACTGGTCGGACAAACAGCTCGGAAGTCTCGCCAGGGGAGCCTATCTGCACGATATCGGAAAGCTCGGGATCCCCGACGGCATACTTCTTAAGCCAGGACCTTTGACTGCGGATGAGCGGACCCGCATGCAACAGCACGTTCAGATCGGATTTGAGCTCGTCAAGGGCATCCCTTTTCTTGCAGACGCCGCCGAAGTCATCCTCACGCATCACGAGCGGCACGATGGCAGTGGGTATCCGCGCGGCCTCAAGGCTGAGGAGATTCTGCTGGGCGCGCGGATCTTCGCTGTGGCGGATAGCTTCGATGCCATCACCTCCGACCGGCCTTATCGTCGTGCTTCCCCATTCGACGCAGGGCGCGAGACGATCCAGCGCGAGGCGGGCCGGCTGTTTGACCCGGAAATCGTGAGTGTGTTCTTGAGCATTCCCGCAGAAACTTGGTCGACCATTGCAAGAGGTCAGCGCCTAACGGCTATGCTTCCGTCCCGGCTGCGTCAAGACAACGCCATTCTTCGGCCTGACGCGAGCATCATCCCTTGAGAAATCTTGGCGGGACGGACTTTTTCTATCAGTTCCAATACGAAAGTTTGCTGGTTAACTTTTTTCGCTATTACATAAGGTCAGCCGTCGGTGTAGATGATTTTGTGGCCGAAGAGGTACCTTAAGCCCAACCGCTTCACTTAAGTTCAACACACGAGACGCAACAGGTTCACTATCAGTCGCATAGAGACCACAGAACTTCATAGATTTCAATAAGGCGTGGAATCTGGTTCGGGACCAGGAACCAATCCAACCTAAGTCGCTGTCCTGGCGTCAGTTACGGTTTCTCGGGCCGCTCTCAGATAGACAAGTTTGGGCAAGTCCCTTTTGATCTTTTGGGAACCAACTTGGGTTTCATTTTCCGCGCGGATCCCTTCGGCCAAGCTATCGCCCGCGGACGTGTTTAGTTATAGTTCCTGCAGAGTAGATTGCCTGACAGGCAATGCAATTGACATTTGATCTAACAAAACTTATAGTTTGTTAAGAAATGTTTGCTTATGGAGCCAACTAGTGCGCACAAACCATAATTCCGGCCTGAAGACGACTCGCAGCCGTATGGCGAACCTTCTCATGGCCCTGTACGACTCAGGTCGCACCATGTTCACGACGGCAGAGGCCGCGCAAATTACCAGCCTCACGCTTCCGCTCACCAGCAGCTTGCTTCATAAGGCCCGAAAGCGAGGACTCGTGTCCCAGCTTAAACGCGGTCTCTTTGTCATCGTGCCACCGGAACTTGGAAGCTCTTCCGAATACGCCGGAAACCCCTACCTGGTTGCGCGTTACTTGGCAGACGACGCCCCCTACTTCCTTTCTCACGCGTCTGCCATGGAACTTCACCGCATGGTGACACAGCCACAGTTTGTCATATTCGTTTCGAGCACCAAACGCATTCCCAAGCAAACGCTGCACGGTACGCAATTCCGTTTTGTTCTGCTGAAGTCCAAGGATTTTTTTGGCAACACAAAACGCTGGGTCACAAAACAAGAGTCGGTCGAGATCAGCGACCTCGAACGCACGATCCTCGACGGTCTCCGCCACCCCGAATATTGCGGCGGAATAAGCGACGTTGCCAAAGGCCTCTGGATGCGCCACGACGACGTTCGCGTGGCAAAACTTATCGACTACGCACATCGGCTCGGCGTCGGTTCCATCTACCGTCGCCTGGGTTATCTCCTGGATCTCTTTGGCATCGGCACGGACGCTGAACGCCAATCGCTTCGCACCGTCCTGACAGCTACATACGTCCCGCTCGATCCCTCTTTGCCGAGCGAAGGCCCTCACGCTGCCAAATGGCGGCTGCAACTGAATATCCCAGCCGACGAGCTGCTAGCTGTACGGAGCACTTGATTGATTCCCCAGCGAAATATTTCCCTGCTTTCCAATCGACTTGCAGCCGGCGGAGGACTGCGCATTCGCGAAGACGTCCTAGAACGGGACTACTGTCTCGCTTGGTTCTTAAACGCGCTGGCGGAATCGGATCTGCAGCCCGTTCTGGCGTTCAAGGGGGGCACCGCCCTGAAACGCTGCTACTTTGCCGATTATCGCTTCTCGGAAGATCTTGACTTCACTCTCCGCCAAGCGCTTCCGTTCGAAGAAATTCGCACGCGTCTCGAGCCTGTCTATGCCGCACTCGCCCAACAATCGGGCATCGTCTTCGCATTCGACCGGCAGGACGCGCGCGTGCGCACCAACACCCACACGTTTTACCTCCGATATACCGGACCGCTTCCCGGGAACAGTAACGTGAAGGTGGATATCACGAGCAATGAGGCGCTGTTTTTCCCTCTCGCAAATCGGCCCGTTCTTCGCGGATATGCAGAGTTCGCCGACATTCCCGAAAATCGGTCCATTCTTGTGTACTCCCTCGACGAAATTGCTGCCGAGAAGGCAGTTGCTCTCACCGATCCAGCCCGAAACGAACCTCGGGATCTCTACGATCTCTGGTATCTCACGGTCAACAAGGAAGTGCAGCTCGACCACCTTCTTCCCGCGATTTGCCAAAAACTGGAATTCCGTGAAAAGCCTTGTGAAGACCTGCAAGCCGCGCTCGCGCAAAAAGAGGCCCGCTTGCGAGCGCTCTGGAAGACTCGCCTGTCCTATCAAATGGCGGCCCTCCCGCCGTTCGAGCAGGTTTTTCGTGAATTGCGTCGCACCTTCCGTCGGGCCAGCTTGCCCTAGGCCCTGTTCCTCCGAACGGTGAGATGGCAGGCCGCTACGGGAAGAAGCTGCTTGTAAATATCCGGTGGAAGCAAGAGTGTGCCGCTACGATCGGCCTTGGCTGCGCACTTCCTGCTAGCACCCAGGAATCGGTGATGGACAAGTCCAGACAATTTTTTGGCGCAGAAGAAACCCGAAGCAGTTTCAATCTAAATCAGAAACCAGACCGAATGCGAGACAAGTCTTGACACGTTGTTGAAACAGAAGAAGCGAAGCACCTTCGGAGTAAACTAATGTAAGATCGGGATTTGAGCGATCACGTGCGAGTGGGATTCTCGCCAGAATCTCCTGGTCTTGCACCAAGCGGTCTTTCACTCTGTCACGTGCCCTAAGTTATTGGTTTTAAAAGAGTGGTCGGGGCGAATGGATTTGAACCATCGACCTCCTGGTCCCGAACCAGGTAAGCCAATGACCTAAGTCGCTGTCCTGGCGTCGCTTGTAGGTTTTTGGGCTGCTCTCAGATGGACAAGTCGGACAAGTCAGTCGGAAACGTGCGGTGAAAACTCGGCTGCCGGACAAGTGGATCGCCTCCGAGACCACTTGTGTGGAGGGGATTTCCCACCGGTTGTCTGCAAGTGATCATAGAACCGCTTTCACGCTATGTGCAAAAATGAACAGAATATGCTCCGTTTCGATGTGATCCTAAGCGGGGACAAATTCATGAAGACGGGGCAAGAAGAGTTCCCGGAAGCCAGCCTAAACGATGTTACGAAGGAAATGGCGATGCCGCGCATGGCCCAATCCGCGCGGCGGGCAGTATCCCAGCAGAATCGGGGGCTACTTCAACGCATGACGTCCAGTGTGGAGGCCCTTCCCAAAATTTCGTTCGATTTGGCCGGAGTGGTCACACGAAAAGCAAGTTTCGGAGCAGGAGCAATTATTTTCTCCCAAGGCGATTTCGCCGGGACACTCATGTACATTCAAAGCGGCCGCGTGAAACTCTCCGTGGGCTCCAAGACGAACAAGGAGCCAATTGTCGCCATTCTGGGGCCAAGCGACTTTTTTGGTGAAGTGTGCCTTGGAAGTCAGAATATTCGTGTGAGGACCGCCATCGCGATTGCACCCACGGTTCTAAAAGTCATTGAAAGAAACGAGATGCTCCGAGCGCTCCGCGCTGACCATGCGCTCTCCTACGCCTTCCTGTCTTACATGCTTTCGCGCAATATTCGAATCGAGGAGGATTTAATCGATCAGGTCTCTCAGTGCAGCGAGAGGCGGCTCGCCCGCACGCTTCTGCTGCTTGCAGGGAACGGGAATCAGCGCAAGCAGCACAGCTTTGCCGGAATATCACAAGGGACCCTGGCAACGATGATCGGCACTACCCGCTCGCGCGTCAACTTTTTTATGAATAAGTTCAGAATGCTTGGCTTCATCAAATACCATGGCACTCTCGACGCGAGCGGCGGGTTACACATCAACACCTCACGTTTAGCTAAGGCTTTCTGCAAATAGAATTACGCCGTATTTGGTCCGCGAGTGATTTGGTTAACCTGGATTTTTTGTCGCTCTCGGGTGCTCGGCACAGACATGAGATGCGAACTCCTTGTCGCGCTGCTGTCCGAACTCCGTCTTCATCTCGTCAATGGATTTGTCAACGAACGGCCATGAAGGATTGAACACCCATGCGCATTCGCTGCAAGCCCAGCCCTGAAAATCCCGTCTTTCGACCCATACCAGTTTGCGACGCATCGGCTCCATGGCCACCTCGCGATTTGGTGCTGTTATGGTTCTTTGAACCGAAGGTAATTCAAAAGGTCTGAAGACTACCGATAGAAAGAGGCTGTTGTCTGTGGGGTACCCAACACTGGCAAGAATTGTTATCTCAGTCCGAGGTCATCCTCGAACTGGTGAATGATGCCGTAACACTCGCACGCGGATTTTTCGAGCTTCCTGCGGTTCACAACCTTCACTGCACCTCGCACGTATTCTATGATTCCCTTCTTTTGCAGTACGGCTGCTGCCAGGCTCACCGTGGAGCGGTCCGTACCCATCATTGTCGCAATGAAATCGTGGGTGATCGGAAGCACTCCCAAATTCACCCGATCCTGAGTCATCAGCAGCCATCTCGAGAGACGCTGCTGTATGTCGTGGAGCCGATTGCATGCCGCGGTCTGCGCGACTTGCATTCCTTGAAGCCCCGTATGCCGGCTCAAGATCGTCTGCAACTGCGGAGCCGATCGCAAAATGCGTTCGAGCGCGTTTCCCATCATGCGGAAGCCATCGCCCGCGATTTGGATAATTTCGCGCACGGAACTTCTGCTCAACCCGACTGCCAATCCTGCCCCGACGTAACCCTCGCTGCCCACTACACCCACTTCCACGGTTCGGCCGTCTTTGGTTACTACCACTTGCGAAACCATTCCTCGGTTCGGGAAATAGACAAACTCGATTTCTTGCGTCGGCTCATGCAGGCTGAGATGATGCGGCAGGTCGATATACGTCAAGTCGGGACGCATCAGCTCGTATTCATTGTCGGGCGTCGCCAACAGTACTCTGTTGCTTACTTGCTTTCCCTCGGTGTTGGTCCGTTGGCCTGCCGGTGCGACGCGAAAGTTTTTCCCGCTCATATCCATCCTGAATGGCACCGAAGTGCAGTGCATTCGTTCGGTCGAAATTCTTGGGCTATCGGATTTCATGTCCATTCGACCAAAACAGGGGCTAACAATCTGTCCGAAAGGGGACACCGCTCAAAACCGAAGAGGAGCGGATCATGCGGCAGATCAACGCGCGTTTGCCGGGGAATCCGGTATGTCACCGCGAAACATTGCGAGAGACAACTTGCATCCGATTCTCATAAAGATGGGACGCGATGGACAAGTCTGGACAAGTTTTGAAAGATGAAAGGCAAGAAGTAGTTGCGGCGTAAGTCTATATGAGAGCGGCAATTAAAATGGTCGGGGCGAATGGATTTGAACCATCGACCTCCTGGTCCCGAACCAGTGGACAAAATCACATAAGTCGCTGTCTGGCGTCACTTATTGGTTTTCGGGCCGCTCTCTGATGGACAAGTCGGGACAAGTCATAGCCGAGTGTTGGCGAGAATTCTGAGGAATCAATTTGAAACTACTTGACCTCCTTACAATCCTTCGGTTAACAGCCGAGACGGTCAAAAATCTAAGTGCCCTATCTGGTGTCGCTTACAAGAATTTCCGAGCCATTTTTCCTTTTCTAGTTGCACCCAATCCTGCACCCAAACCAGCCCTCCGATATTTCGTCTTCGCACACCGTCGGAAAGGGAGGGGCGGAGTCCAGCGAAGGAAGAATCGTCCTCACCGGGAGGTCATCGGATAGGTTTCTATTCCCGACTGAGAAACGCTTGTCTCTCCTGTCTCTTCGAACTAGCGGATGTAGGTGGCCTTTTGCAGATCATCATGGTTAAACGCGGAAGTCATTCGTTCCCGGTCAGTCTTCCCGATTCCCAGCTCGCCGGCGTCTTCGTCCCAACGCGCGACCACCTTCCTCACTTGGCCGACAATCGCCCGCGCGCGCTTCGCGGATAACTTGAAATAGTCAGCTACCTCGAATGCCAGTTCGAGCGACGCCGTTCCGTCGTCCAAAGTGATGTTGGTCGAAAGCACGCGAGGCTTGGTTTCCACCGGGACCGGGTTTAGATCGTACGCTGGGGCCAGCCTCCAACCTTCGCTTCCCGCATACAGGAATCCAAGGTTCCGCAGGTGATCGTCCGTATTAGAAATCAAGATGTAGAAGACGATGCGCCGCCACAGTTCTTCCAAATCCGCCTCAATCCCGGCACCGTGTTGCCGAATGGCGTCAACTACCTCCAGATAACTGTGTGTCTCGTTGTCCTTGGCACCCAGCATGCTCATCGCCGAGAGAAACGGGATTCGCCGCTTGTTTAATCGATCGAATCGTTCCAATACCAGCACGGACTTTCGGGAAACTTTTTCCACGGTCCAGAAAGGAACCTTGATCCCCGCTTTCCGTGCCAGACGCAGGGCCAGGGCTTCCCATAGCACGACATTCGTCTCATCCGTTTTATGGGGGAATTTTGCAATCAATAGATCGCCGTTCTTGCTCCGAACTGAAGCCTTCGGTCGCGCCCCTCCGAGCGAAGATCCCGGAGCGAGGAGCAAGCGAATGTCCTCCTCGGTTTCTGCATCACCTTCAAAATGTTCCGCTGCCACTAGCAGCCGGGGCAACTTTACCATCGGCGGAATCCGGTCGGCGGCACCGGGCCGGAGGAATGGTCCGCCCGGCTCCTTCGAAAATCGCAGCGCGCCCTGCCGGGCTTCATCGTCAACCATCAACAGATAGTCGATCTCTCGGAGCGTTCGGGCCGTGCGCTTCTCTCGTTTAGCCGCGCGGCGTTCGGCGCGCCCCATCAACATGCGTCCCCAGCGATCCGGAGCCGAGTCGCCGATCGCTCCAAACAGTGCCTTCCCTTGCCCGGTATGGAATGAGCCGGGGCCAAGCGACAGCGCGGGCTCGAGCGAGAAGCGGTTCGCTGCCCGAAGCCATCCTTCGTCATACTCAAAGCTCGCGCTTTCCTGGCCTTTGCGCGCGCGCGCCCACAGCCGCCCGCAAAACTGCGGCGCTCCGCCCAAACCGACATACACATAGACCAGCTCGTCCATTTATGTGCGCGCTCCCGCCCTTTCTTTTTTTCTCGCCCGGACGCGTTTCGGAAGCCTTTCCTCTTCGAGGGTTAGACCTACGCGGTCAAAACGCGCGTCCGCAAGGTCCCCGAGTCGATCCGTCATCCCGAGCACAAACAGCAAACTCGCGTACCCACCTATCGACACCCCCGCATCCCCCTTTTCGATCTTCCTAAGGGTCTTACGATTTAGAAAACCGCGCTGTGCCACCAGTGTGGTCGACAACCGGCGGCGCAAACGTGCATCCCGGATGTCGGCGCCCAGTTTTCGCAGGGCGTTTCTCGCCGGAATCGGCAATGCATGCAGAAAACGAAGCGTTCTCATAATGTCCCTAATAGTATCCCATATGCCGGATACTGTCCACTATTGGGGTACATTGCTAATTCTTGTGAAGTCGATCAGGGTTCCTGAGGAAGTCAATCAGAGAAAATAATTCTTCCCTTTGTGATCGGAGAGTGGCGGTTTGTCGACCGTTTTGAATTGGACCGCTATGTGGAATCGCGGAATGCGGAGGCAAAAGCCTGTTGTTCGCCAAAACTCCAGCCCGCCGCGAAATCAATAACATAGCTGCTGCCATCCGCACGTCCGGTTCGATGAGCGCGGTGTGGAAACGGAAGCATGGCGGAGGTAGTGAGGCACCGACAGACGAAAGGGTCGGCAACCGATAGGCTCCACCTAAACCGCCGCGTGCTTCCGTCAACTTGATTTGGCCCCTTTTGATCTTCTCTTTTGGCCCCACCCTCTGGTGATTCATCACTCTGCCCCCGGCCGGAGCGGAGCCCTGCGGCGCCCGTAGGGCGACGCGTTTAGGGCGCAGCGTAGGCCGGGGGCAGAGTGAAAGTTTTTATTTGCTGCCGCCTTTTTTCTCCAGCGTTCTTCGAAACCGATACGATTCGTTCCCGTTGAAGGCGCGGTGCAGGGTCAAGCAAAGCAGAGCCGAGTTGACTTTGAGTTGAACGGGCAGCGCTACCATCTTCTGTCTGGCGCACCGATCACTAGGGCTGAAGTCGTTTGGGTTCAACTCGACCGTGGTTTCAAGCCTTCGACATTCGCGCCCGGCGCGCGAGATGACCGTGGGTCTATTGGATGGGCCAAGCTGACGTACCTCCTCGGCAAAGAGCGCTAGCTGGGAAGCGGCGGGAATGCAACATGAGGGCGCCGCGCAAATCGGGTGTCGAGTCCGAAAGCGCCACGCGCCCGCCGTTGCTTGTCTAGCCTGGGGACATCTGGGTCCCGAACCAGGGTAACAAAAAATCCTAAGTGCTTTATCTGGCGTCGCTTAAACGGAAATCGACCACAAACTACGCTTCGAGCATAGTTAATCATCTCCAATCCGTCTTGCATAATGTGCGGGCGTACGACTCTGCCAGGACGCCTCTTCCTCTAGCGCTAGGCTCTGCGAGATTTCAGCATTTCCCGCCGCAAGAGCCGGTTTGCCTTGGTCTGGTAGCCTGGGCCACCCCGCTTTAGCCACGCAATGACATCGGCATCTAGCCGCATGGTAACGGGTCTCTTAATCGGACGATAGAGGTGGCCGACGTCGCCCTTACGCATCTGTTCCTCGGTAATTTCTGGAATGTCGGTGGTATTGATCTGGTCATCGCGAATAGCGTCGAAACGCCTGATCTGTTTCCGGCGCTCAGATTTGGTGAGCCTTTTCATAGAATTTCCTTTCGTTCGGTGTTGCTTTTCGGGCCGAGATAATGCGGATCGTTTCACGATCATCTTTCAACCTCAGAGTGTAGACCACCACCATGAGTCTGAACGCTCTGGTGATGGAGCCAATCGTCACGAATCGTTCTTCGCCATCAACATCTTGGGTTTCCATTGTGATTCGGAGCGGATCTAGGAACACCTCCTGCGCCAGTCCAAAGGCAATGCCGTGCTTGTGCTGATTTTGGCGGTTCTTCGTCTCGTCCCATTCGAAGTGCATCGCACCTTGCCAGTCATTACATTATAGTACGTATCATCTCGTACGTACAACAAAATGCTACGAGTTCCGAAGCTTTGCCTTTCGCTTTTTCCTCGTCTATAGTGCGTGGCGGCAACTCGTTGACGGGATTCTAAGGCTGTGCCAACCGTTCCAGTGTCTATTTCGCGTTCGGTGTTAACGTTATGCGAACTGAGTTTGGGACTTCTCCCCGCAAGAAGGGGTAGGGCATCCGCGCTAGTTCTGACCGCTCCGCATCGGTAAATTTCTCCTCCTGTGGTACGCAAGAACTCCATCCAGCGGTTTTCAACGCAATGCAACATTGTTACATCCTGATTGCCTGGCTAGTGTGTCCTTAGTTTCGGCTTCTTGAATGTCGCTGATATCAAAGGCATTCACGCCGGATAGCAATTTGGCGAGGGACAACTACAAGGAATGGAAAGGGGAGCCCCGTGACTTGTCGCGGCTCCCCTTGATCGGAGTGATCGATCCCTGTAAGGCTGTTTTTTAGTGGCTGTGACCCTTGGCCTTGTGCTTGCCTTTGGTCTCGCCCTTGTGCTTGCCCTTGTTCTTATCGTTGTCCGGAGCTGGATCCTTGTCCTTATCTTTCTTCTTGTTCTCAGACTGAACCAGATCCGCACGGTTGTCCCCGCGTTGCGCGCCACCCTTGTTGGAGCGGCTCTTCTGCGCTGCAGCCGGGATCGCGAGCATTGAAAGGGCGAGTATTCCTAAGCATAGGTTCTTCAGCTTCTTCATGGAGGCCTCCTTGACCGGTGCGTCTGTAACCACACTTAGACACCCGGATTCCTTCTGGTTTTTGAGCAATTCACCCTCCAATAGGTACGCCCTTCTTGATGAAGGACTTATGCCACCAGACGTGCATCGTAGTTTCCTGGCCAGGTTTCAAAACGTGGTAATACGGTGCAAGAACTACCTGGATCAGTGAATTGCCCTCTTCCTGTCCTAATGTACAGGTGACTCCTTCGCAGACGCGTCCATTCCCACTCTTCACAGCTCGTCCCTGTCCCGTACACTGAGAGCAAGCTTGCGAGGGTATTCACGAATCCAGGACGACGCTAACCGTAAACTCAGAAATCTGTGCAAGGGGCGGAACCGAACCGGCTCACGCAAGGGCTTTCGGCCTGGAATCCCATAGGAGAGAAGAAATGCGAGATGCAAAAGTACGGAGAGTCTACTTGAATTGGGGGCCGTGCCTTGGTCGCTGCACAACGCTCTTGCCGTTGCTCGTGCTCTTCGCGTGGGCTTCTGCAGTCCACGCACAAACTCCGAGCCCTGCTGCGACAGGGTCCACTGGAAAATCCCAAGAAGGATTCACGCCCGGTTGGGGGTTCGGCGTGAAATTCGAAGGCAGCTCCAGCGGAGACGGGACGGTCACTGATCTTGCCACCGGAGTGGCCTACAACTTTTCGCGCCATTTTGGTGTGGACCTGGGGATTCCCTACTACTTTGTCGGCACACCCTCTTCGATCAAGCAGAAAAACGCTTCGGCTGTTTCGGGTAATGGCTTGGGCAACATCGGCGCGGACCTCAAATGGAACTTTCCGGGGCACACCCTGAACTATGCAGCGACCGTACACCTTGGAGCGCCGACCGGCGACACGAAGAAAGGTTTCAGTACCGGCCACGCAACGTGGAATTGGTCAAACCACTTTGAGCACGGCTGGGGCAACTTCACGCCGTACTTCGATTTAGGAGTCGGCAACACCGTTACAGATACCCGCTTTTTTCATCGTCCGTTCACGACCTTCGGTTACAACGCGCAATTCGAGGGCGGCATGGAATTCGACGCCGGTCCGTTCAGCTTAACAGCTTCTGCTTACGACGTTGCACCGTGGGGACCGCAGACCGTCATTAGCAAGGTCTTTCGCTGCTCCTCTGGGGCCAAGTGCGCGGCAAACGGCAAATCAACCAATCGTCGCGGTTACACGCTCGCGAGCGTCCAGGCAGGCAGCGCGGATCTTGTCCGCGACAACGGCTTCAATGCGGGGATGGAGTTCAAGCCCGTTTCCTACCTTGATCTCGAATTCGACTACAGCCGGAGCGTGCCTCTGCAGCTCAACAGCTTCTCGTTCGGGGTCAGTGTTGACATTCGCTCGCTTCTCCGCTCGCAGCCACAGCACTAGGACGAAGTGATGATGGGCCCAGGGTTGCAGTGGTCAGATTTCACATCAATGTCGTCATATGAAATTAGGTTGTAACATTCATATGGTTGCAACTGCGTATTTGGTGTACTGAAAGATTCTCGAATGCGTTCTCGATCCATCGTCCTCGTGACTTCCGTTTGCGGGGCATCAATGCTCAGCCAAATAGGTTCCGGTTACATATCCCAAAGTTGCGCCAATGAGGATGTCCGAGGGGTAATGCTTTTTCGCCGGATAGCGCGAGAGACTGACTCCCGTTGCAAGCGCATACGCTCCCCACTTGACCCATTTATTTTTGGGATATCGGTGAGCGATCACCGCCGCGAATGCAAAACTTGTGGCTGAGTGTCCGGACGGAAAGGCCCTACCGCCGCCCCAAAACTTGCCTGTACTTCCTGGTTTGAAAGGAAATTGACGGTCGAACGTGAGTTTAAGAGCCAAGTCTGCAGTGCCAGCCGCTCCCATCGCAGCGAGTGCTTTGAATCCAGTATCGCGCAAATAGGAATGGTGTTTGCCGCACCCTATGCCATAGGCGAGAGCAGCTGATCCGATCTCCAGGCCGAGGCCGATGTTTGACCACTGCCCTGCGGTCTGCTGTAAGGACTTGGATTGAATGCGATTGTCAGCGGGCCGGTCCACCTTTGCTATCATTACTCCCGTGGCTGCCAAGATTGGCAGCTCCCATTTCAAATTGCCGGGACGAACAGCGCTTCGGGGAACAGCTTTCAGTCCATGCCCGAATTGCGAAGTTTCAGTCCAGGTCTCGTGGAAAAACCTGCGGATACTGCACCCCGCATCTGTGGCCGAGTCTTGCGCGCATGATGGTTGTTGTTTTTCCCGGGCCTGCTCTGAGGATCGGGGCGTGTCGGAGCGCGGTTCCGCCTCTTGCGTCAGTTCACCGGATGAGTCGGACATCTGGGCGAACGCAGGCCTTGAGCCATAAACAACAGCGGTAGAGACGAGCAGAGAACACGCAAGGAACCGGAAACTGCTTGTGATTCGGGGAATAGCTATTATTTTTAAGGCTCCTATCGAACTCAGATGCATTCTCTTCATCTCACCGCCTATCGGGACCTGCCCGTCGTAACTCTCCGGCTCGGGTTCATCGTTTCAGATCCTTGGGCGGTCTGATTAGGGCTGGTGACTCGGGGGTGATGGTGAACATCTCGCCGGGATCAAGAGGGCGCTGCACGGCATCTTCCAGCTCGCCGAGCGCCCTCTGAGCGCGAAGCAGTGCGTCAAGCCGCGCTCGGGCTAGAACCCAACTTTGGATTTCCACGTTGTCGAGACTCAGTCGAGTGTCGATGCCGGCGCGGATTGCCTGCTGCATGATTTGCAGTTGAGTTTCTTGAAGTTTGCGCAGGAATTCGGCCTCGGCCAGTTCCTCCAGCGCTGCTATATAAACCGCGAGCGCCTTTTCACTTCTTGCAATGACTTGTGCCTGTCGTTCAAGGAACGCGGCTGCGGCTTCCTTGCGATGAGCCTCGGCCTCCGCGATGGGCCCCTGGTTTCGATTGAAGAGAGGGAAAGTGGTCGAGAAGCCGACGGTAAAGAAGCTATGCCTTTCCTCATACGTGTACCCCGGTCCGATATTTATATCGGGATATTGCTTGGCGATCTCTAGCTGTAAGCCTGCTTCGGCAGCCGCGTATTGCTCAAGAGAGTGCCGAAGGTCCAGCCGATTCAAGACCGCGTCGCGCTGGATCCCTCCTGGCGAAAGGGACTCTGCACTTGGCGGCGTGTCGATATTAAGCCACGAGAAATCCGCAGACTCAAGTGCTGCCACTGGAAGGCCAACAGCCGCCGCCAGAGCTGCTTTGGTTTCCCTGACTTGGCCCTCAACCACATCGATAGCCATGTGTGTCTTTGAGAGCTCGATTTGCGCTAAGTCGACGCTTTGTCTCGGTATCTCCCCGGCAAAGAATATTTGTTCGAGAATATTTACTTGGTCCTCGCGAATCTTTTCTTCGGAGCGAAACAATTCCAAACTTCGAGAGGCGAGAAGGTAATTCAGCAGTGCAGAACGAACTCCGCTGTGGATTGTCCAGGCTGAATCCGCAAGATCGAATCGCGCAGCTTGATCGAGACTACGCGCGACTTGGATGCGATGCCCACGCTTGCCCGCAGTCTCTATTGGAAAGGCAAAATCCAAAGTCAACAAATAAGGAGTCGGGACGCCTGGTGCGATACTCAGAGAAGGATTGGGGCGAGCGCCCGCCGTGACCAGAGCTGCTTCCGTTCCCGCAACGCGCGCCCGAGCCGAGTCGAGTGCGGGATTGAAATACAAGGCCGCGAGCGACAGGGTTTGTAAATCCCAAGTCCTGAGCGGCCATGGAGACACTGGGTGACCCAGGGTCTGTTCCTCGAAAGACTGGAGGCCGGGATCGGCAAGACTCCGCGATTCAAACTCTGAAGCTGTGGCGCTGGCAACGATAGGAGCTGGCCGATATCGCTGTACAGCACAGCCTGCCAAAAAGAAGACTCCGATCAGAGAAGCGATTCCTTTTCGTATCGCATTCATGTACGTTCTCCAAATAGAGAAACAAGAAATACAGCCCCCAGAAAACTCAGTAGTGCCGGAGGTCTAGCGGCCCGCGAAGACCACGCCGGGCTCCAGCTTGAGCACCGGCCGGGCACTAATCGCCGCGGCTACGATGCTCACAAGCGTGACCATCACGACCGCCGCCACTGGAGTGAACCACATCATGCGGAATGGATAGTCCGCCTCCGTCACCGCAATCTGGCCAATGATTCCGCACAAGCCGAGCCCTAGGCCGGTACCTAGAAGCGCGCAAAGCCCCGCCTGCACTAAGATCATGGCCAGCAGCAGTTTAGAGGTGGCGCCCATGGCCTTAAGGACCGCGTATTGTTTCAGGCTTTCCGTTGTAAACATGTAGAGCATCACGCCCGTTACACCGAAACCCACGGACATGGCCAGCGAGAGCATCGCAGCGATATCACCAACATCTTCCGAGTT
>WNFF01004416.1_pt1 | contig 19849 bp, 26 predicted proteins | sample 5400441 | NCBI WGS metagenome assembly WNFF01 (sample SAMN13153345, study PRJNA577476) | soil metagenome | isolation source: 120 cm saprolite under Douglas fir tree site 2 hole 3 replicate 1 | place: USA:California | collected 2015-04-18 | reverse complement strand
ATAGTCGGATCCGGAGGAGGACTCGCTCCGGGCGAAGCTAACGTTTCGCTGGCCGGGGCTCCCTTTACATTGGTGAAAGCTGCGATCGCTGATGCGAACCGGAGTGCGATCGAGGCGCTATACCGTACGCATGGCGATCGCATCTGGCGAGCAGCATGGGCATTCGCGCACGATCCCGACGTGGCAAGCGATGCGGTGGCCGAGGCTTTCGCGCAAGCCCTGGCTCGGGGTGATGCCATAACGTCGCCCGTGGCATGGATCTGGCGTGCCGTTTTTCGCATCGCAGGGGGAATGCTGCAAGAACGCCGCCGCTTGGTGCGCCTCAGTCATGGTGGGTCCTACGAGATGACGGAGGTCGACCACGAGCTGGTCTGGGCTCTGCAGCGGCTCCCGCCACATCAGCGCGCCACGCTCATCCTTTTTTACTATGCCGATCGCCCGATCAATGAGATCGCCGACATCCTGCAGTCCAGCAGCATCGCGGTTCGGGTTAATTTGAGCCGCGGCCGTAAGCGGCTGCGATTAATCTTGGAGAACCCCTGTGATTGATCTCAAGGATCGATTCACTGAACTCGATCGGATGCCTGCGCCCGATCTCGATCGGGTGATCGCTGCGCGCGCGCGACAACTGGCAAAGGTCCCCGGCGCCCTCGGTTCTGAGGACCCTGGAGCACGACGAGCAGGCACCCGCCCAGTTGAGCTACTGGCGACTGTCGCCATCCTGGCCCTCGCCGTCGGCGTGGCTGCGTTGGTGCAGTGGCGGCTGATGAGCCCGTCGAGACAGGTGCGGCCTTCGCCATCACCGACACCAACCAGCCTGGTCCAGGCACCCTCAGCAGGCACCGTGGTTTTCTCGGGTTCTGCCTGCACCTATAAGGGACCACAGAGGATCTGGGTCGACCATGTCTCGGTCGCCCTTTCCAACCAGACCGCCAGGGATGCTCATTTTGATTTCTTCCGGCTCAACCAGGGACACCGTTATTCAGAATTCGCGGCCCACATCCGGGGGGAACAGCAACGAAGCCAGGCAGGCCAGTCACCTCTGGGTTATCCGGACTTCGCCACCTTCCTCTTCACGGATGTCATCAAGCCGCAGGAGACGCAATCCCTTTACCTACCCACAGATGTCGCCACCTATGTCATCGCCTGCATCCCCTGGAACGACAGCCAGCCAGCCGGCATTTTTTCCGCCGGTCCAGTAACCGTTTCACCGTGAGCTCAGTGCCCTTGTGGCCAGCAGATGTAACGTTTCACGTCCTCGCGCGTCCCTTAATGGCAAATGGAAGTACGAGCTTCAGGCGCCTGGGCGGTTCGGAAAATGGTCGTTCTCTGCCTACTGCTGTCCAGTGCGTGCGGCGGTGCCGTGACCGCGACGCCGGCGACCACCGGGAAGGTGCCTGAGGCCGGAACCTTTACCCTGACAGATTCTGGCTGCCAGTACGACGCAACTGCGCGCGTGGCATCGGGGTCCTTCTCCGCCCGGGTGGCGAACAACACTGCCGATCGCGCTCACTTCGATTTGTGGAAGCTGAACGCTGGACACAGCTACGCCGAACTACTAGCACATTTCAACGAAGAGGGGCGTCGACTGCGATCGCAGCAACCGCAGCTAGGGCACCCGGAGTTCGCTTCTCTGGTTCGGAGTGTCCCGGTAGACGCGCAGGCATCGGGTGTACTGACAGCCGACGCTGGGGCCGGAATCTACGGCATGGCTTGCATTCGCTGGAAGCTCGCGGAAGAAGGCCCCCTGGATATGTATCCCGCCGGTCCGCTCATGGTTGGCCAATAAGTCCAGGTATTCAGGCGGATCGCCATTCGAGACGACAGGTGGTCGGCGTCCACCTGAATCCCGTCTACGCCGAGACTTTCAGGTGGTATTTACGACCCCGAGCGGATTCGAACCGCCGATCTCCTCCGTGACAGGGAGGCATGTTAGACCGCTACACCACGGGGCCGCGGAAGCCCAAGTATATATAAGGTTGTGCCGAACTAATCGCGGCTGCCGGGCATTTCTTTTCCGATCACGAAGCGCTCGATGACCTGGGCTACGCCCGCCTCGTCGACCGTCCCGGTGACGTGCTTGGCAAGCTTCTTGAGAGCTGCGGGAGCATTGCCCATGGCCACGCCGAAACCCGCCCACCGCACCATGTCCTCGTCGTTGGTGTTGTCGCCGATGGCACAGACCTCGGCCTGGGCGACGCCAAGCCGGTCGGCCACCATAGCAAGCGCCCGGGCCTTGGACACCTGCGGATTGACGACTTCGACGAACCAATCCAACGACCGCGTCACCCGTGCGACGTCCCCCATCCACGCAGTCAGCTCAGTGATGCGAGCGGGCACATTTTCGGGATCCAGGTCGACAAGCACCATCTTGGTGGAGTCCTGGCGCACCCATTTGGAGAGCGGCCCCACCACCTGATAGGGAACCATGCCGATCTTGGCGTAGAGGTCCGCCTCGGGCCGGGCGCGGGCCGTATAGACCCGCTCGTCGATGTAGACGTTGACATGCCAGTCCTTCGGTTCGGCGAGCGCGAGCACCCGCTGCTGCATGGGAACCGTGAGCTCGCGTCGGTACCACACCTCGCCACTCGCAATCTCGCGGACGACGGCACCCTGGTAATTGATGATCGGGCCTCTAAGACCCAGCGGCTCGGCAAATCGAAGTGAGGACTTGAACATGCGACCGGTGGCGAGAACGACCGTCACCCCCGCCGCCGACGCAGCCTTGACCGCGGCGACGTCCCGCGGGTTCATCACGAGATCGTGGTTGACTAACGTGCCATCGAGATCGATGGCCAGCAGTCGGATGGTCACCTAGCGGCGGACGGCGAGCGCTTCGGGATTGACCAGGTTCGGCGGGGTCTGGCCATCGACTGCAGCGATCAGGTTCTTCGCGGCTGTTTCCGCCATCGCGGCGCGGGCAGTGACCGTGGCGCTTCCCAGGTGGGGCAGCAACACCGCGTTCCAGCAATCCGTCAACCCGGGCTCCGTCTTCGGCTCCTTCTCGTAGACGTCCAGACCGGCTCCCTTGATCCACCCTTCTTTGAGTGCTCGCACCAGAGCCTTCTCGTCGACGATGGGTCCGCGCGCGGCGTTGATCAGGTAGTGCTCGGGTCCCATCAGCTTCAACTCGCGTTCGCCGATGAGGTGGCGGGTTTGCTCATTCAGATCCGCGTGAATCGTGACGTAGTCGGCCTTGCGCAGCAGCTCGTCGAGGGGGACGTATTGGGCCCGCAGCTCGGACTCCGCTTCGGGACTCGCTCGGCGCGCGTCCGAATACAGGATCGACATGTTAAAGCCCAGTCCGCGCCGTGCCACTGCCTGCCCGATGCGACCGAAACCAATGATGCCCAGCACTCGCCCATAGACATCGGTGCCGAGTAAGAGGTCAGCCTTCCATCCCTTGAACTTTCCCTCTCGAAGGAACCGATCGGACTCCACGACCCGACGGGCCACGGAAAGGATGAGGGCGAACGCAAGGTCGGCGGTGGCGTCCGTCAGGACCCCAGGCGTGTTCGTGACCAGCACGCCCCGCCGCGTGGCCGCGGCGACATCGACATTGTTGTAGCGGACCGCGTAGTTCGCCACCACACGGAGGTGCGGCGCCGCCGCCATGATGTCATCGGTGATCGGGACGTTGACCATCCCGATGATGCCGACTGGATCCGCCTCGGCAACATGCTTCTTCAGGACCTCGGGCGGCATGCCTTCCGCCTCCATCATGGTGACCTCGAACCGCTCTTTGAGCATGTCGATGCCGGGCGACGGCAGCGGCAGGGTGACGAACACCCGGCTCATTTGGGACGCCGGACGCGGAGGTCGAGCAGCATGACTTCCATCGCGAGCCGCGGATTTACATTCTGATCGATCAGCAGCTGAGTCCGTTGCGCCGCCGCCAGCGCCGCACGGACCTGGTCGGCCGATATGCGCGCGATCCACGCCTCTAGCGAGGACTGCCTGGCCGGCGGCATCGGTCGGAGCAAGCCGGCGCGCAGCAGCATTGCGTCGCGCAGAAACGCGGTGAAACCGCGCAGTGCGTCCGATGCGACCAGGCGCATTTCGGCTGGGGGGCCTTGGCCGAATCGGGCGGCGAAGCTGAGCACCCCATCGGCATCCTCGAAGGCCAGCGCCGCCAGTTCGTCGGCCCAGCGGTCGAGGCGCAATGCCCAATCCCGATCCGTCAGGGCCCGCACGGCCCAGCCGGGCCGGCCGTGGGCGAGGCCGGCGAGGGCTTCCGCTTCCGCCCCGTCATCGTGACGCGCTTTGATGAACTCCACGAGCGCCGGCCGGCCGACCGGCGACAACGCAATCACCTGACAGCGCGAGAGACACGTGGACAGCAGATGATCCGGATACGCCGTGGTCAGTACCAGCACGGTGTTTGGCGGAGGTTCCTCGAGGGTTTTGAGAAGGCAATTCTGGGCAGCTTCGGTCATCCGCTCGGCGTTGGCCAGCAGCGCGACGCGTAGCGGCGCGACGAACGGCTTCAGGCTCAAGAACTGCTGCAGGGACTGGTCGTGCGCGGGTGCACCCCGTTCGGGATGAAAGCGGATCTCGTCAATGCTGATGGCTTCGGGCCGGTCATCACACCAGAAGTCGGGATGCACCTCGAGTCGGGATGGCTGTCCGTCGCCGAGCAAGAGCTCTTCCGCCAACGCCCGGGCTACGGTGGTTTTGCCTACCCCTTCCTCCCCGATCAGGCAATACGCGTGCGCGAGGCGGCCGGCAGCCTGATGCGCCCGCAGGATACCGATTGCACGTTGATGACCAGCGATGCCGACGAACCCACGTGGGATCGCGGCCGGTCCCCGATGCGTTCGAGCTGCTGGCATTGCCTAGCCACCTTAACAAGTCTTTCTTGACCCTGTCTCAGCTCACTCCTATGCTGTTGGCGTTTCCCACAGCGAAGCTGTCAATCTTGGAGACATCGTCGTCCGTCGTCAGTCTCGTCGAAGCCTACGTCACAGCAGCACACTGATGGATGCGGAAGACACCCAGAAGCAGAGCAAGATCCGGGAACTGCAGGCGGTGGTCGCGAAAGGCCTGAAAGGCATCAACGAATGCCGCTTCCAGACCGATTGCGAGTTTGCCCACGAATGTCCCGGTACCTGCTGACCCACTAGCGGCCGCGTCGCGCGCCGACGCGCGACGATCCCGCGCACAAGCACGCACGCCGGGGTCAAAGGAATTTTGGCCGTGTTATGATCCATAAAGGATTCTTTATATGGCCTCTCCCACGCTGCTCACGAATCCCTCGTTGCGGGAGTTCCGGGCTCATTACCAGGCGCTCGCCAGCCTCACCCGCCTTCGGATTCTTCAGTACCTGGCTGGGATTCCGGAGATCACGGTACTCGAGCTCGCCGAAGCACTTGGCATCAGCCAGCCTCGGCTGAGCTGGCATTTGCGGATGCTGCGCCGGGGCCAGGTCGTGCGCGCCCATCGGGTGGGACGCGCCGTCTATTACTCACTCAACCGGGAAGGCCTGAGCGCCTTCCATCGTGAACTGACGACCCTGGTCGCGCCCAGACCGCGAGTTCGGGCGCTGCAAAATGAATGGAGCGAGGTGTAGGAAGCGATGGCAACAAGCAAGAATGGAACGAAGAACGGTGGTCACCACAACGGAAGGGCGGCGGCAGCCAAGACGGTGAAGGCGACGTCCCGGTCACGGCGCAAGGTGCGGGTCGCGATTCTGGGCGTGGGCAACTGCGCCTCGTCGCTGGTCCAGGGCATCGAGTACTACAAGGATGCGAAGCCCGGTGCCTCGATCCCCGGGCTGATGCACGTCGATTTGGGTGGCTATCACATCCGCGACATCGAGTTCTCGGCCGCCTTCGACATCGACAAGGAGAAAGTCGGCAAGGACCTGGCCGACGCCATCTTCTCTGGCCACAACAACACCGTGAAGTTCGCCGAGGTGCCTCACCTGGGGGTCAAGGTCGAGCGGGGCATGACCCATGACGGCCTGGGCAAGTACCTCTCCGAGATCATCATCAAGGCGCCCGGCCCGACCGCCGACATCGTCGGCATCCTCAAGGCAACCAGGACCGACGTGGTCGTGAACTACCTGCCAGTCGGCAGCGAGGAAGCGGTCAAGTGGTACGCGGAGCAGGTGCTCGAGGCCGGCTGCGCCTTCGTCAACTGCATGCCGGTTTTCCTGGCGCGCGAACCATACTGGCGCGGACGGTTCGAGAAGCGCGGGATTCCCATCATCGGCGATGACATCAAGTCGCAGGTGGGCGCGACCATCGTTCACCGCGTTCTTACCCGGCTCTTCGAGGATCGCGGCGTCAAGCTGGAGCGCACCTACCAGCTGAACTTCGGCGGGAATACCGACTTCCTCAACATGCTCGAGCGGGAGCGCCTGGTCTCGAAGAAAATCTCCAAAACCAACAGCGTCAAGTCGCAGATGAAAGTCGACATCGGCGCCGACAATATCCACATCGGCCCGTCGGACTACGTGCCCTGGCTCGGCGACCGGAAGTGGGCCTACATCCGGCTGGAAGGTCGCTCCTTCGGCGACGTGCCGCTCAATGTCGAATTGAAGCTCGAGGTTTGGGACTCCCCCAACTCGGCGGGGGTCGTGATCGACGCGATCCGCTGCTGCAAGCTCGGCCTCGACCGCAAGCTTGGCGGGGCGCTCGAGGGGCCTTCGTCATACTTTATGAAGTCGCCGCCAGTCCAGTACACGGATGGGGTTGCACATCAGTTGACCGAAGCGTTCATCGCCGACACCAGCGTCAACGGAGAAACCACGGCTGGAGTTCCGGCCCTGCCCGCGTCCGAAGGGTCCGCCCGCCGCTAATGTTCCTTCCTCGCCTGTTCAGGCTGGGGAATTGGGTCATGCGGGCGCTGCCGCCACGGGTTCGGTACCCACTGGCGGCGGTTACTGGCCGCTGCGCCTTCTACTTGATGCCGCGGCGGCGCCGGGTTGCCTTCGAGAACTTTGCCCAGGTGCTCGGTCTCCCCTGGAACGACCCACTGGTCAAGCGCACCGCGCACCACGCCTTTGGCAACTACTTCAAGATGTTCGCCGACTTCATGCTGATGGACACGCTCAAGCCCGAGGAGATTCGCCGCATGGTCCGGCCCCAGGGCCGCGAACAGATCGATCGGGTCCTGGCCGAAGGCAAAGGCGCCATCGTCGTCACGGCGCACGTCTCCAACTGGGACATCCTGGCGGCCGCCGCTGCGGTCTACGGCTATCCAATCAGCGCCGTCACCAGTGATCTACCGAGCGGTGGCATCAACGAGCTGATGATCGCGTCCCGCGAGCGGATCGGTATGAAAATGATTCCCCTCGGTCCGGGCAGCCCCCGCCGGATCCTCAAGGCGCTGGCTCGCAATGAACTGGTGGCCCTCGCAAGCGACCTGTACAGTGGTGACCGTGGCGTCCGGGTGCCCTTCTTCAACCGGCCGGCGCTCTTCCCGTCGGGGCCGGCGGCCATTGCGCTGAAGACCGGCGCGCCGATTCTGCCGGTCTGGTGCCGGCGTCAGACTGACAATGTCTATGTCGCCGAGATCGAAGCGCCCATCGAGGTCAGCCGAACTGGCGACACCGCGCACGACATCCAGCTGACAACCGAGCGGATCGTCCAGTTCTTCGAGCGGATCATCCGCCGCGAACCCGACCAATGGCTCGTTTTCCTGCCCGTCTGGCGCCTGGAGCAGGCTACGCAGCCTCCCGGCCCGCCGATGCAGCCGGTGCTCGACCCGTCGTGATCACCTATCTCGGCTTTCGGGTGATCGAAGGGGTAATTGCCCGTACGCCGAGACGGCTGGCCTACGCGATCGGTGTCATCGTCAGCACCCTGGCCTTTCCCCTGCTGAGCCGTCAGCGAAAAGCCCTGGAGTCCAACCTGCACCACGTCTTGCCCGAGATGCCCGGTCCGCAGCTTCGCAAGCTGGCCTGGCGCAACTGGCTCAACTACACCAAGGCCTGGATCGACTTCTTCAAGATCCCGCGGATGGACCGCCGGCGGCTGGCCGGTCTATTGACCCCGTACGGCCTGGACAACCTCGACATCGCGATGGCGCGTGGCCTGGGCGTGATCGTAGTCGCGCCGCACATGGGATCGTGGGAACTGGCGGCTGCCAGCTGGGCCGCCACCTTCGGCGAGATCGGCGTCATGGCCGAGCAGATCGAGCCGCGCCGGCTCTTCGACCACGTGTCACGGGTGCGCTCAAAGATGAATCTCCGCATCATCCCCCTGAGCCGCACCGGGGCTCGCGACATCATGCGGATGCTGAAAGATCACCGGATGGTGGTGCTCGCCATGGATCGGGACATCCTGAACACCGGCCAGCGATTCAAGTTCTTCGGCGGGCTCACGTCCTTTCCGACCGGGCCGGTCGAGATCGCGCTCAAGACGGGCGCCCCTATCCTGCCGGCCTTCTGCATCCGCGACGAGAACGACGCCTACATCGCCGTCGGCGACCCGCCGCTGTTTCTCACCCCAAGTGAAGATCACGCCGCCGACGTCCGGGGTGCCATGGAACAGATCCTGGCCACGTTTGAACGGTATATAAAGAAGTATCCGGACCAGTGGCACGTCCTGGAGCCCATCTGGCCGGACAAGTCCGTCGTCCCGGCCGTCACCATTCCGTCACCGCCGGCGCAAGCCGCTGTGGGCGATTAAGGAGGAATTCGTGGGCAAAGCGGATTTCCACATGCATACGTCCCTCAACGACGGGACGGCCACCGTTCGGGAGGTGCTGAACTATGTTCGGGATCGCACCGACCTGGACGTCATCTCCATCACCGACCATGACCGGCTGACCGGCAGCTACCAGGCCCAGGAGCTCGCCAACGAGTACAAGTTCGAGATCCTTCCCGGGTGCGAGATCACCACGCTGCACGGTCATCTGCTCGGCCTGTCAATCGAGAAGCCGATCCCGATGTGGCGACCGCTCGATTGGACCATCGGCAAGATACACGAACAGGGCGGTCTGGCGATCGCCGTTCACCCGTTCTCCATGCTCACCCGCAGCATCGGCTTTCGCTCCTTCGACGGCATCATGAAGCACAAATCACCCGACATCTATTTCGATGCAGTCGAAACCTTCAACCCATCGGTCGCCGGACGGACCTGCGCCGCCAAAATCGACCGGCTCAACCGGACCAAGTTCCACCTGCCAGAAGTCGGCTGCTCCGACAGCCACCACCTGGAGGGCATCGGGACCGGGTTCACGGCCTTTCCGGGCAAGACCACCCAGGACCTGCGCAAGGCAATCCTTGGCAGTCAGACGAAGGCCTTTGGCGAGTACTGGGATTTCATCACGCATCGTCGGATCGCGCAGCTGAAGTTCCGGCGGATCGGCCGCAACTGGGCTCGCATGGGACGGTCCGCTGTCCGAGCATTCGCCAGGGGCTGAGAGGCCATGAAGATCGCGCTCGTTTCGGCCTACGACTACGCGCACCCGGGCGGTGTCACCGAGCACGTCCGCCATCTGGCCGCCGGACTCCGGCGGCGCGGCCACGACGTCACGGTGTTCGCACCCTGTTCCGACCGGGAGCTGGCTGAGCGCGACAGCGACTTCATCCGGGTCGGCCGCCCCTTCCCCATCCCGATGCACGGCTCGGTCGCCCGCATCACGGTCAGCCTTCATCTCACCAACCGCATCAAGCATTACGTCCGGGACAGCGGCTTCGACGTCATCCACTACCACGAGCCGCTGATGCCGGTCCTGCCAGTAACCGCGCTGCGCTACTCCAGGACCATCAACGTCGGCACCTTCCACGCCTTCGCCCGCTCCAACGTCGGCTACTACTACGGGAAGCCGCTGCTCAAGCGATACGTCCGCCGGCTGCACGTGCGGATCGCCGTCTCGAACCCGGCCCGCGAATTCGTGCGGCATTATTTCCCGGGCGATTATCGGGTCATTCCTAATGGGATCGATGTCAGCCGCTTCCAGAATCAGCCGCCCTACCCGGAGCTGCGCGACGGCATGGTCAACCTGCTGTTCGTCGGCCGGCTCGAGTACCGCAAGGGCCTCGGGTACCTGCTGCGGGCTTTTGCCCAGCTCAAGCCTCAGTACCCGAAGCTGCGCCTGATCATCGTTGGCGACGGGCCGCTGCGGCGCTGGTACGGCAACTTCCTCGCGCGCAAACAGCTCGACGACGTGGTGATGGCCGGATACGTCTCGGCGGAAGAGCTGCCTCGTTACTACGCCAGCTGCGACATCTTCTGCAGCCCGGCGACCGGCGACGAGAGCTTCGGCATCGTCCTGCTGGAGGCGATGGCGTCCGGGAAGCCGATCGTCGCCACCAGCATCGACGGTTTCCGCGAAGTCGTGACCCACGGCCGCGAAGGCCTGCTCGTCGAACGCAAGAGCCGCCGCCAGCTGGAGTACGCGCTGCAGACCTTGATCAACAACGCGGCGCTGCGCCAGGAAATGGGGCAGGCGGGGCTCCTCACCGCGGGGCGCTACGACTGGGAACGCGTCATCGACGAGGTCACCGACGTCTACAAGCAGGCACGCGACCAGGCCCAGCCGGCGCCATCGGTGCGGCTCGAGCCGAGCCTGAGCCCGCGCTGATGTTTACCCAGAAATTCCAGGCGTGGGTCCGCCGCTGGGCGGAGCGCGGCATCGGCATCTTCCGAGAATCGCCGATCACCCCCAACATGCTGACGCTGTTCGGCCTGCTGATTACCGGCGTCGGCGCCGCGCTGGTCGCCGTCAACCAGCTGCTGCTGGGCGGCCTGGTATTGATGGTCGCCGGCTTCTTCGACATCTTCGATGGGGCGCTCGCCCGCGCCTCGGGCAAGGTCTACCGCTACGGGGCCTTCCTCGATTCCACGGTCGACCGCTACTCGGAAGGCGTCGTCTACCTCGGCATCCTGATTTATTTCCTGCAGCAACACGACGGACTTCGGCCGATCATCGTATTGATCGCGCTGGCCGGGTCGTACCTGGTCAGCTACGTGCGCGCGCGGGCCCAGAGCCTTGGGTTCACCTGCGACGTTGGGATCCTCGCCCGGCCCGAGCGAGTCGTCATTATCGTGGCGGGACTGCTGCTCGAATCAATCGGCCTCCGGGTCGGCTCGTGGTCGCCGTTGACCGTGGCCCTGCTGATCCTGGCGGTCGGCACCAACTTCACCGCGGTTCAGCGGATCTGGGTCGTCTGGCAGCAGAACCGGGCAGAGCTGTGGGCGCTTCGCGGGCACGACGCAACCGGCGGCAGCCTCGACCAAGCGACCGAGCCGCAGCCGGTTCGGGCGGCGATGCGGCGCTTTTTCGAAAACCTCGGCAAGACCTAACCGCTCTTAGCTAGGTATCATGTGGGCGTGCAGGTCGCGATCTACGCCGACAAGGATCCGGGCGGCAAGAAGTTCATCGCGACTTTGAAACGGCGCCTGAAGAATGAAGGCGCGTCCAACGCCGGCTTGCTCGGCGCCTTCAAGAGCCCCGAGCCGACGCTGCTCGCCACCATCTCGGACGGTCCCTCATCGGATCGCGTGCTCGGTTTCGTGGTCGGCATGCTCACGCGCCATGCGGAACCGCTGGGCGTGGCGGGGGTTGGCATCCCCCTGACCGGGTCAGCCTCCCGCCGCTAGCTCGTCTCGGTCTCGGTCGCGACGCCGCCACGAAGACCGAAGAGGTGCTTCTGCCATGCGAGGTAGATCACGATCGCCACGTTGATCAGCAGAATGCTGATACGGATCGGCGTCTGGCGGCTGAGCACTTCCGAGACCTCCAGCGGGATGCCGATGCAGCCGGCGATGACGGTCAGGTACTCGGCCCAACGCCGGCGGCGGGCCAGCCCGACGGCTTCCGTCAGCTCGAGCATGCCGAACAGCAGCGCGCCGATTCCGATGAGCACCACGGTGCGCGTCGAAAATTGGCCGATCGGACGAAGCACGGTGATCAGGATCCGCGGGATCAACCGCCGCTCCGGATTCACGTCGAGCTCGGTCACCCATTGGCGGACCAACAACACCAGGCTGCGGCTCCGGGTCAACAGCGCGACCCCAAGGATGAACACCAGGCTGCCACGGATGGCGCGCTCCAGGATGATCAAGCGCACGATCGTGTCGACTGGCTGGGTTTCTCGGCCAAGCTCGCGCTTGACTTTTTGCCAGCGGGTCACTGCGGTAGCGCCTCGAGCAGGCGATCGAGGTCCTCGTCGCTGTTGTAGTAATGGGGCGAGGCGCGCAGGAAGTCACCGCGCAGCGAGATGATGACGCCCGCATCGCGCAGGCGGGTATGCAGTTCGGCGGGCACCATCCGTGCATGACGAAAGGACACGATGCCGGAACGTTCGGACGGTGCCGTTGGTTTCAGCACCAGCTCGTAGCCGCGGCTCGGCAGCTCGTCACGCAGACGGTCGGCCAGTCGCAGCACGACCTCTTCGACCACCGGCACCCCGCAGCGCAGCAAGAGATTGACGGCGGCCCCCATGCCGAGAATGCCTGGATAGTTCGGAGCAGCCTCCTCGAAGCGGCGCGCACCCGGCTTGAAGGTGAGATCGTACTCGACGTGCTCGCGCTCGCGGACCACGCTCTCGGGTCCGATGGTCACCGGGTTCAATCGGTCCAGCATTCGCGGTCCCACGTAGGCGAAGCCCACCCCCATGGGACCGAGCAACCATTTCTGGGCGCCCACCGCGAGGAAGTCGACGGGTGTCTGCGACAGGTCGAGCCGAAGGCCCCCGACCGCCTGGACCGCATCGACCACGAGCAGGACGTCGCGACCGCGGAGCGCCGTAGCCAGGGCACCGAGATCCGTGCGAAACCCGCTCCAGAACTGGACCGCGCTGATCGCCAGCACCCGGGTGCGCCGATCGCAGAGTCGCACCACGCCCTTGACGTCGATCCGGCCTTGCTCCGGCTGGTAGAGCCGGAGCTCGACGCCTTTTCGCTTCAGCCCCATCCAGGGGTAGATGTTGGAGGGAAACTCACGATGGACGCCGACGATGTTGTCGCCCGCCTCCCAGTCGAGACCGGCCGCGACCAGGCCAAGCCCCGCGGTCGTGTTCTTGGTAAAGGTAATCGACTCCGCACCTACCGATAGCAACTCGGCGATCCGGGTGCGAACCTGGCTGCGCAGCCGTTCCCAGTGCGACAGGTCGAACGGCTCCTCCGTCATGCGGCCGAGATAGACCTCCATCGTCGAGCGCACTGGTGTGGCCAGTGGTGCATTCGCCGCATGATCGAGATAGGCATAGCGAGTCGCGATCGGAAAGAGCGCCCGCATCTCCTGCGGCGACAGCGGCATACCTTGGGCACACTACACTAGGCAATGTTGGGCGAGGACGCGACGATTGACATTGCCGACTTCGAGCGCGTGGACATGCGTGTCGGCCGGGTCCTCACGGCCGAGCCGTTTCCCGAAGCCCGCAAGCCCGCTTACAAGTTACGCATCGATTTCGGGCCACTGGGGGTCCGCCGCGCGAGCGCCCAGCTCACGGTCCACTACCAGCCCGAAGAGCTTCGCGGCAAGCTCGTGATCGCGGTGCTCAATTTTCCACCACGACAAATCGGGCCGGTGCGCTCGGAAGTGCTGGTCCTGGGCGTGCCCGATCCCGACGGCGCCGTCGTGTTGCTCGAGCCAAGCGTCGAGGTGCCCTTGGGAGGCCGTGTCTTTTGACCTCGACCCGGAGCGTTCCGTATCTCATCAGCGACTGGCACGACCCTGAAACCGGCGCCCGCGGATGGTTCGTGATCGATCGGCTGGTTGGCGGCATGTGCTCGGGCGGCATTCGCATGCGTCCCGGGGTCACCGTGGATGAGGTCACTGACCTGGCCCGCACCATGTCGCACAAGATGGCCGTCCTCGACATCCCCTATGGGGGCGCGAAATCAGGGATCGACTTCGACTCATCCTCGCCACTGGCGCCGGCGGTGCTGCGCGGCTTCATCGAGGCGATCCGGCCCTTCATCGCCGAGCGCTACGCGACCGGTGCCGACCTCGGCACTCGCGAGGACGACATCATCGCCGCCTGCCAGCTGGTCGGCTTGACCCCGAGGGGATCCCCATCACCGAACTGATCGCCGGCTATGGTGTGGCCGAATGCACGGTTGAAGCCGCCGGCGTGGTCGGCCTGCCGTTGCGCGGTGCCACCGTCGCGCTGCAGGGATTCGGCAATGTCGGTGGCGCGGCCGCTCGCTACCTCGATCGAGAGGGCGTCCGGCTGGTGGCGGTTGCGGACATCGAGGGCGCGATCGTCGACGAGAACGGGCTCGATATCCCACACCTGCTCTCCATCCGCGATCGCTACGGCCGCATCGATCGGTCCCGCCTGCCGGCGCGCGCTCGGCGCGAGCCAGAGCCGGCGTGGCTCGAGCAATCGGTGGACATCTTGATCCCTGCCGCCATCGGGAACGCCATCCGTTCCGACAACCAGGCGAGCATCCGGTGCCGCTTGCTGGTCGAGGCGGCGAACAACCCGCTGACTCGGGACGCGGAGGCGGAGCTCGAGCGCCGCGGCACTACGATCCTGCCGGACTTCGTCGCCAACGCAGCCGCGGCCTTTCTCTTTTGCGGCCTCTTGGAGAAACGCCTCGAGCCCACCCTCGACTCGATCTTTGGCGTCACCAGCCGGCAGCTCCGAACCACCACGCGAGAGCTGCTCGAACGAGCCCGCCGCGAACGGGTCTCGAACCGTCGCGCCGCCGAGGAGATCGCCGAGCACCGTTTGCGCAGCCGAGCCCAGAAGCCCCCACCCTGAAATGCTGGAGGGGACTCAGCCCATTTCGGCGTGGCGGCGCATCATGCAGTCGTCCATAACGATGTCGAGCCCGGCCCGCCCTCGCGCGCTCGGCCGCTGCTTCATCCACGACGCCGTCCTGGAGCCAGACCGCGCCAGCCCCGATGGCGATCGCCTCGTCGACGATGGCACCCGCGAACTCGGAGCGGCGAAAGACTTCGACGACGTCGACCGGTCCGGGCAACTCCGATAACGTGGCGTAGGCTCGCTCTCCGAGAACTTCTGAGACGTTGGGGTTGACGGGGATGATGCGGTAGCCGGCGCGTTGCAGGTAGCGCGCGACGCCATAACTCGGCCGGCCCGGGTTGGCACTCAGGCCCACGACCGCAATCGTCCGTGCCAATCTCAGGATCTTGTCAGCCGGATCCGCCGTCGGTTCACGCACATCCCCAAATCTACAATGGCCCGGTGACACCATCGACCCGGCTATCTCCAATTCCTACCGAAATCGTCGACGCCTTTCGCTCCGTTGCGCCCGCCATCGAGGCCTTTGCCCGGGAGCAAGGCCTGCTCATCGAGCGATACCGTCGGGGCAAGCCTGCCTGGGAACTGCGCTTCGCTCGGCGGATCGGCGGTGAGGCGGTGATTGCCATCAGCTATCGCGAGCGGACCGGACACGTGCTCGACGTCAACGCGGTCTGGTGGGTGGACGACCCGGCGACGCGGACCCGGCGCTTACGATCGGAGAAGATCGCGGTCTACGACCGCCGGGCGGTGCCGGCGGCGCTGGCGCAGCAGCTCGAGGAGGCGCTCACCATGGTGGATCGATGGACGCTGGACGACCTGGGCCCGCCACACGGCCCCTTCAAGCCGGCGCCTGAAGAGGCGGCCGGCCGCGAGCTGAGGCAGCGATGAGCGAGAATCCCGGACCTGAGTCGGCCGAGGATGAGCTGTGGCTGGCGTTCGGCCGGGCCATCGGATTCACCGTTGCGGCGCTTGGACTCCTGCTGGGTGGCGGCGTGCTCCTGATCCTGCTGGCGGCGATCTTCTTGCGCTTCATGTTCGGCGGTTAGCGCAGGCGCCGAGCCGCGGTCGCCGGTGGCGGGGCCACCACCGCCGGGTGAAGGATGCCGGCGAGGATCTCGACGCTGTCCACCAGCCGTGGACCCGGCCGGCTGAAGAAGGCGTTGCCGTCGACGACCCAGGTTTCGCCGGCGAGCGCGCCGTATCGGCCGAGCACGGTGTCGGCCTCGGCCAGACTGCGCTCGAGCGAGAGCCCGCAGGCGGAGATGACGAGCACCGCAGGGCGAGCCTCGACGACGGCCTTCCATTCGACGGGATGCGCCGGCCCGCCGGGGATGCCCAGCAGGTCGCGGCCGCCCGCAATCTGGACCAGCCCGGGCGTCCAGTGGCCGGCGTTGAACGGCGGATCGATCCATTCCAGGATCACCACCGGCCGCACCGGCTCGTTGCTGATCCGCTCGTGGACCTGGTCAATCTGGTCTTCGAGATCGGCCACCACGCGCTCGGCCTCCGTGTCCCGATCCGCGAGGCGACCCACCAGCCGGATATGCTCGAAGACGTCGGCGAGCTGCTGCGGCTCGAGCGAGACCAGTTGCATCGGCGTCGGGCTACGCCGCGCCGCCCGTTCCACCACCGGATACGACACGGCGCACACCTCGCACAGCTCCTGCGTGAGGATGATGTCGGGCTGCAGCATCGCCAGCCGGTCGGCATCGAGCGTGTAGATACTGCTTCCATGGTGAACCAGCTCGCGGATATGCCGGTCGATCTGAGCGCTGTCACCTGTCCCGTCGAGCACACTGCGGGTGACGACCGGCTTGGTTTTGACCGACTCCGGGTAATCGCACTCGTGGGTCACCGCCACCAGGCTCTCCTCGAGTCCAAGCGCACAGACGATCTCGGTCGCACTTGGCAATAACGACGCGATCCGCACCGTCAGCCGCCGGGAACGAACGGGTTGAGCAGCTTCTCCTCCTCGATCGTGGTGGCGGGCCCGTGGCCCGGGTACACCACGGTCTTCGGTGGCAAGGCATACAGCACGTTGCGGATCGAAAAGACGATCTTCTGCATATCGCCGCCGGGGAGATCGGTCCGGCCGATGCCGCGCTGGAACAGCGTGTCACCGGCGAAGCAGTCGAGGCCGAAGAGAAAGCAGACAGATCCCTGCGTGTGCCCGGGGGTATGGAGGATGCGCAGGCTGAGATCCTGAAAGGCCAGCGTCATCCCGTGGGTCAGCGCCGTGTCAATCGAGAACGAGGTAAGGCCAGCCGGCACGAATGGGTACTGGGCGATCGTCTCCCAGTCGAGAATGGCGAGGTCGTCCGAATGCATCGCGATCGGGGCACCAGTCTGCGCGTGCAGCGCGGCGACGCCGGCAACGTGATCGATGTGACCATGGGTCACCAGGATGTGCTCGAGGGTCAGCCCTTCCGAATCGATCTGCTGGCGCACCCAATCCAGCTGGAGGCCAGGATCGACCACGAGCGTAGCCATCGTGTCGCGCCGCCTGATCAGGTAGCAGTTTTCGCCGAAGAGATCGTCGGGAAAGACGGAGACCTCGAGTTTCTCGCGCAGCGCCTCGGCGGGCGTCATTCGATGCCGATCTCATAAGAGGCCGACGTCAGCACCTCCGGGCCCGCCTCGGTGATGAGCACCATCTCCTCGAGGCGAGCGCCGCCCCAGCCTGGAATGTAGATGCCTGGCTCGTTGGTGATCACCATGCCGGGCCGCAGCGGGGTGTGGTCGGTGGGCGACAGGTAGGGCCGCTCGTGTACCTGCAATCCAATCCCGTGGCCGAGGCCGTGACCGAAGGCGTGTTGCTCGCCGGCGAGCACCTCGCGAGCGCGGCGGTCGACTTCGTCCGCGGTGACTCCCGGTTTCATCAGCGCTATCGAGGCGAGTTGCGCCTGACGCACCGCCTCGATCACGCGGGCTTGCTCGGGAGTCGGCTCACCGACCACGATCGTTCGGGTGGTGTCGCTGTGGTAGCCAGCGGCGGTGGCGCCGAAGTCGACCACCACCATGTCACCTGACTCGATGACGCGGTCGGAGGCACGGCCGTGCGGGAGGGCGCCGCGTTCGCCGGCAGCCACGATAGTTTCAAAGGCCGGACCGTCGGCCGCGAGCTCGCGGAAGGTCTGCTCCAGCAGGAAGGCGACATCTCGCTCGCGCAGCCCCGGCCGGATGGCCGCGCGGACGCGATCGAACGCCCGGCCTGCGATCGAGGCCACCGTGCGCAACAGCTCGACCTCGTCGTCTTCCTTCACGATTCGGAGATCCTCGACCAGGCCCGCCGTCGCCACCAACGCCTGCTCGGGTGAGAGGGCGCCCGAGAGTCGCTGGTGCTGATCGAAGGTCAGGTGAAAAGACTCGAAACCGACGCGCCGCAACCCCAGGGCCTTGAGCCGCTGCGCGATCAGCGCCCAGAGGCCGTGCGAGGGCCCCGATGGCATCAGCCGGAAGGCCGGTGCCTCCGCTTGCATCTGCAGCCAGTAGCGGCTGTCTCCCAGGATTTCGGCGGCATCGGTGCCGATGATCAAGTAACCGAGGCTGCCGGTGAAGCCAGAAAGATACCGGATGTTCTCGGGCGAGGTCACGACCAGCGCATCGAGCTCGAGATCCACCAGTCGCGGGCGCAGTGCCGTCACGCGTTTCATCGATTGTTCAGCGCGCATTCGGGCTCATGATACGGACGCCCGGGAGGCCAGCCCGGTTATCCAATGCCTTCTGGTCGGATGGACGCGATCGAGCTCAGGGGCTCGGTCGCCAGCTCGGCAAGCTCGCCCAGCAGGTTGATCGACCCGACCTCGGGCTGCGCGCGATAGACGGCGACTGCCCCCCAGATGGTGCCCCGCTGGGCCATCGGCGTGGCCGCAACGGCGCCGACCGGCGGCTCCGCGTCATGGAGCAAGTGGCGGGCCCATCGACTGCGTTGAAGGTCATCGATGGCGGCGGGTTTCTCGCTGTACAGGGTCCATTCGAGTAGGGCTTCGAGCACTGGCGCGAGCTCCTCGAGCCGGTCGGGTCGCCCCGGCAACGTGAACGCGTCCTTCTGCCAGCGGCCCTCGGCATCCCAGAACACGACCAGGCCGCCGGCGGCGTCAAGCGCCTGGAGCGCCCGCCCAAGGAGCAGGTTCGCCGCCATCTCGCGGACGTGGGTCGTCTGCGTGGTCAGTGCTCGCTCCCTGCGCCCACACTACCGCGGCGAGGCCGGCGGGTCCAGTCCTTCAGAAGCGCGACCAGAAAGAGCACGACCCCGAGGCGGATAGCGGCGTCGGCGAGGTTGAAGTCGGTGGGCCATAAGTGGACCTCGATGAAGTCGGTCACGTAGCCCAACCGGACACGGTCGACCAGGTTGCCAAGGGCCCCCCCGGCCACCGCACCGAGGGCCACGATGCCGAGGATGCCACCGACGTTCCCTCGCATCGCGAGAACCGCGATCGCCACGACGATGATCAGCGTCACCCCGATGAACAGCTCGTTGTTACCGGTACCCAGCCCTAACGTGGCGCCGGTATTGCTGGCGAGCCGGACCCAAAGCCAGCCGGGGATGACCGTAACTTCGTGGCCCGGCGTCAACCCTGAGCGGGCCCAGGCCTTGCTGGCCTGATCGCCGACCAGCACCAATAGGGCGATGGTCGCGAGTATCGGGAGCGCTCGGGGGCGCGGCATCCCGGCCATGCTACTGGGGGCGCGTCGAGGCGGTTGGGGCTAGTGCTTGGGGGTGGGGTGAGGCGTGGCGCTCGTGCCGGTCCCCTGACCCCTGGCACTGGGGCTGGTGCTCGGTTTGCTGCCATCGCTCGCCGCGGTCTGCAGCGCCTGGGCGGCACGGTCGCGTGCCTGCGTGATCGCAGCGACTGCCGCCGGGTTCGTCACCTGGCCCTGCAGGCCGGCGAGCTGCTGGTCGTGGGTGGCAATCGCCTGGATCAGGCGATTCTCCAGGCTCGTCGCCAGTGCGGGATCGATCTGCTGCTCCGCCTGGACCACGAGCGCGGCATCGTTGAGCTGGTCCGTCAGGCCGGTCAGCGCCTGACCGGCGAGGTCGATGCGGTGACGGGCGATCATAGCCTCCGCCTCGGTCAGGCGGGTCCGAGCGAGGTCGAGATGGTAGACAAGCTTATCGGACGGGCTGAACGCCAGCGCGCCGCGCACGTTCTCCACCACGCTCTTCAGCGGGTA
>WNFF01002322.1_pt1 | contig 19850 bp, 10 predicted proteins | sample 5400441 | NCBI WGS metagenome assembly WNFF01 (sample SAMN13153345, study PRJNA577476) | soil metagenome | isolation source: 120 cm saprolite under Douglas fir tree site 2 hole 3 replicate 1 | place: USA:California | collected 2015-04-18 | reverse complement strand
GTGCTACCACAACCTGGCGATCGGGTATCGAGAGCAGGGGGCGCTTGAGCGTGCTCTGGCCGAGGCTGACCGGGCCGTTGCGACAGCCGATAGCGCCGGCGACCGCGCGCTGTGGGCGGTGGCGCGCCGGGGGCGGGCCGAGATCCGTGTGGCCCGTGGCGAGATGGAGCTAGCGCGGCGCGAGCTCGACGCGGTGCGGGAGATCCGCAACGAGGTGCCCAATCCCGTCGCCGAGGCCGAGGATCTGCGTATCACGGCGGCGGTGCTGGCAGCGGAGGACCAGGCGGCAGCCGCCGAGCAGGCGCTGCGCGAGGTGATCAGCCGGGCGGCAGCGCACCAGCGGCCGCTGCTGCAGGCCGAGGCGACGCGGGACCTGGCGATGGTCCTGCGCCGCGGCGGGCGGACTGCGGAAGCCCATGTGGCCGCGCGGAGCGCGAAGGCGATCTTCACCCAGCTTGGCGCCGAAGGGGAAGTCCGCAATCTGGCCAGCCAGGAGTGGGACGAGGACTTCGCGGCCGAATTGCGCCGGTCGCTGGTACCCCTGCATGCGGCGCAGGAGCTGGCCGACACCGGGCGTTATGCCGAGCTGTTCACTTACTTGAACTCGCGCTCGCACGACGAGCTGGAGCAGTCTCCCATGCTGGCCCTGCTGCATGGCATCGCGCACAGCAGGCTCGGGCGGCTGGAGGAGGGCCAGAAGTGGGCCGTGATCGCGATGTCGCGGGCGCGGTTGCTGGGGGATCGGACGCTGGAGGTGCGGGGGCTCAATGTCTGCGGCGCCATCGCGCTGGAGCGCGGCGGCATCAACGAGGCCACGTCCTTCTTCACACGGGCGCAGGACGAGGCAATGCAAAACAACGACATGGCTACCGTCGGCCGGTGCGCCAACAACCTCGGCATCATCGCGAACATGCAGGGGGACTACGGCCAGGCGGTCGGCGCCTACACCCGGGCTATCGCCGCCTACCAGAAGGCCCGCTGCGAGCGCGGCATCGTCGAGTCGGAGCACAATCTCGCGATCACCTTCCGCGAGCAGGGACATTTGGACGATGCCATGCAGGCCGCCGACGCCGCGGTGCGGGAGGCCGAGCGCCTGGGCGACCGGCGCCTCAAAGCCCAGGCGCTCGCAGGTCGGGCCGAGATCCAACTGGTCCGGGGCGAGCCCGACCTCGCTATCCGGGAGGCGGAGAGCGCACTCGCCCTGCACCGCGAGCTGCATGACGCCGTTCTCGAGACCGAAGACCAGCGGATCCTGGCGGTGGCCTTGGGTATCATCGGCAAGGTCTATGTCGCGGAGGACATGCTCCGCGAGGTGATCGACCGCGCGACGGAGCACGGACGCCCCCTGCTCGTCGCCACTGCGCAGCGTGATCTGGCACAGTTGCTGGCCCGCGCGGGCAAGGTCGTAGCCGCGCGGGAGGTGGCGGAGACTGCTCGGGCGGGGTTCGACCGCCTGGGAGCGCGGGTGGAGCTCCGCAAGCTCGGCGCGTTGCTCGAGGAGCCGGCACCGCTGGTACCGCCCATCGCGAAGCCGGGATCCGAGCCCAAGACCTTCTGGTCCCAGGAGTGAGAGGCGAGTCGATGGGGGCGGTTAGCGCTGCCACGGCTGCGGACCTGCTGCACGAAGCTCGCGCCCGCGAGCGGACCGCTTGCATTCCCGAAGCGATCGCATCCTACGAAGCGGCGATCGCGGCGGCTCAGCCCGAAGAGCAGGCGGTGTTGGCCGAGTCGCTCCGCCGCCTCGCGGTGGTGCGCCACCGCCAGGGCGCATCGCTGGTGGCGCGGGAGCTGTGCCGCCGGAGCCATACGGTCGCGCGCGCCGCCGGCCAAGACGTGCTCGCCGGCGAGGCCCTCAACACGCTGGGTGGCATCGACCTCGAGGCCGGCGCTCTCCCTGAGGCCCGCAAGCACTTTCTCCACGCCGTGGAGCTCGGGGGGCAGAGTCGCGAGCTCCGCGCCCGCGCCGAGCAGAACCTGGGTATCCTGGCGAACATCCAGGGCGACTTCGACGAGGCGCTGGCGCGCTACGCGCGGTCGCTCGAGGCCTACCGGGCTTCGGACAATGAGCATGGCTGCGCGATCGCCTATCACAACCTCGGGATGGTGAGCGCCGATCGTGAGCTATGGGATGAAGCCGAGAGCTATTACCGAGAGAGTTACGCGATCGCTCAGCGCGCCGGCGACGTCTACCTGCAGGGGCTGTGCCTGCTGAACCGCGCCGGAGTGCACGTGGCGCGCCAGCGGTTCGCTGACGCCTTGCGGGACGCCGAGGCGGCGCTGGTCACCTTCGAGGAGCTCGGCGACCAAGCGGCGAAGGCGGGCGCCTATCGCGTCATCGGGGTCGTCTATCGCGAGACCGGCCGGCCGGCGCTTGCCGAGGCGCGCCTCAACACCGCGATCGAGCTCGCGGTCGCAGCCGGCTCCGTCCTCAACGAGGCGGAGACATCGCGCGAGCTGGCCCTGCTCTATCAAGCGATGGGACGGAACCAGGAGGCGCTCTCGCTGCTGAACGTGGCCCACCGGCTGTTCCGCCGACTCGACGCCCGAGTGGCGCTGGTCCACGTGGACGGCAAGCTAGCAGAACTGGTGGGGACGTACTTGGCCGTCGTGCGGGACTGGGGGCAGTCGATCGAATCGAGCGACAGCTACACGTTCGGGCACTGCGAGCGCGTGGCCCGCTACGGCGTCGGGATTGCGCGGGTGCTCGGGCTGGACCAGCGCGCCCAGACGACAGTCCACCTCGGCGCCTACCTCCACGACCTCGGGAAGGTGCGCGTCCCGCACCAGATCCTTGGTAAGCCCGGCCCGCTGACGCGCGACGAGTTCGAGGTCGTGCAGATGCACCCGATCTGGGGCGTCGAGCTCCTCGACGACGTCGAATTCCCCTGGGACTTGAAGCCCATCATCCGCTGGCATCACGAACGCTACGATGGCACGGGATACCCGGATCGCTTGCGGGGAGAGGATATTCCGCTGTCCGCCCAGATCGTTGGCATAGCGGACGTCTACGACGCGCTCACTACCGAACGCCCCTACCGCAAGGCCTACTCGCCCGAGGTGGCGTTGGAGAAGATCCGCGGCTCTCGTGGGTTGTGGTCGCCGGCGGTGTATGGTGGCTTTCTCGCGTCCCTGGCCCCGTCCCGGGCCTCGGCAGCCGCGGTACCTGCCGTTCCCTAGAGGCCTTAGCGCAGGTTGAGCCGGAGCGTGAGCACCGTGGCCGGCCCCCGGTCGCGGTTGTAGCCCGGATTGGCGATCAGCTCGAGGTCCGGGCTGATCTGGGCGTGCGGTCCTACCTGGAAGCGGTAGTACGTCTCGAGGATAGTCTCGCCGTCGTAGTTGAGGCGCCCATCGCCCAGCAGGAAGCCCTTCCCGCCGGCGGCGAGGTAGGCTTGGTGCTCCGGTGAGAGGCCGTGTCGCACGTAGGCGATCGCGAGGCGGTCGCCGGGGCGGCCCCAGCGCGTCCCGACGAGCTGGAAACCGACACTGAAGTGGCGATCGACCTCCGTGAAGGCGAAGTCTTCTGTTCGACCGTCATTCCAGCCCGCGCGCAGGAACGCTCCGGTCTCGCCGAGGTCGGCAAGCGGCTGCTCGAGGCTCAGTCCGAAGCCGTACTTACGTCGTCCCGGCTGATCGTCGGCCGCGATATCCGGCGGCTGCCCGGTGCCTTGCCCCCGCGTCAGCGCCTCCCGATAAACGCCCATTCGACCGTGGTTCTGATAGGCCAGGAACCGGAGCACGCTGCCGAGGCGGGTTGGCTCGAGCGCGAGCTCGACGTTGTCCCCCCGCGCACGCCGGACATTCCAGTCGAGGACATTGCCGTTCGCGAAGGTCGGCATGAGGAAGCTGCCCACGTGCAGGGCCCACCGCGGATACAGCAGACCGAGGACCACCCCATAGCTGTAGCCGCGCGTGTCGGGGGCGTAGTCCCACGCCGTGTTGTTGAACAACCCCCAGTCGCAAAACTGGGTGCGGGTGGAGTTGGCGTAGCGGTTCTGGTCGAAGTCATCCGTGGAGGCGAGTTTGCCGAGCTTGAGCTCGAGCCGGGCGGCGGGTTGGAGCCCAGGGAGCTGGTCCATGGCGCGTGGTAGGGTGTCGGTGGCAGGCCAGAGCGGGATCGTGTAGCGAAGGAAGGCGCGCGCGATATAGGGGCCCTGTCCCAGATCGATGCTTCCTTGGCGGATCACGTCGCCATTCGTGATCCCGGCGAGGCCGACCGCGCCGCCGACCGCGGAGCCGCGTGCCATCTCGACGTCGAGGTACGCCTGCAGCCGGCCGGAAAACCGCGCGGGTGGGGGGGGAAGCGTGTCGGCTGTTTGCCCCTGCGCGGGGCTGGGCGCGGCGAGCGACAACGCGGTGAGGAGCGCAAGTGCAGCCGGCGCCGTTGGTCGGAGCGTCGTGCGAGGAGTCCGCACGGGTCAGATCCAGCGCCGCCGCAACAATACCTGTTTGACGAGCTGCGTGAGCGCGAGGTAGCACAGCAGCGTCACGACCAGGATCGGCCAGTAGAGCGGTGGGAGCGCGACGAACCCGAGCGCCGAGGCGAACGGCGACACCGGCAGCCAAACCCCGATGGCCATGATGGCGACCGTCGTCGCTACAAGGGGCCAGCTCGGCCGACTCTGCAAGAAGGGAATCTTGCTCGTGCGGATGACGTGAATGATTAGCGTCTGGGTCATCAGGGATTCGACGAACCACCCGGTCTGGAATAGCGCCGCGTGGGCGGGCGTGTTGGCCCTGAACACGAAGTACATGACCGCGAACGTCGTGTAATCGAAGATCGAGCTGATCGGTCCGATGGCCAGGATGAAGCGGGCGATTTCCCCGATGTCCCAGGGCCGGGGCCGGGTGATCTGTTCGGGATCGATGTTGTCGGTCGGGATCGGCACTTGCGAGAAGTCGTAGAGCAGGTTGTTGGTCAATACCTGCAGCGGCGCCATAGGGACGAACGGCAGCAGCGCGCTCGCCCCGATCACGCTGAACATGTTGCCGAAATTGGAGCTCGCCCCCATGCGGATGTACTTGAGGACGTTGGAAAATACCTTGCGGCCCTCGAGCACCCCCTCCTCGAGAATAAGGAGGCTCTTTTCGAGCAGGATGATGTCCGCGGACTCCTTTGCCACGTCGACGGCGGTATCGACCGAGACGCCCACATCGGCCGCGCGCAGGGCCGCGGCGTCGTTGATGCCATCGCCCAGGAACCCGACGACATGGCCCCGGGCCTGGAGCGAGCGAATGATCCGCTCCTTGTCGGTGGGGGAGAGCCGCGCGAACACTGTGGTGCGCTCCACGGCGTCGGCTAGGGCAGCGTCGCTGAGCTTCGCGACCTGGGCACCGAGCAGCACATGTTTGGTCGGGATCGCCACGTGCTTACAAATGGCACGCGTCACGAGCTCATTATCACCCGTGAGGATTTTGACTGTGACGCCGTGGTCGCGCAGGGCGGCGATCGCGGGGCCGGCCGTCTCCTTAGGGGGATCGAGAAACGCCACGTAGCCAATGAGGATCAGGTCGTCCTCGTCTTGCTTGCCGTAGGCGGGTTTGGTAGGGACCTCATTATAGGCAACGGCCAGAACGCGGAACCCGTCTGCGCTCAGCGCATCACACTGCTCCCGCAGGTCCTCCGCGAATCCCGGGGGGGCAGGGAAGATGCCGCCATCCGCCTCGAACCTTGAGCAGCGCTTCAGGATCTCTTCCGGCGCGCCTTTGGCGAGGAGGCGACGCGGCCCTTGCCCTGCGGGCTGGTCCACGACGACGGACATGATCTTGCGGGAGAAGTCGAAGGGCATCTCATCGACTTTGCGATAGGCGTCGAGCGCGACGTGCGGATGTTCCTCTCGATGCATGAGGATCGCGTGGTCGAGTGCGCTTTTGAGCCCCGTCTGCAGGTAGCTGATCAGCATCGCATCGTCGAGCACCCGGTCACTCTCGTTGCCTTGCACGTCGCAGTGCCGTTCGAGGATCACCGTGTCCATCGTAAGAGTGCCCGTCTTGTCCGTGCACAGGACGTCCATAGCCCCGAAGTTCTGAATGGCGTTGAGTCGCTTCACGATCACGCGCTTGCGCGACATCGCCATGGCCCCTTTGGACAGGCACACGGAGACGATCATCGGGAGCATCTCCGGGGTGAGACCGACCGCCACTGCGAGGGCGAAGAAGAACGCCTCGTGCCAGTTGTGTTTGGTGAGGCCGTTGATCAGGAACACGACCGGGACCATGACCGCGATGAGCCGGATCATCAGCCAGGTGAAGCGGTTGATGCCTCGGTCGAACGCCGTCGGAGGGGCCGCCTGGGCGATCCCGCGCGCCAGCGTACCGAACAAGGTCCGCGCGCCGGTCTCGACCACCACGGCGGTGCCCGTCCCGCTCTGCACGCTCGTGCCCAGGAAGCACAGGTTGGGGCACTCGAGCGGTGCGCGATCCGGTACGCCTTGCAGCGTCTCGCCCTTCTCCACGGGGAGCGACTCGCCGGTGAGGCTCGACTGGCTCACGAACAGATCCTTGGCCGCGAGCAGCCGCACGTCGGCCGGGATCATGTCCCCGGCTGCGAGCACGATCACATCGCCCGGGACGATCTCGCGCAGGGGCACCTCACGCGGCCGGCCATCTCGCAGCGCCGTGGCCGTCACCCGAATCATGGCGCGCAGGGCGGCCGCCGCGGCGTCGGCGCGCGCCTCCTGGGTGAAGCGCAGCGCGACGCCGAGCACGATCATGAGCGTCATCACGATTGCGGCCCGGACGTCCCCGGTGGCCAGTGACACGGCGGCCAGGACCGCGAGGAGGATGACGAGCGGGTTGCGCAGGGCGTGGAACAGGCGGAGGGGCCAGCTGGCGGCACGCTGGTGGGCGATCTCGTTCGGGCCGTAGGCCTCTAGGCGTCGCTCTGCCTCTGCCTGCGTCAGGCCCCCGCCTCCCGGAGTCGAGTCGCAGAGGAGGAGCGCAGCCTCGCGGTCCTTGCGCGCCGCTTCCTCGATGCGCGTCGAATCCCAGCGGTTGGAGCCGGGAGGCGGCACTGGGGCGCGGGCGGCGGCCGGGGGGGCGCTCGTCACGGCCGGTGCCTCCGGAGCGCTGGCGTCCAAGGGCAGACCTTCCTCACGGTCATCGATACCATACCCTGGTATCTTGTATTGCGTACCATACTACCCTATAGTATGTTCTGTCAATGCTGAGAGGGGTCGGGGACATGGTGCCCACCGTCCGAGACAGGGCCAAGCTCCTGAATCGCATCCGCCGCATCCGCGGCCAGGTCGGCGCCATCGAAGGCCTGCTGCAGGAGCAGGCCGACTGCGAGCGCGTGCTGCAAACCATCGCCGCCTGCCGCGGGGCGATCAACGGCCTCATGGCTGAGGTCGTCGAGGACCACATTCGGTTCCATGTCGTCGGTCCCGATGCCGATCCGGAATCCGAGCAGACCCAGGCGGCTGAACAGCTCGTGGACCTGATTCGCAGTTACCTGAAGTAGCCGTCCGCCGTCTGGCGCTGGTTCCCGGCGTTCCACTCTGAGCCATTCGCCGCTGCTGCGCTTGTGCGTCGCCGATCCAAAGTGAATCGTTTGGTCGGAGGCTGACCCATGACCGAGATTCACTGTCATTACTGTGGCGGGGTGATTCGGGATGTCGCGATGATCGAGTACCGTCCGCCGCGCGCCAGCGCGCAATTCGCGATGCCCCATGCCGGTGCCTGCCAGTGCACCCCGCCCGTCGTGTACGAGGATCTCCCCGGCCTTGGATCGTCGGAAAACGACCAGCCCGACCAACGCGAGGACTGAGGGCTTGACGGCCTGACGAGCGAGCTGGGGCGTCGACGTCGAGGCGCGCTCACCGGAATACGATCCACAGCACCCCGATCACCGCAGCCAGCAGAACCGAGAGAGCGATCTCGAGCCGCCGGTCACTGGGCGCCGCTGCGCCGGTGCCCGACGGGACAGGGGGAGGGGGAGGGGGAGGGGCCACGGTCTGGAGCGTCAGATCGGCGACTCGTGCTGGCGCGGGAGCGGGGGTCGCGAAACTCACAGCCACGAGAATGGCGGTGCACAGCACGAAGAGCAGGGCAGCGAAGTGGAGGAAGTTGATCCCCGCGATCCAGGACCATAAGGTGCCGGCTGGCAGGTGGGCCTTCCCGAGCTCGAGGCCGAGACGCCCCGCGCCGAACACGAACCCGGTTCCCAGCGCGGCGACGGCGCCGCTGCCGTTCAGCCGCGGGCTCATGATCCCGAGCAGGAAACACGCCGCGATCGGGGGGGCAATGTAGGCTTGCACGCTCTGGAGGTAGATGTAGAGCTGTGGCGAGACGTATTTCATGAAGGGGATCCAGAGCAGCCCCAGCACGACCAGGATCACGGTGGTCGCTCGTCCTACGGCGACGAGGCGCTGTTCGCTCGCGTCGGGCCTCAGCTTGCGGTAGACGTCCCACGTCAGCAGGGTCGAGCAGGAGTTGAACGCAGACGCGAGCGAGCTCATCAGCGCGGCGAGCATGCCGGCGAGCACCAGGCCTTTGAACCCGGCCGGGAGGAGTCGAGTCACCAGCGCCGGGTAGGCGGTATCGGCCGCGCCACCTCTGATGTCCGAGTACAACGCTGCGGCGATGATCCCCGGGAGCACGAAGATGAACACCGGGAGGATTTTCAGGAAGCCCGCGAAGATGGTTCCGCGGCGGGCGGCACTCACATTCCGGGCCGCCAGGACCCGTTGGACGATGTGCTGGTCAGTGCACCAGTACCAGACGCCGAGGATCGGCGCTCCGAAGATGATCCCTGTCCACGGGAAATCCGGGTGGCTCGCGGGCTTCCACATGGAGAAGAAGTCGGCCGGCACCCGCGCATGGAGCCCGGACCACCCGCCGACCGCGGCGAGCCCCAGCAGCGCCAGCGCGGCCGAGCCGACGATCAGCACGACGGCCTGCATCACTTCCGTGTAGATCACCGCGCGCAGCCCGCCCAGGACGGTGTAGAGACCGGTCACGACGATCAGGATCACCGCGCTCGTCCACACGCTCCAGCCCGTCACCGCCCGCATCACGACACCGCCGGCGAACAGCGTAACGCTGATCTTCGTCAGCACGTAGCCGACGATGGAGACCCAGGTGAAGTACCAGCGCGCGGCGGGGTTGAACCGGCGCTCGAGAAACTCGGGCATCGTGTACACGCCGCTGCGCAAGTAGAACGGCACGAACAACCAGCCCAGGAGCAGCAGCATAAAGCAGGCGAGCCACTCGAAGTGCCCCACCGCGAGCCCGCTCGCGGCTCCTGTGCCGGCCAGCCCGACAAGATGCTCGCTCCCGATGTTCGAGGCGAACAAGCTAGCGCCGACCGCGAGCCAACCCACGTCCCGGCTCGCGAGGAAGTAGTCGGCGCTCACATTCTTCTCGCGGCGCGCGGCCCAGTAGCCGATCCCAAGCAACACGAGGAAATAGCCGGCGATCACCACGAGATCGAAGGGGTGCAGAGCGGTCATGGCCTTGGGTGGTTGTGGGGGTATTGCGCAGCGAGATCAGTCAGACTCCAGTTCGGCACGTCCGAACTGGTCTCACAGCGCACGAGGCGTAGCCTCAGGTGGTGCTTTCCTCCGTTGGTGGCGAACTCGAAGCTGTTTTCGATGATGCGGGTGGTCCGCAAGCGCGACGCGTCGTATCCGAAGCAGCCATTCGTCAGGTAGAGATCGGGCCACCCGTCGTTATTCACGTCGGTGATCGAGACGGACGCGCCCGGCGCCCCGAGGAGGGGGGCGACGTTGTCGAGCGTCGAGTCGAGGGTCGGTCCGTGATGCAGGATGGCAATGCCCGCCTCGGCGGCGCCGTTCGTGAGGTGCCACTGCGGCTCAGCGGGTGCGGCGCTGGCGCGCTCGCCCGGCGGTGCGGGACGATGACGAGCGCGATGGCGGTCAGGAACGACGCGTCCACCGCGACGCGGCGCGGGAGCAGCGAGGTCACGGCATAAACCATAGCACCCGCCTCGTCGGCGACACAAGTAATGCACGCCGCAACCCGGCGCACTGCTCGGAGCGAGTTTGCCAGCGCTGGTAGACAGCGTAACTTGTTCACATGAAGCGTGTTGGAGAGGTCCACTATTCCATGACGATGAGCCGATACCTCCTCGCGCTCCTCGTCTCTCTTGTCTCATTCGCTGGCTGCAGCCGTGAACGGCATCCCCCCCTGTTCAAGCTCCTGACCCCGGATCAAACCGGCGTCACGTTTGCCAATACTATCACGACGAACGACTCAGTGAATGTTCAGACTGACGTCTACTTATACAACGGCGCTGGCGTGGCCATCGGGGACATCAATAACGACGGATTGCCGGACATTTTTCTCACAGGCAACATGGTCTCGAGCCGCCTGTATTTGAACAAAGGCAACATGCGGTTCGAAGACATCACGGCGTCCGCAGGCGTCAAGACGAGCTGTTGGGCCACCGGCGCTACCATGGTGGACATCAATAACGATGGGTATTTGGATATCTACGTGTCCTGTTCCGGACCCGAATGGTCGAAAGGGAAGGATCGGGCCAACCTGTTGTTCATCAATAACGGGAATGGGACCTTCACGGAGGCTGCGGCACAGTATGGTATCGCGGACACGGGCTTTACCACACACGCCGTCTTCTTTGATTACAACGGCGATGGATGCCTCGACCTCTTCTTGCTCAACAATTCGCCCAAGGACTTTGCACGTGGTGCAGCGGACACCCACCCGCTTGGCGTGCGCAGTGACAGCCCCGCCAGCTACAATACGCTCTATCGAAACAACTGCAATGGGACGTTTACAGATGTATCCCGGGAAGCAGGGATACTGCGCCAGATCGGGTATGGACTCGGGGTGGCGGTTGCTGACCTGAACGGGGACGGGTGGCCCGACCTCTACGTGTCCAACGACGTCGCACCCAATGATGTCCTTTACATCAACAACGGGAATGGAACGTTTACCGATAGGGCTGGCACATGGCTCAAGCACACGAGTTTTGCGGGCATGGGCGTTGATATCGCCGATTTCAATAACGACGGCTGGCCTGACATTCTGCAGATGGACATGATGCCGGCCGCCCTGGACCAGCGCAAGCGGATGAGCGGGTACCTCACCGAGGGCGGTCGCATGGACCTCCGTCGCAGGGGATTTCGCGACGATTACGACGTCAACTCGCTGCAATTGAGTAACGGCGTCACGAAGAACGGTGATGTCATCTTCAGTGAAATCGCTGGCCTGGCGGGCGTCGCGTCCACGGACTGGAGCTGGAGTGCCCTGTTTGCCGACTTCGACAATGACGGATACAAGGACATCTTCATCACCAACGGCTATCCCAAAGCGGCCAACGATCTCGATTACCAGATGGCGATCTTCGGGGCACGGCGAGCTGGAGACCATCCAAGGGCGCTGAGACTCCTGCACGAGCTGCGCAGTTACCGGCTGTCCAATTATCTCTTCCGGAACAACGGTGATCTGACGTTCACCGACAAGACCAAGGAATGGGGAATGGACCAGCCGGGCTTTTCCTACGGCGCGGCCTATGCCGATCTCAACAATGACGGCAGGCTCGACCTCGTGGTCAACAATATCGACGGGCCCGCCTCCATCTATGAGAATATCCAACCCAACGACGGCGCCCATCATTATCTGCAAGTCAAGCTCGAAGGGGAGTCTCCCAACAGGCGGGGGATCGGATCGAAGTTGATCCTCACGGCCGGGGGTCAGAAGCAGTACCTCTACCATTCCCCGTACCGCGGCTATATGTCCACGATGGATGACCGGGAGCATTTCGGGCTCGGCCCCGCCCGGCGCGTGGACAGCCTGGAGGTGATCTGGCCGGACGGGCGGTCCCAACTACTGACGGATTTGGACGTGGATCGGATGGTGACGGTGAAACAGGGGGATGCAACCCCCAAGAGGGCAGGAGCCAGGTGTGAGGTGGCAGGCTGTCTCCCCCGACACCCGACCCCGATACCCGACACTCGACGCCAGATCTTCCAGCCGATGGATGCCCGCCGAGCATTGAAGTACAAGCACCAGGAGGGGACGTTTGACGATTACAGTGTCCAGCCCCTGTTGCCGTACATGCTTTCAAGACAGGGCCCTCCACTTGCTGTGGGCGATGTCAATGGCGATGGCCTGGATGATGTGTTCATCGGCGGTGGGGCGGGGGTCCCGGGTAAGCTGTTCATTCAGCAAAAAGACGGCAGCTTCGTTGAGTCCACAGAAGGCCAACCCTGGGTGGCTGACAAGGATTACGAAGACTGGGGCGCCCTGTTCTTCGATGCCAACGGAGACGGCCTCCCGGACCTGTATGTGGCGAGCTGCGGGTATGGCCGCTCACCGGTTTCGCGGTTGTTGCAAGGCCGCCTCTATATCAACCAGGGAGGCGGCAGGTTTGTGCGAGACACCCAGGCGTTGCCGGACATGCCGACCTGCACGGCCGCTGTGGCCGCCGGGGATTTTACAGGCCATGGCAGACTAGATCTGTTTGTCGGTGGTCGCCTGACGCCCAGAAACTATCCGTATCCGCCGCGCAGCTATCTGTTACGCAACGACGGCGGCCACTTCACCGATGTCACAGCCGAGGTCTGTCCCGAGCTGATGAATCCCGGTGGTATGATCACGGCGGCCGTCTGGATTGATTTCGACGGCGATGGCAAGCTGGATCTCGTCACGGCGGGGGAATGGATGCCGCTCCAGTTTTATAAGAACATCGATGGAAAAACGCTGCGCAATGTGACAGCATCCATTGGCCTGCCACCCATGCGGGGGTGGTGGTACAGTCTCGCGACGGGGGACTTCAATCACGACGGGCATCCCGATCTGGTCGCGGGCAATCTGGGGCTGAACTTCGCGTACGCGACATCGCCGCAGAGCAGGTTCGGGGTTTATGCGGCTGATTTCACCGGGAATCGGACCACCGACATCGTCTTGACGCAGGAAATCGGCGGAACGGAGTATCCTCTCTTCGGGCGGGCGAAATTGGGACCGACCATTTGGCCCGTTGCGCTGCGATTCCCGAGCTACGCGTCGTTTGCAGCGGCGTCCGTCGAACAGCTGTTCGGCGCCGCCCCATTGCGGCACGCCCTCCACTACCAGACGGATACGTTTGCAAGCCTCTATCTGCAGAACAACGGCGACGGCACGTTCACATCGGTGCCGCTGCCCAATCTGGCGCAGATCTCACCGATCCGCGGCATCATCGCCCACGACGTGGACGGTGACGGCAATCTCGACCTCATTGTTGCGGGGAACCTCTACGACACGGAGTCCAACACGCCTCCTGCGGACGCCGGCAACGGCCTCTGGCTGAAGGGGGACGGTCGGGGCCACTTCACTCCGGTCCCCCCCGTGGCAAGCGGCTTTCTGGCGCCACGGCACGTCACGGGGCTGGCCCTAATCCAAACGCCTGCAGGGAAGGCCGTGCTCGTGGCTAACAACGGCGATTCCCTGCAGGCGTTTACGATCCGGAAGCGTTAGGTCTGCCTTACCACCCCGGATTCTGTACCAGGCGGTCTTGCCCTTGAACCCGGCTCAATTCGATCTGGACGGACGGGATCGGATAGAGCGCGAACTTAGGCAAAATGAAAGCGTTCGCGAGCGCCAGGTACGGTATCCTGTTTTTTTCGATCGCGACGTAGTTGGCGATCACCGTATCGGCACCGCCCCAGCGTCGCAAGTCGAAGAAGCGCTGGCCCTCCATCGCTAATTCGAGCCGGCGCTCATACCGAACCGCCGCTCGCGCGTAGGCCACTGACGGGAAGGACGGATACAGGCCGATGCGGTACACGGCCCAGGGGGTCGTCAACGAGTCGAGCGTCGCGTTCTGGACCAGCGGCACGGCCATGGGCTTCAACGAGGCATTCGTGGCGCAGGTGGGGTAGGCTGCTAGAACGGCCGCATCCGCAGAGCCGCACCCCTGACCAGTCTGTCCGGCTCGCGCTCTGATCTGATTAACGATTGTCAGGGCGCCACCCAGGTTGCCTGTTTCGACTTCGGCCTCCGCTAAGAGCAGCAGCATGTCGGCGTAGCGGAAGATGTGGATGTGCACATCGTTGGTCTGTGTCGCCTGCCACCCCACGTTGTTCTCGGCGTTGGCCGCTTGCTCCTGGACGTTCTTCTTGGGGCTGTACGGGCCGCTGTAGGAGGCATCCCGGATCCACGACCGATTGTGGAGGGTCCAGTCCTTGTAGGGCACCTTATCCCGCCCTACGGTCCAGTCGAGCCTGGGATCGACCGGCGTCATGATGCCGCCGGTGAAACTCGTGTCGAGGGTATTCCAGGTGGGGGTCGACAAGATCAACGGCAAGCCGTTCGCGTCCACCGCGAAGAAATTGACCAGGTTCTGCGAGGGTTGGTGGAAGCCGCAGCAGCCGAAGTGGCTGCCCGAGTGCGGGAAATTCAGGCGTTCGCCCCAGTTCGAGTTCCACCCGCTGGGCTCCCCGTCCCGAACGGATGCCTGATAGGCGAGAATCGTCTCCGGACCATTCTGATACGCTGCGAAGCCGGTCCAGACGTGATCGAAGCTCGTTTCCAGCTTGTATGGCCCGGCCGTTTGCACGTTCGTCAAGGTTGTCACTGCTCCGGCAAAGTCGTTGGCATAGACCTGCACCCTTCCTTTGTAGGCTTGGGCGGTCCACGACGTGACGCGTCCCAGATCCCCTTTCCGCGGCTTCGTCGGGAGCACCGCGATAGCAGCATTGAGGTCCGCGAGGATCTCCGCGATGGCGTTCACGCCCACGTTGGTCTTGCGGAAATCCGTGTCGGTCTCGCGATAGTAGGGAATATTGCCCCACATCCGGTACGCCTCGAAGTGATAGTGCGCCCGGAGGAACAGCGCCTCTCCCTTGATGCCGGCGGCGTTCGCAGCGGTGATCTCACCCGGCTTTTGCGCTTGGACCTTTGCCAGGATGCGGAGGGTCGCATTGGCTCGCGACACCCCTTCGTAGACCTGGCTCCACTTCTGGTTCAAGTAACCATCGGCCTCCCCCACATTCCAGATGTAGGTCTCGATGTCATTAACGGGTTGCTGGTCGCCCGCGTTGGACCCCTTGTGGGCGTCACCGCTCGCGACACTCCCCCACACCCAGTTGCTGGCCGCACATCCCCACGAACCGGCGGAGCTGCTGCTACAATCCAGCGACCGGTAGGCGGCGATGAGGGTGCCTTCGACCCCGGCGCTCGTCAACAGCGTCGTCTCATCCACGGTCCCTAGGGCGGGGGTGTTCAGAAAATCCTTGCAGGCGTAGGTGATGCCCGCGGCTACCACCACTGCCGCCATCCCGTAGAGCAGTCGCGTCCGATTTCGATTGTTCATCGTCTTCCGTCCTTTAATAAAGACGAGTCGCTAGAACGTGGTCGAGATTCCAATGATAAACGTTCGGTTTGCGGGATACGAGCCCTGGTCGACACCTCGGAACTGGTCCCGGATGTCACCTGCCGCTCCGAAGGCGCTCGCTGCCGGCAGGGCTGGATCGAGCCCCGAGTACCCGGTGATAGTGAACAGGTTTTCTGCCTGTACATAGACGCGCGCAGCCGGGACCCACTGGATCCAGGCCGGCGGCAGGGTATACCCGACCTGCAGAGCGCGCAGCCGGATGTACGAACCGTCCTCGACCCAATAGCTGCTGAACTGCCGGCTGAACACATCGCTCACGTCCACTCTGGGATACTTGGCGGTGTTCGCGTTCGTCACCTTTCCTGGGCAGCCAGTCGCGTTACAAGGGGCGTCCAGAACCGCGGAATTGGCCAGCAAGTCGCTCCGCACGTTGGTATCGAAATAACGGAACACGTACCAATACTTCTCCGAGTTGAAGATACTGTTCCCGTGCGTGGCGAACAACGTGGCGGTGAAGTCCCACGCCCCGTGGCGCACCGCGAGATCCAATCCGGCCGTCAAGTCCGGGTGGGGGTTGCCGATGACCTGCCGGTCGGCTGCAGTGATCTTGCCGTCGCCGTTTATATCCTTGAACTTGATCCGGCCGGGACGAGCTCCATCGGTCCAAAACGGGGCGGCATCCGCCGAATCCTTGTAGAACCCGTCTGCCACGAGGCCGTAAAACGACCCGATGGGAAGACCGACCTTGTTGATCACGGGATTCTGTTCACGCAGCGTAATCGGCCCGTAGAAGAACTGCGCCACGCCGTCGATGGAGACGATCCTGTTCCGGTTGTGGCCAGCGTTGAGGGCCACGCTCCACAGGGTTCCCGTGCCGATGGTGCTATGGTAGCTGATGGCAGCCTCGATGCCGCCGTTGGTCATCTGCCCGATATTGACGATCGGGGGCGAGGCGGAGCTCGCCGTGGCCGGTTGCCGGGGGTCGAACAACAGGTTGTTGGTGTTTCGCCGATAAATGTCGGCGGTGAACGTGCCCCGGCCTTCGAGAAACTCGAGGTCTAGTCCGACGTTCAGGGATCGATTCTCTTCCCACTTCAGGTCAGGATTCCCGATGGCCGTAGTCTTGAATCCGGGCCGAACCGACGTGTTCGTTCCCCCGATGTCGTAGAAGGTGTCTCCCCGGCTGCCGCCGAACTGACTGACGATCCGTCCTGAAGGGATCTGCTGATTGCCGGTGATTCCCCACCCGAACCGCAGCATCATGTTCGAAAACAGCCCATTGTTCGCCAGGAAAGACTCCCGGGACAGTCTCCACCCAACTCCGATCGCCGGGAAGGTTCCCCACCGATGGGTCGGCCCGAATCGGGAAGAGCCGTCTCGGCGAACCGTGAGACTGAGATAGTACCGGTCCGCAAAATTGTAGTCGGCCTTGCCGAAGAAGGACAACCCAGCACTTTTCCCACCGCTACTGCTGACGTTCTTGGTGGTCGGGTCACACAGGGCATCCTGGATGTATCGCGAGGCCACGTCCGTGTTGATGAGGCCCGCACAGTTTCCGGCCTCGAACCGATTGTTGTTCTGGCCCGCTGCCTGTCCCAGCAGCAGGTTCAGAGTGTGTTGGTTCATCGTCCGCACGTAGGCCAGCGTGTTGCTCCAGGTCCACTCCGTGGACAAGCTGTAGTTCTCGTTGATGCCGTTGACGGCGGTCACCTCAGAGTTCTCGGGCGTGGTGGCCGAGAAACCATGAAATGAGCCCTGACTCAAGTTGAACCCGAGCCGCGTCTTCAGCGACATGTGAGGGGCGTCGAAACCGCCGAACACGTTCCCGAAGATGCGGTCGTTGGTGGAGATGTTATTCCTGGCGGCAGTGGCGATCTTGAGTGGATTGGTCAGGTTGCTCAGGCCGACGGCCTTGCCGGAGGCGAAGTTCCCCGCGATGTCGTAGATCGGGACGACCGGCTGCTGGAATATGTTCTTGCCGATGATGTTGCCCTCGCCGAGGCCGCCGTCGTCGAGCCCGCCGTAGCTTTGGTCGCGCGACAGAATGATGCTCTCCCCAACGTTCGCCTGCCCCACGTTGAACGTGGTGTTGACGTGCACGCCCCCCCGCTGGAGCCGGGTAAACGCCGCGGTCCCTTGCTGATCGAGGTAATTGAACGACACGCGGTACGAGTTATCCGCCCCGCCACCCGACACCGCGAGGTTCGCGTCGCGGAACTGACCGGTTCCGAACACCGCCTTCCACCAGTTCGTCCCGGCGCTGCCAGGCATGATGAGGTTGGTGGGATAGGCGTACGTGCTCGTGTTGAGCGTATCCGTCGTCTGACCGACGCCGTTGTTGGGCCAGATGTAGGCCGGCACCGAGGGGTTGTTGGGATCCCCGTAGATGTTCCTCGGGACGGGTAATCCGGCATTCTCATAAGCGGTCTTGACCACTTTGAAGTAGTCGAGGGAGTTCAGGGTGAGGATATCGTCATAGCCGCGGACCGGCATGGCCACACCGGTTCTGACGTCCAACGTCATCGCACGCCCGCCCGCCCTTCCGCGCTTCGTTTCGATGATGACGACGCCGTTGCCCGCGCGAGAGCCGTAGATCGAAGCCGACGAGGCATCCTTCAGGACCTGGATGGATCCGATGTCGTTCGGGTTCAACCAATTGAGGTAAGAGTCCTGAAGGGGAGTCCCGTCCACGATGTACACCGGATCGTTGTTCTGGAATGAGCTGACGCCCCGGATCCTCACCGTGGAGCGTGAACCAGGGGACCCGCTGTTGTCGACGGTCACCCCGGGCACGCGACCATCCAGCCCTTGAAGCACACTGGTCGTGGTCTGTTTGGTCGCGCTTTCCACATTGACGATGGAGACCGAGCCCAGGACATCGCGCCGCCTCTGCTCTGTGTACCCGGTCACGACGACGTCCGGTAATACGGCGATCGCAGGTTCCAGAACGGCATTGACCGTCGTACGTCCGGTAACGCTTTGCCCCAAGCCGCGATACCCGATGAGACCAAAGACCAGGACCCCGTCCGTAGGCGCCGTGATCGAATACTTCCCATCGGCGTCGGTCAGGGTTGTGGTGGTCGTCCCTCGGATGCGTACGGTCACCCCCTGAATAGGAGCACCGGCCTGAGTGGTGACTTTACCGGAGACCAGGGCTGTCTGGCCAGCCTGCTGGCCACGGGCCGGTGCGCATAACACCAGTGCCACCAGTACACTCATCCCCACTGCACGAAGGAAACGCGTACCCATCAGTCTGTCTCTCATAGTGGTGCCCTCATCCTGCGGGTCTTCGCATGGCCTTCAGGCCTTGCTTTGCGATCAGCTCGCGATACGTCATGAGCACACGTTGTGGGTTCACGCCTGTGACTCATGCCCACGTCGTTGCTGCGGAAAATCTGGTACGCCGGAGCGAGAGTCCCCTGCACATGCCGTCGCGTTGGCCTGACCGAACACGGCAGTCGGCGAGCTGGAATAAACGACGCAGTTGTGTAAACGAAGGGCGCGAACGGCATGCATACGGCGTCTCATCCCTCCGAGGACGCAAGCCACGTTCCCGACATCGGCCAGCAACATCCGTGATGCGACGGCTGCGTCCGCCGCGACGGTGGACGCGCAGCAAAAGAGACGCGTCGCCAGGTGACCTGTCAAGGACGCGGAGGAGGATTGTGAAAAAAGGCACAATCTGCCCAAACCGCGTCTGCTATCGGTTCCGAGCGCCTACCGGCTGCGGTAGAGATCCACGGCCTTCGCGACGGGGCCGACGATCGCGAGCGCGAGGATCGGCGGCGCGGGATAGAACAGACTGAGGGCGGTCACGTGCTGATCGGCGGCCACCCGGATGGCGGCCTCCACCACGGCGACAAGCGCCGCGACTGCGATCCGTCCCCGCATCGAGCTGACGGTCGTCTTGGGGTCGGTGATCATGAAGAAGATGAACAGCTGGTACATCGGCCCCGTGATCGGCGCGACCTCGGCCAGGAGTGGTGTGCCAACGATCGCGCTCCTCGCAGCGGCTAGCAGCAGGTAGCAGAGGACGTAGGTCAGGGTTACGTGCAGGACCCGGACTCGAGCAGCGATCAGCAGCCCGAAGGTCCAGATCACGGCGTTGGTGGCGACGTCATTTCCCCACTGGTGACTGAGGATCGCCACGCTGCCCGGCGCGAGCGCGAGCAGCAAGCTGATCGCGAAGTTGCTGGGGTTCCACAGGTGCCGCCCGCGGTAGGTGAGCACGTACTTCGAGGCGATGGCCAGGAACGCGCCCAGGACGAACGGCCAGAGGAGGCCGGCGCGCGGCTTGAGGAGGAGCGCGAGACTGATGCCAGTGACGTACGCGCTCTGGACCGCCGCGCCGCGGCCCCCAATTAGGCGCGCCAGGGCGAGCTCGGTCACGACGCATACGCCGAGCGCGATAGCGAGGCGCTCGTAGCCGCCCAGGATTCCGTAGCGCGCTTCTCCCAGCACCAGAATGAGGGTGATGAGGAAGGACACGCGGTAACGGGGGTCCGCTTCGCCCAGGCGGGCCCACAGTCTGCGGCTCCGGGCGCCGAGCGTCGCG
>WNFF01001331.1_pt1 | contig 19852 bp, 14 predicted proteins | sample 5400441 | NCBI WGS metagenome assembly WNFF01 (sample SAMN13153345, study PRJNA577476) | soil metagenome | isolation source: 120 cm saprolite under Douglas fir tree site 2 hole 3 replicate 1 | place: USA:California | collected 2015-04-18 | reverse complement strand
CGACCTCCGCATGGCGCTGGTCGAGGCCGGCGAAGGCCGTGTCGGCTCGCTCGGCGATCGCCTGCGGCTCTTTTGCTACGGCTTCGATGCGGTACGCGGCGTCTACACGGAAAAGATCACGCTCTGGCTTGAACTCGCCGCGATGTTCACGCTGTTCGGCATGGCGGTTGCCCTGGTCGTGATGAACGCGATATCGCGGCGCGGTGCGCCATCATGACGATTGATCGCTTCATGACCGCGGCGTCCGACTACGCCACCCAGGTTGACGGCACATTCTGGGTCCTCGTCACGATATCGAGCCTGATCACCCTTTTGGTTGCAGCGCTCATCGCCGGGTTCAGCCTGCGTTATCGGCGCGGGTCGACCGCGCGGCGCGGACCGCTGCCCGAGCGCTTCGATCGCGACGTGGAAATCGGCTGGACCGTGGCCACTCTGTTCCTGTTCCTCTTCATCTTCTGGTGGGCCGCCTCGAACCAGCTTTCCGCACTCAACGTTCCGGGCCACGCAATGGAAATCCATGTGGTCGCCAAGCAGTGGATGTGGCGCGTCCAGCAGCCTGGTGGTGCGCGCGAGATCAACGAGATTCACGTCCCGGAAAACGTGCCGATTCGTTTGGTGATGACCTCGGAGGATGTGATCCATGATCTCTTCCTGCCGACGATGCGGCTCAAACAGGATGTTCTGCCGGGCCGCTACACCTACCTCTGGTTCACCGCCACCAAGACGGGGGTCTTCCACCTCACCTGTGCGGAGTATTGCGGAACGGATCATTCCGTTATGGCGGGCCGTCTGGTCGTGATGACCGCGCCGGATTATGCGCGCTGGACCAACGCGCAGCCCGAGGCCGACGACCTCGCCCACCAGGGCGAAGCTCTGTTCCACTCGCTCGGCTGTTCCGGCTGCCACGCGCCAACCTCCAGCATCCACGCGCCGGACCTTCATGGCCTTTACGGCCGCGCGGTCCCTCTCGCCGACGGCCGCGTGGTCACGGCCGACGAGGCCTATCTGCGCGATTCCATCCTCCTGCCGGCGAAAGATATCGTTGCCGGATACGCGCCGATCATGCCGAGCTTCCGTGGCGCCGTTGCCGAGGATGACCTCGTAAAGCTCATCGCCTACTTAAAGTCGCTGTCGACGGCCCCTGGGAGCGCGGGCGTCTCGCCCGCATCACCCCCACCCTACCCTCCCCCGCAAGCGGGGGAGGGTAGGGTGGGGGGCGGCGGGACGCCCGCGCTCCCAGGGGGACCGTAGGATGGGAGCGCCACAATGACCGATGCTGCCATCGCCGATGCGGCCGTCGATACGCAGCCCGCAAGCTATCTCACGGCCGGGCATACTCTCCTCTCATGGCTGACCACGACCGACCACAAGCGAATCGCCATCCTTTATGCGGTCTCCATCACCTTGTTCTTCTTCATCGGCGGCATCGCGATCGGCCTGGTGCGTCTCGAGCTGATGACGCCCCACGGGCTCTTTCTCACCTCGGACGCCTACAACCGCCTGTTCTCGCTGCATGGCATCATCATGGTGTGGTTTTTCCTGGTTCCGTCGATCCCGGCGACCATGGGAAATTTCCTGCTGCCTCTCATGATCGGCACCCATGACGTCGCGTTCCCGCGGCTCAACCTCTTCTCGTGGTATCTCTACGTCTTCGGCGCTGCCTTCACGGTTTACGCGCTGATCTCAGGCGGCGTCGATACCGGCTGGACGTTCTACACGCCGCTGTCGACGAACTACGCCACCGGGTATGTGGTTGCGGCGGCGGCCGGGGTGTTCGTGGTCGGATTCTCCTCGATCGCAACCGGCGTGAATTTCATTGCGACCGCGCACATGCTGCGTGCTCCCGGCATGACCTGGTTTCGGTTGCCGCTGTTCGTCTGGGCGATGTACACGGTCAGCATGGTCATGGTGCTGGCGACGCCGGTGCTCGCGATGTCGCTCCTGCTCGTCATCGCGGAGCGCGCGTTCGGGCTGCCGATTTTCGATGCCGCCCGCGGCGGCGACCCAGTGCTGTTCCAGCATCTGTTCTGGTTCTACAGCCATCCGGCTGTCTACATCATGATTCTTCCGGCGATGGGGGTGGTGTCCGAGGTGATCCCCTGCTTCGCGCGGCGAACCATCTTCGGCTACGCATTCATGGTTTACGCATTGATCGCCATCGCGGTGGTCGGGTTCATGGTTTGGGGCCACCACATGTTCGTGGCCGGCCAGTCTCCGCTCGCCAACCTGGTGTTTTCATTCCTTTCGTTCATCGTTGCGGTGCCCTCCGCCATCAAGGTGTTCAATTGGACCGCGACCCTGCACCGCGGCGAGATCACGTTCGAGGCGCCGATGCTCTATGCGCTGGGCTTCGTCGGCCTGTTCACGATCGGCGGACTGACGGGGCTCTTCCTTGCTTCGGTTCCGATCGATATTCACGCCACCGACACGTATTTCGTGATCGCGCATTTCCATTTCGTCATGGTGGGCGGAACGGTGTCCGCCTATATGGCCGGTCTGCACTTCTGGTGGCCCAAGGTGACCGGGCGCATGTACTCCGAAGCGTGGGCGCGCTTTGCGGCGATCACCACGTTTCTCGGGTTCAACGCGACGTTCCTGCCGCAGTTCGTCATGGGCTGGAACGGCATGCCGCGCCGCTACCATTACTATCCCGACGTTTTCCAGGCGTGGCACGTGATGTCGTCGGTCGGAGCCCTTATCCTCGCCGTCGCCTATGTGCTGCCGCTGATCTATTTCGGCTGGTCGCTGATCTATGGGCGCCGCGCGCCCGCCAACCCGTGGAACGCCACCGGGCTCGAATGGCAGACGAGTTCGCCGCCGCCGAAGGAGAACTTCCACCGCATCCCCCGCGTCGACGTTGAACCGTATGCTTATGACGCGTTCGTTCATCTGCCGATGGCGGATGATCGCGCGCCCCCCTCCCTACCCTCCCCCGCCCCCCTCCCCAACCCTCCCCCGCAAGCGGGGGAGGGAAGGGTGGGGGAAGGGGGAGGGTAGGAGGGGGGCAGGGCGAAACCGCATGAGCGACGCCGCCAGCGCCCTGCGAGAACCCTGGCCCGACCTTGACCGCCAGCGCGACGGCGTCTCGGTCGGTATCTGGCTGTTCATCGCCAGCGAGGTATTGTTCTTCGGCGCGCTCTTTCTTGGCTATGCGGTGTACCGCGCGCTGTACCCCGAGGCGTTCCGCATCGCCGGAGCCGAAACCGAGGTGTTCTACGGCAGCGTGAACCTGTTGTTGCTGCTCACCAGCAGCGTGACGATGACGATTGCGGTGGACGCGTCGCGGCACGGGATGCGCCGCACCGTCATCGCCTGCCTGGCGCTGACTATGTTTCTCGGTGCCGCGTTCCTGATGTTCAAGGGCTTGGAATATAGCGCCGATATCGCCAAGGGCTTGTTCCCCGGTGCGCATTTCCCGCTGCAGCCGCCGCAAACCCAGCTGTTCTGGGGCCTTTACTGGGTCATGACCGGCGTGCATGCCATCCATCTTGCCATCGGAATCGCCATTGTCGGCGTGTTCGCGCTGATCCTCTGGCGCCGGCTGCTGCCGATCGAGTCTCCGGCCATGCTGGGCGTCGCGACTTACTGGCACTTCGTCGACACCGTTTGGATCATTCTGTTCCCGCTGCTCTATCTGGTCGATCGATCATGAGTAATTCTCAACTGCGCCCCACGCACATCTGGCTACGCCCGATCGCTGTTTGGGTCGCCCTGGTTTTGCTCGGCCTTGCGAGCCTCATCTCGGCGTACCTGCCGCTCGATCCGTTCAACACGCCCCTGAATCTAGCGATTGCCGGCATCATGGTGATTCTGCTGTGGCTGTTCTTGATGGATCTCATCGGCTCCGACGCCCTGGTCCGGCTGATTGCCGTTGCGGGCCTGGTGTGGCTCTCGTTTATGTTCGCACTGACTTTCAGCGACTATTTCTCTCGCGCTTGCGAAGACCAACCGGGTCGGCCGCCGGCATTTTGCGCTGACCAGAACATCGGTCGGGGTGCTTTTTAAGCGCCAGAAGCGCGTTTCAGTCATGCCGAGCCATTTCTCCGCCGTCATGGCCGGGCTTGTCCTGGCTTGTCCCGGCCATCCACGCCTTTCTCGATGAAAGCCCGCAAGAAAGACGTGGATGCCCGCGACAAGCGCGGGCATGACGGCGAACGGGGCATTCGATCTCCTTGGAACCACCCTACGGGCTCTTCACCCGCAGCCGCGCCACCGCAGCCTCGTCGATCTCGACGCCAAGGCCGGCTTTGCCGGGCAGCTTGATCAGTCCATCCTCCATCGCCAACGGCGCGCGGACAATATCCTCGGCGAGATAGAAATGCGTGAGGCTGACGCCCCAATCGACGTTGTCGAGCGCGCAGGCCAGATGCACGGTCGCGGCGGCGCCGAGACTCGATTCCGCTATCTTGCCTGCCACGTTGATCGCAAGGCCAAGACGCCGGCACAGCGCGCCGGCGGTGAGCGCCGCCGTGAAGCCGCCGAGCTTGATGAGCTTGAGCGAGACGCCGCCAGCCCCGGCCGCGGCGTGGGCCTCGATATCGTGGAGGGAATGAATGCCCTCGTCGGCCCCGATCGGAGTAGCGGTGGTATGCGCGAGCGCCGCAAGGCTTTTCAGGTCACCATCCGCGAACGGCTGCTCCAGGAAAAGGAGGTCAGCTTCCCGGGTCGCCGCGAGGTAACGCCGCGCCGCGTGATACGAGAAGCCGTAATTGGCATCGGCGCAGATCGGCACATCTGGCCCTAGCGCCTCGCGCACCGCAAGCGACGTGGCGATCTCGCTGTCGAGCGGCTTGACGCCGACCTTGAGCTTGAAAAAGCGGATGCCCTCACGGGCCTTGGCCTTCGCCTCCGCAACGTCCTCCTCCGGCGTCGTATTGCCGATGAGCCACATGGGCGCAACCTCGCGGCGCACCGCCCCGCCCATGAGATCGGTCAGCGGCAGGCCCGATGCCTGCCCAGCCAGATCGAGCAGAGCCATCTCGACAGCGGAATGTGCACCGGGATTGCCGTGGAGCACCGCGCGCAGCCGCTTCATCAGCGCCGGCCGCATCCAGGCATCCGCGCCGATCAGGGCGGGGCTGAGATGGTCGCGCACCGCCGCCGTCAGCCCGCCGAGCGTATCGCCTGTCATGGTCGGCGCCGAAGCTGCTTCGCCCCAGCCCACCGCGCCATCGACTGCCTCGATGCGCACCAGGATGTTGTGCGCATGCGTCACCGTCTCAGCCGCCATCCGCACGGGCTTTACGAGGGGCAACGCGATCGGGATCGCATCGACGCGGCGGATGACGAGCGCAGGGCGGTCGAGAGCGGAGGGAAGATCAGAGGCGACGATTTGCACGACGAAATACTGCCGAGGTGGTTGTCAGTACCAACTGCTTCGATGTTATCGTGTTTCCCGGCCGGAAGGAATTCGAGAAGTTCTTCCGTTGCGGCACGCACAAATCCTGGCGCGTCAATGTCGTCAGGCAACGCAAATCGTGATGTGCAGGCCGCCGTCACTTTTCACCTGACCACGCTGGTGAGCTTCAGGAACAATCTCGTGGTATAAGTTCGTCGACGCATCCGGTGCCGAACGCTCACTCAACGTCGATACGTGCCATTGAGAGGTGCACTCATGATCAAGCCTTTCCAAGCCTTCTTCATCTGCTGCATAGTCGCCCTCGCCCTCCCCTCCGCCGCATCGGCGCAAAGCTGCGCGGCGGGGCCCGCGACGGTGCAGATACTTGGGTCCGGCGGACCCGCTATCAACCGGGAGCGGGCGTCAGCGAGCTATCTGCTGTGGGTCGGCGGCCAGGCGAGAATGCTGGTCGACATGGGTGGCGGGACCTATCTGCGCTTCGGTCAGTCGGGGGCCAAGTTGAGCGATCTCGCATTGGTCGGCATCAGCCATCTGCATCCCGACCACACCTCCGATCTGCCGGCGCTCCTGTGGCTGAGCCGTCAGGCGCGCAACGAGCCGCTCCCCATCGTGGGTCCGACCGGCAATGACGTGGCGCCGGATTTTCCGACGTTCCTCGCACGCCTGTTCGACGAGAAGAACGGCGCGTTTCAGGTGCTCGGCGCTACGCTCGGCGCGTCACGGGGCAACGGCGTGCGTCTCGATGTCAGCGTCGTCGACGTGGCTAAGCCAGAGCCATCGACGGTATTCAAAGGGAGCGACCTGACCGTGACCGCGTTGGGAATTCCGCATGCGAATATGCCGACCCTCGCCTACCGCGTCGAAACGCCGGCCGGAGCGGTCGTCTTCAGTTCCGATCAGAACGGCACAAATCCGAAATTCGTCGATTTCGCCCGCAACGCCAATGTGCTGATCATGCACCTTGCCATTGCGGCCGGAGCCACCAGCCCCCTTCACGCAGCGCCCGCCGTCGTCGGGCGCATCGCCCGGGAGGCGGGCGTTGGACGTCTGATCGTGAGCCACATCGGCCAGTTCGATCTCGACGCCGCTATCGGCGAGCTCAAGCAGTCTTATGCGGGGCCGTTGACCGTCGGGACTGACCTGCAGTGCACGCCGATAGCGCGGTGACAGCAGGTAGGGCGCGTCAGCCGAGAGAACCGTAGCCCGGGTTGAGCGCAAGCGAAACCCGGGAGCGGCATTGCCAAATTGACAGGCCGGCCCCGGATTTCGCGGAGTTTATCATCGGGCCGGCCCACCGGGTCCGGCCTCGGGCCGGCCCGATGGCAGGCTCCGGCCGGACCCGGTGGCTCAATCGGGGCTACCAGCTTCGCGCCAAGAGGCTCCCTGGCTTCAGGCAAAGCGGCGGCGTCACGCCGACGTTCGTCGGGCTATTGACACGCGGCGACCCAGCATCTCTATTCTTGCCAAGCCTTAAGGCGGCGCCCAGGCCAATAATGCGGGCGCATCATCAAGCTGATCAGATAGCGAACCTGAGCGGATTCAATCTATCGCCGCTAATCAAGGCGGATTGGCGTACTGCTCACTGCGACGGGGGCGCCGCGATAGAACGGGTCGGCAAGCGTGGGGAGGACAAATTGACCAGATCGACATTGATCGCATCGCCCATCCGCGGTAGCTCGCCCACTCTCACCTCCAGGGCGGCAATCATGCTTGGGGTCGCCCTGGCAGCGACTCCGACAGCGGCTCTTGCGGACGCGCAGGTTCGGGGCAGTGCGGAGGCCGTCACCATCGAGGCGAGAAATACCTCGGTCGAAGAAATTCTTAAGGCCCTGAGCGGCACATTCGATGTGCATTATCGCTCGTCGGCCAATCTCCAGATGCGGGTCACGGGAAATTACGAGGGTTCGCTGCAGAGGGTGATGAAACGCATTCTGGATGGCTACAGCTATTTTGTGAAGAGCGGAGACGGAAGAATAGATCTCACCGTGCTGGACGCGCCTAGAATTACTCCTTCGAGCGGCGCATCGGCCCCGTTCCGGGTTGTTGGACTACCGGCGGACACCGTGCCGGCGCAGCCCCCGCCTGCAATCGCAGCTGTTGAAAAATCCGTGACCCCTGCCTCCCCGGCCGCGCCTTCGACCGGAGCGCCGTCCTCATTCGAGTTTGCCGGATCCCCGCCTTACCCTCCGCCGCATGCGGAGGGTAAGGTTCCGGTGCAATCTTCACCGGCAATCGCCATCGTTCAACCGCCCGGGCCCCCAGCCTCTCCGGCCGCACCTTCATCGCGCAGACGCGACCACCTCCTCATTGCCGGCGGGACAGAGTCGCGGCCGTCGCCGCCGCGCAGAATCAAAATAGCGAGCAGTTCCGGCCACTGGAAGAAGAGCAAGCACCACGTCCTGCGTACGCGCCTCGCCCATAGCTCGATTGTCTGCGGCCGCCGCGTCCGTTCGTTCGGCTCGCCGATAATGGTTCCGGTCTCGTCCTCTTATTGGCTTGCCAGGGAGCCGCTTTACCTGCGATCGGTCGCGACTTGCGCGCCGCGACGGCACGCGCGAATTCAAAAGGATTGAAGATCGGCTGCCGGTGCCGCACTAAGCGCGTCTGCAAAGCCACGCCGGCAAGCTTTATCATTTCGGCCGCTGCCCCATATAGGGGTCGGCGCCGCCGACTTCCAATGCTTTGCGTCCCGTAGAGCCCGGCGCACCGATGCGTACCCGCAGGAGAGCATCCATGTCCGAAACCATGACGGCGAAACGCCACAAGCGCGGCGGCATCTATTTCGATGATTTTGCCGAGGGGCAGCTCTTCGAGCACCGCTACTACCGGACCGTGACGCAGATGGACAACATGCTGTTTTCCAACATGACGCTCAATCCGCAGCCGCTGCACATCGACCGGCATTTTTGCGAGCAGGAAACCGAATGGGGCCAGCCGCTGATGAACTCCCTGTTCACCCTGGGGCTGATGATCGGCATGTCGGTGTCGGACATTACCACCGGCACCACCATCGCAAATCTCGGCATGAGCGAGGTGCGCTTTCCGCATCCGGTGTTCGACGGCGACACGCTGCATGCCACCACCGAAGTCGCCGGCAAGCGCGTCTCGAAGTCGCGCACCGGCGCCGGCATCGTCGAACTGATCCACCGCTGCTACAACCACGACGACAAGCTCGTCGCCGAATGCCGGCGCAGCGCCTTTATTGTGATGCGGCCGGCCTGATGCGGTCGCTGCTGTTCGTTCCGGCGGACTCTCCCGGCAAGCTCGGCAAGGCGCTAGGCTGCGGCGCCGACGCCCTCATCCTGGATTTGGAGGATTCCGTTGCTCCGGAGCGCAAGGAGGCCGCACGCGCCGGGGCGGCGGCCTTTCTGGCGCAGACCTCGCCGGTGCCAGGGCGACCGCGTCTCATCGTGCGCGTCAACGGGCTAGCCACCGGGCTGATCGACGCTGATCTCGATGCCGTGGTGCCGGCGCATCCGGACGCCATCATGCTGCCCAAGGCGGAAGGCGGCGCTTCCGTGGTTCATGCAGACGCCAAGCTTTGTGCGCAGGAGGCGCTGCATGGCGTCGCCGAGGGCGCCATCCGCATCGTGGCGATCGCCACCGAAACCGCGCCGGCGCTGTTTGTCGCCGGCACCTACCGGGGCTCGAGCCCGCGCCTCGCCGCCCTCACCTGGGGGGCCGAGGACCTGTCGACCGAGCTCGGCGCCGAGGCAAACCGCGACGCCCAGGGGAGATTTCTCGATCCTTACCGGCTCGCCCGCACGCTGTGCATCGCGGCGGCGGCCGCCGCCGACGTGCCGGCGCTGGACACCGTCTACGTGGATTTTCGCAACGACGCGGGCCTGCGCCGCGAATGCGAGGAGGCCCGCCGCGACGGCTTCACCGGCAAGATGGCGATTCACCCGGGACAGGTCGCAACCATTAACGATGTATTCACGCCCGGACCCGCGGCGATCGCCAGGGCGCAAGCGATCATCGCGGCGTTCGCCGCGGCCCCCGGCGCAGGCGTGATCGGAATCGACGGGGTGATGTATGACCGCCCGCATCTCGCGAAAGCGGAACGGCTGCTGGTGCGCGCGCGGGCCGCTGGGGTCGTTCCGTAGCCCGGATGGAACGAGCGCACGCACCTTCGCGCGCGCTTACATAATCCGGCAACGCACGCGCCGCAGGCGGGTCTGTTCCCGCATTACGCGCCGGCAAGAGCCGGCGCTCCATGCGGGCTACTTGCCATACACCTTTGCGGGATCAAACACCCGTTCGTCATCACGGAAGGTGAGGGTCAGCGGCGCGTCGGGCCGACTGCGCACGACGGCACGATAGAAGCATGATCGCCGTCCGGTGTGGCAGGCGCCGGGGCCAGCCTCATCGACCTTGAGCCACAGCACGTCCTGATCGCAATCGACTCGTATCTCGGCGACGTGTATCACGTGGCCGGACGTCTCGCCTTTCTTCCAAAGCGCCTGACGCGAGCGGCTGTAAAACCAGGCATCGCCGGTGGAGATCGTTCGCTCCAGCGCCTGCGCATTCATGTGTGCGACCATCAACAGCGCGCCAGTCTGCATGTCGGTCACCACACAGGCAATGAGACCGCCGGCATCGAATTTCGGCGCGAAGGTCTGCCCCTCCTCGATCTCTTGCGCGGAGCCCCGCGGCGAGAAAAGCGGTGAGGCGGGAGGCGTCACCGCGCTGCGTCCGTCACCAGCGAAACGAACCGAACCTGCTGGGCAGGATCGTCGCGAAACAGGCCGATGAACTTGGTGGTTACCGTGGACGAGCCGTGTTTCTCGACGCCGCGCAGCGACATACAGGTGTGCTCGGCCTCAACCATCACGGCCACGCCGCGCGGCTTGAGCACTTCGTCGATTGCCGATGCAACTTGAGACGTCAGGTGCTCTTGGGTCTGCAGACGGCACGCATAGACGTCGATCAGGCGGGCGAGCTTCGACAGCCCGACGACCCGCGCGACCGGGACATAGGCGACATGTGCCCGGCCGTGGAACGGCATCATGTGGTGCTCGCAATTGGAATGGAAGGGGATGTCCCGCACCAGGACAAACTCGTCATAGTCGCCCATTTCGGCGAACGTGCGATCGAGCACATCGACAGCGCTCTCGCGATAGCCGCCATAGAGTTCATCAAATGCGGAGACGACGCGCTTTGGCGTGTCGATCAGGCCTTCCCGTGCGGGGTCGTCGCCGATGTAGGCGATGAGCGTACGCACCGCGGCCTCGGCCTCGCCGCGCGATGGGCGCGGCACCACGGGACCCGGCGCATCATGAATGCTGACGGGCAAAGGTGTAATGGCAGGCTTCTTGAGGGCAGTGTCCATGACGATCGCTCCGTTCGACCGGAGCCACGGGCAAAGCCGGACCCCGGGGGTGTCACCGTCGCGTCGTCCACGACCTGCCGCCGACCGGCGCTCAAGGCATCGCGGGACGCCGCATCCCCCTCCCTACCCTCCCCCGCTTGCGGGGGAGGGTAGGGAGGGGGTCTGTTCTCGTATTACATGAAAATGGGTGGGCGCGGAATGACGGCTTCTTCTTCCTCCATTCGCCGCCTATATAGTGGTTCTCGACGGCGGCACAATCCGCCCTCGTGGCCGGAAGTCGCGTTCATGCTCAACGAGATATATAATAGCAAAATCCTGGAACTGGCTGGAAACATTCCGAGAATCGGGCGCCTGCCCGATCCTGACGCAACCGCCACCGCGCATTCCAAGCTGTGCGGCTCAACCGTTACCATCGATCTCAAGATGGACGGCGAGACGGTGACGGATTTCGCCCATGACGTTAAGGCATGTGCGCTCGGCCAAGCTTCATCGTCCATCATGGCACGCAACATCGTGGGCGCGAAGGCGAGCGAGTTGCGCAAGCTGCACGAAGAGGTGCGTCGCATGCTCAAAGAAAACGGTGCGCCGCCTGCGTCCGGGCGCTGGGCCGACATTGCAGTGCTTGAGCCGGTGCGCGACTACAAGGCCCGCCATGCCTCGACCATGCTGACCTTCGACGCCGTCGTATCCGCGATCGATCAGATCGCGGCAAGGCGCGCCGCCAAAGAGAACGCGTAGCACCCGTAGCCCGTAGGGCGCAATAAGCCACCGGGTCCGGCCTTTGGCCGGCCCGATGATAAACTCCGCGCATTGCGCCGCTTCATCTCAAACACGGCCGCCTATGTCGCTCTGTCGAGATGCTTCGCATGGGATGGCGCAATGCGCTACGCTTATTGCGCCCTACAGTCTATAGTCGTTCCCAGATTTCGCTTCGCTCCATCCGGGCTACAGTTACTACAGCTACTGGCTCACTCTGGGCTACTGCGCCTGCGCCCGGGTCTCGCCACGGACGCGCTGCGGCTCCTTGCAACTCTTCTCGACCTCGCGGAAGGCGCGCCCGAAGCCGACATTGCCGACCCGGATTACGGTGCGCGGATTACCGACGCTGTCGGTCTCCAAGGTCATGGAGGCCGGGTTGTCGGAGCCGAGAGCGCGTACAAGCCGCGCCGGCAGCACGGTGGTTGCGACCGATTCCAGCTCCCCGCCGCGCATCTTCCTTTCCGACGAGGTGATCTTGAGCTGCTGAAGATGATCGTCGAGCACGAGCGCAACCTGGGTGATGCTGCGCGGCAGACCGCGATCCACAAGCCCGGAGCGGAGTTCCCGATAAGTCAGCGTGAAGGTGTCGGGCGTGGCCCCGCAGGCGATAAAGAGGGAGAAGCTTCCGATTCGCTCGCCCTCGAGGGTCAGCGGATGAGTTCGCGCGAGCACCGATTGGCCGGCCCGCAAGATCGCGATCCAGCCGCGGCCGTTGGGCGGAACTTGTGGCGTTTCCTCGTCAGGCAACGTCGGACCCGCGGCGGTTTTGACCACCGCCGCCGTAGCCGGAACCTCGACGTCCAGATCGAGCTTCATGCGCCGCAGCTCATCGCGGGTCAGCGCCCGCATCGGTTCCCACGGCGGCACCCGCAGCGAGAGCCCAACCAATTCGACGTCACCGCCCATCTCGATGGTGTATTGCAGGATCGCGCCGATATCGCGTTGAACGACAACCAGGTCCTCGGCCGTGTAGTTCGCCGCGACTGCATCTTCGCGGCGATCGCCGAGCCATATCTGGTGCACCAACACGCGGGCGGCGGGCGCGACGTAGCGCTGCACTCCCCCAAGCAGCACAAAACTGCACATCGATTGGCAGTCTGCGCGCCCAGTCATCTCACCGTATTTTATGGAAGTAGCGGTACGACGCTCGACGACACGGCCAACCGTGGTGGCGAATCCGAACCGCCTGATAGCTCGTCCGAGATCAAGCGCACCGAGGACAGATCCGCCGTCGGACTCAAGAACCACCGTCGCGCCCGCTTGGCCGCCTTGTATGGCATGCAGCGCATTGTCGCGCACGAAGGTGATGAACTGGCGGGAGGTGTCAGCCGTTATCATGCCGGAGGCGCCGATCAGCGGCCGGCACGTCGTGGCGCATGTTTCCGGCGACCCGTCCGCGAATAAGGCGAAACGCATGGGCGACGAATTATCGGCGCTGCCTCCTGCGACCGGCTCAGCGGGAGCGGACGGCGTCAGCCCGACCGTCGATGAGAGCGCAAGCACGAGGCATACCGACGCGAGTGTGCCCGGGAACGAGCGCGACATCCCTAATCCATGCCATCGCGGCATTGGTGCCCTGCCGTAAATGCTTGCTGGCTCCCGTCCCCGGAGGCGCGCGCCCGAGGCGCGAATCACTCCGGATGCGAATCACTGTGCATCCGAATCACTTTGCATCAAGGCGAATAGTCGCTCATCTCGATGCCGCGCGCGACTTGCTTCCCACCGCTCGTCACATGATATCATTCTCCCTGCGACCCGCGCCGCATAACGCCTACGGATAGGGCATCGGCAATGTCAGATGCAACACCTAAATTGTGCTCGGCGCCACGCACAAGCATGGCCCAGGATTTTGCGCGCGCCCTCGTCGCGGCCTATCGGCTGACGTTGTCGCCGCTCATCGGTTACAACTGCCGCCACCTGCCGAGTTGCTCGCAATATGCCGATGAGGCGATCGAGCGCCACGGTTTCTGGGCCGGCGGCTGGATGACCCTCGCCCGCCTTTTGCGTTGCCAACCGCTGGGAACCTCTGGCCTGGACTTCGTGCCAGGCGCAGCGCCCCAGCACGCACGTTGGTACCTGCCATGGCGCTATGGCCGTTGGCGCGGCGTCAATGACCATCCGCAATAACGAGGCGCGCATAGGACTTTCGGCGGCCGTCGAGAGCTTTGGAATCGCTTAACCGGCGAACATAATCGGGGCGGGCGCGACAAGCGACCCGGGAGAGACGCCAAGCGCTTCAGCCTGACCGGAATCTGCCTAACGGTCCGTCTGGACGAGTTGTTCGAGCCGGAGCGAAGCGTCGGCGGAACCGAGTTGTGCGGCTCGGCGATACCAGTCTTTGGCTTGGGCCGGGTCGGCCTGGAAATTGACGATGCCGAGACGCTTCAGCACGATCGGATCGTAAGTCCCCCCAAGGGCGAGCGCGGCCTGCGGGTCATCGCGTTCGGCTGCCCTGCGTAAAACAAGCCGAGCCGCAGCGACATCGCCGGCGGAGAGATAAGTGCGTGCACGCGCGAGCAAGGCCGCAACTTCGTCGCGATCAGACGCCGCAGGGGACGTCGGTAGCGCCGGGACCGGTGTTGCGATTGCCGGCGGCGGGGCCCTGGGCGCCGGAACGAATGCGGCAGGAGGCGGCGCAGTTATAAACGCTGGCGCGGCGGGCGGAGGCATTGGCGCGACGGCTGCGGGCGTCGGCGGCACGGCGGGCGGAGGCGTCGGCGCAGTGGCCGCGGGCGCTGGCGCGGCGGGCGGAGGCGTTGTGACGCGGGACGCGGGTGGGCGAGGCGCGCCCGGCGGGCGAGGCGCCAATGTCGCCGGCGGCGTGGCGATGACCCCATCCGTTACGTTATAGTTGGCCACCGCCCATGGAGAACCGCTGGGCGGCGCATCGGGCGCCCGTTGGGCCATGGCACTTTCAGCCGCGGGCTTCTGTTGCGCCTCAAGCCCCCGGTAGGGGTAGGAGACGAGCGCAACGTCCCCACCGCCCGGCTTGCTCGCAACCGGCGGCGGCGCGCCACGAGGTGAAGTGATCCACAGGAAGCCGAGCGCTCCCACGGCTGCCAAAACCATGACGCCGACGAGCCGCGCCACCGCGGCGAAAATCGGGGTTTTCGCTTGGTACAGAGGCGGCTCGGGCGTCTGGTCAGGCGCAGAAGCAAGGCGCGACCGCAGCTCCCTCAAGGCGGCATCGCCCTCGAAAACCACCGGGCGCTTCTTGCGCTTCCACAGGGTATCAGGCGCCGCAGCCGGCGCGGCCACCGGAGCACGGGAAGGCTTGGTATCCCAATGAGAAGCGGGTTCCGGCTCAGCGCCCGGCTCAAAAGCAGCATCCGCAAGCGGCAAGGTGTCTCGCGCAGACACCGTGTCTCGCGCAGACGCGACATCCCGCCCAGTAACCACGTCTCGAGGAGACGTGACGACCCGCGGAGGCTTCAAATCCTGCGGCAATTCCTGCACAGGCGTCGAGCTTCGCGTCCTGCTATCGAGGGCGGTGTCGGCACGCCCGGACTCGGACCCTCGGGCCCAACGCGGCGCATAACCCAACGGCCCGTCGGCCCCGCGAACTGGCGTACTCATGTCCCCCTCCACGATACGATTACGCGATCACTCCACTCACAGCGATAGCACCAATCACACGTCGCAAAGCTCGCTGATTTGTAAAACCCGATGAGCTGAAATCCATCATAGAAGGCTGCTTTTCTCTGAAATGATGGAGTTTTCGCTGACAATGCCGGGGCCGAACTACGTCAGACGGACGTACGCCAGAGAAGTCGGTTGGAACCTGCCTTGCCCTCCATGACGCACGCCACACCAGTGCCGCCAGCACCTCGCTGCCGGCACATCGCCTGGATGATCATACGTCATCGGAGCCCGCGATGCGTTCTTTCACCCACACTTTGCGGCAAACCACCCCACTTGGTGAAGATGTACGTTAAATTTTCCGCAAAAGGTTGCTCGACAGTTTGACGGTAATGTGGTCTTTTCTCGATATCTGGCTACCATTTTTGCCGCATTCGTGCGAGGCCGTCACAATGCTGCAATTTTAGGCCGAGAGTTCGCGCCAAAGCTCAGAGTATCGTCAATTGCGCATGAGCCCGATCGCCCGGATTACCTTGGACCGCGTCTCGGCCGGGTCGCGCAGGTGATCAGCCAGAGCGTTCTGCGCATGAGGGCGAACCCGCGTGCTGGCATGAAAGCAGCCGCGCGAAGCATGAATACCACGCTATTTGGCGGCCACCTCCGCCGGGCAGCTTTTCGTCGCTCCTTGCTTTCCGCTTTCCAGCTCGCACAGCAGGCGCTGCGCGTTCTCTCGCTTGCACAGTTGTGCGTCGATATAGGCCTGCACCGGATGGGACATCCACCAGCTCATGGAGACGTTCTTCATCACCGCCGGCTTGGGCTCCTCGCCCGGCGGGCGCGCCCGGACCTCCCACCGGCATAGCGGATTTTCCGCTTCTGTGCCGCCCGGCATGTCGGTCGTTTGCAACGTGTCGTAGACGCCGATGCGGATGAGGCGCTTTTCGCTGGTGAGGATGCCTTTGACGTAGGCCTCATGGCCGTCCAGGTGGCCCGTCCGCGTGGAGACCAGCGTGCGAAAGATGGAAATGAAATCGTCGAACCAGGTGCGCTCGCCGACATCGCCGCCGCGCGGCGGGCGGGCGGCATCGGCTTGCACGGCCTGGCTGGTTTCAGCGGGCTCGTTGACGATGCGGATCACCACTGGATCGAGATGATATTGGCGCAGCGCCGCCGCCACGTCGCCGATGGTGGCAAGCCCGTCGTTCTCGAAATAGCCGCCATCGACGACTTCGTCGGTCCGCATGCCATCGTGATCGCGGAAATTGCCTTGCGGCGAGATGACCGGAAACCGCGCACTGATCGTTGCGGCGGACGACAGCCTGATGTCGGCCTGTTGACCGCGGTCGGTGAGATCGACGATGCCCTCGACGGTGACGCCATTCGGGGACGGCGGGCAGCTGCCGAGCTTCGTCGGCGAGCGATATTCGCGGACGTCATAGGCAAACGGAAACATCGGCGCCGTGATGTCGCCGCCACAATCCCCCATGGGAGTATCGGAAGCAATGATCCGCCGGCCGGTCCACACAGACGTGCCGTTGATGAACAGCAGCGGCAACCACGTCTTCTTGTCGCCCGGCTCGGGATGATATCCGAACGGCCGACACAAACCCCGGGTGAAATCGTCATCGGTGCATGCGTCAGCGGGGCCGCCAATCACTTCCGAATAGCGCCGCTCGAAAGCCTGCTCCAGCAGCACGGCGCGATCGCCCCACCACGGTTTACCGGGGGAGCCGCTCTCCAGCGGGAAGCTGTCGCGGTAGAACAGGCCGAGCATCACCGGCGAGAGGAAATCGCCGGCCAGCAGCAGTTGGAAGCAATCCCGCCACGAACCCTTGTATGACGTGTATTTCGGCGTCACGTTCGCCCCGACGCGGTGGCGGAACCAGGCGCGCTTGCCGGTGTCCTGTGCGCACGGAGGCTGGTCGGGGTCCGCGGTCTCGCCCGCATCGGTGAGCGCCGCGCGCATCACGACGGCGCCGAGCGAGCTCCCCGAGACCGTCGACATGGCGAAGATGCGGTTGCGCACGTTGCCGTAAGTGTCCGGCCGATCGTTGCCTAAATCCATGAGCGCGCCGACCACTGTCGCGGTCATGAAAGCCGCGCGGCTTGCGCCGCCGGCGCCGGCAATCAGGATCGGACGCGGACACCTGTTCCGGTCCCCCGCGGCGTCGGGATCGCAGTCGCCGTTGACGCGCCGCCAGCGCGCGACCGCCTCGTCAAAGTGGATCTGCGGGCGCGCGCCGCGCATCGGCGACGGTGGCGCCTTGGCCTTCGCATCAGCATCGACGAAGCGGACATCATGATAGTGCTCGGCGCCGAACAGGAAAACGCAAGAAAGCAGCGCGACCAGCAGCAGGAGCGGCGTGCGCCACCGCATCGACCACATGGCGACTTCGCCAAGCGCCAGGACGAAGCCTCCGAACAGCACCGGGACGACCAGCACCCGGGGCAGCCTGTCGGCGCCGTCGTGGGGAGCAACAAACGCGTAGATGAAAAACAACGTGATGATGACGCCGACCGCCGTCAGCGCGATCTCAACGCTCTTCACCAATGGCGCGGCGACCGCCTGCGGGTTGGAACGCCACCACGACAGCGGCACCGGGAGTACGCCCATGAGCAGGGCCGGCTCTGTGGCCGGGGCAGCCGGCCCGGCTGCCGGGTGCACGCCACCCAGCCGTTGCCGCACTGTCCGCCGCACGATTATCCAGACGAGATAAAGGGCGATAACGCCGGCCATCGCTCCGGCAAGCCAATCGATCTGCCACACCGCCTCGTCGGCTTCCGCCAATGCAGGCCTTGCGTCGGTCAGATTGTCGCGCGCGCGATAGAGCGCGACCAGAACGAAGCCGAGGACCGACAACCCCAGGAGCCGTGGCACCCAGATGGCCGGCCATTTGAATTCTTCGCGCAAGTTGCGGCGCCGGTTGGGCGAGAGGCCATCGGCGCAGTGGGCTTCCGGCACCCAGTCGTCGGCCAGCAGGGCGCGACGGGCCGAGGCATGAACGACCCAGGCCCAGGCGAACGTGAGCGCAAGGAAAAGCGCCCACTGCCAGATGGCGAGCCCAAGATCGGAAAAGCAGTCGCGCGCCTGCGGCGTAGCGGCGAGCAGCAGCCCGCCTCCGAGCGCGCTCACGACAGGCACGCGGCAGACCCACAGCACGCGTCCCCATCGCCACACGACGCGGGCGTACAAAATCAGCCAGGCGATCAGTATCGCCAATCCGAGATTTATCAGCGCCGATGGAATCGCCATGGCGTCCCCCAATGTTCAAAAGAGCTGTTGTCCAATAGCCCGCCGTCCAAGCACGACCGCGTTGACACCGGGCCAAACCGGTTTCGCGAGCATTATTCGAAGCAATTAACGCAAAGGTAGCAGAGAACCGCCGCATTGAAAACTTAATATTTCAGAGCACCACCGCCCATTCCCTTCCTCGGGCGTTTCCGCTAAACACCCCTTCCCGAATTGCGCTTACCTGCGTTCGTAGGCAGCGAGTGAGCAACAGGAGTTTGAAAATGGCCGCTACCGGCTCGGTCGCCCTCACATTTCCGGATGGCGCGCGCCGCGAGTATCCCACAGGCATCACCGGCTTCGACGTCGCCAAGGCGATCTCGCCGTCGCTCGCCAAGCGCACGGTCGCCATGGCGCTCGACGGGGCGCTGGCCGATCTCGCCGATCCGATCGCGCAAGATGCCAAGATTGAGTTCGTCAATCGTGACGACCCGCGCGCGCTGGAGCTGATCCGCCACGACGCCGCCCATGTGCTGGCCGAAGCCGTGCAATCGCTGTGGCCCGGCACCCAGGTCACCATCGGGCCGGTGATCGAGAACGGCTTCTACTACGATTTCTTCCGCAACCAGCCGTTCACCCCGGAGGATTTTCCGGCGATCGAGAAGCGCATGCGCGAGATCATCGCCGGCGACAAGACATTCACCAAGGAGGTGTGGCCGCGCGAGAAGGCCAAGCGCGTGTTTCGCGACAAGGGCGAGCTGTTCAAGGTGGAGCTGGTCGATGCGATTCCAGACGACCAGGAGATAAAGATCTACAAGCAGGGCGACTGGTTCGATCTCTGCCGCGGCCCGCACATGACTTCGACCGGCAAGGTCGGCAACGCGTTCAAATTGATGAAGGTGGCCGGCGCCTATTGGCGCGGCGATTCCCGCAACCCGATGCTGACCCGCATCTACGGCACCGCCTTTGCGAAGCCGGAACAGCTCGATGCCTACTTAAAGCAGATCGAGGAGGCCGAGAAGCGCGACCATCGCAAGCTTGGCCGCGAGCTCGACCTGTTTCATTTCCAGGAGGAAGGCCCCGGCGTCGTGTTCTGGCACGCCAAGGGCTGGTCGCTGTTCCAGTCGATCATTGCCTACATGCGCCGACGCCTCGCCGGCGACTACGACGAAGTGAACGCACCGCAGATGCTCGACAAGTCGCTGTGGGAGACCTCGGGCCACTGGGGCTGGTACCGCGAGAACATGTTCGCCGCGCAGTCGGCGGGCGACGAGGCGGAGGACAAGCGCTGGTTCGCCATCAAGCCGATGAACTGCCCCGGCCACGTGCAGATCTTCAAGCATGGCCTGAAAAGCTATCGCGACCTGCCGATCCGCCTCGCCGAATTCGGCCTGGTGCACCGCTATGAACCGTCCGGCGCGCTGCATGGCCTGTTGCGCGTGCGCGGTTTCACCCAGGACGACGCCCACATTTTCTGCACCGAAGACCAGCTCGCCGAGGAGTGCCTGAAGATCAACGATCTGATCCTCTCGGTCTATGCGGACTTCGGCTTCGATGACGACATCCTCATCAAGCTCGCGACCCGCCCCGAAAA
>WNFF01003708.1_pt1 | contig 19861 bp, 18 predicted proteins | sample 5400441 | NCBI WGS metagenome assembly WNFF01 (sample SAMN13153345, study PRJNA577476) | soil metagenome | isolation source: 120 cm saprolite under Douglas fir tree site 2 hole 3 replicate 1 | place: USA:California | collected 2015-04-18 | reverse complement strand
GTGTGGACGAAGACGGCCGACGAGATCTTGGCCAGCGTGGCTCGATTTTGTCATCGTATCTCTGGGACAGGACACTAGCAGGCGGCTGAAAAAGGCCCATCTGCTTCGTTGGCGCCCTCGGTCGCGCGCTCAACCTACAGAGAGTACGCCTCGCGTGCGACCTTCCGGCGCCGCCTCGCATCGGGACCTTTTTGAGCCACCTGCCAAGGACTAATGAGTCTCGTACAACTGGGTGATGGTTTTCACCCTCGTGAGGCCGTGTCACTGTGATTCACGAGGTTCATTAGTGCGTCGCGTGGTGGAGGAAGGGTAGGCGGAAGAGGAGCGTGTAGCCGTTCAGGACGAGAGCGACGCCGATCGCGGCCAGGACCAGACTGAACAAGAACGTGGGTCGTGACCGGGACAGGATGGACACCGAGGCCATGACGATGGCGATCTGCAGGAAGACCTCGGCGAGGTCGAAATACGGATCCTTGGTCTGGAAGCGGTCTCGCGTCGCCTCGAGGCGCTTGGCCGCCTGTTCGATCTCTTTCTTCTCCGCGTTGTAGCGCTTCTCTTCCTCCTCGTACTTCTTGAGGAGGGCCTCGAGCTTCTGGCGGGCCTCGGGCCTGAGCGACGGGCCGCGCTCGACCAGGTCAGCCTCCAGCCGCATCTTCTGGGCCCGGTACTGGTGCTCGCGGATGACCTTGGCCTGGTAGAAGGCCCACTGGTCGGACGACTGCTGCTGGGAAAGGAGCATTTCCTTGGTGGCATTGCTCCCGCCGAGCCCCGCGATGGCGAGGAGGACGGCGTAGACGGCCGTGACGAGAGCCACGCGCCGCCCGAAGCGGCTCTCGGCCTTCTCGCGTATCTCCTCCGGATTCGGCACCTCTACTTCAGGCATCGAGCTACAGGGTCTCCAGTGGCGACCGGCGGTTCAGAAAGGGCCCAGATGCGAGGCGGCGCCCGAAGGTCGCACGCGAGGCGTACTTTCTGTACGTTGAGCGTGCGACCGAGGGCGCCAACGAAGCAGATGGGCCCTTTCTGAGCCGCCGGCTAGTGGTCGTTGTGCTGCTTGCCCATCTCTTCCTTCATCGCCGAGCGGCCCGCCTCGAAGGCCGAGAGGAGCCGGTTCCGCTGCTCCTCGACGTACTCGCGGCCCTTGTCGAAGAGATCGCCCGCGCGACCCTGCGCCTCCTCCGCCACATCCTGCGCCTTCTTGAACCACTCCTGGCCGTGCTCGCTCAGGAGCTCGCGCGTCTCCGTGCCGGTCTTGGGAGCGAGCAAGAGCGCCGCGGCTGCTCCCGCCACCGCTCCGAGAAAGAACCAGCCCAGGTAGCCCGCCGCGTCCCCGCCACGTTCGTCCGCCATGACCTCTGTCCTCCTCGCCTGCTATTTGGTGAGCCGCGAGAGAAAAACGCTGAGACCCGTCTTGGCGCCCGAGGCCACACCGCTGATGCCCCTCAATGACGTCAGGCTATTCGCCACACCGATGATCCGCGCGACCTTCAAGGAGATGTCCTCGACCCGGCCGAGGATGCCGTTCAACCGCTGGACGCTTCCGTTGGTCGTCTGCGCCACCACGCGCAGGTCTCCGGCGAGCCCTTCGATCTGGCTCGCCAGGGGTCTGATCTCGCGCTCGACCAGCTGCAGCACGATCTCGGCGCGCGCGGCTGTCCGCTTGAAGCTCAGCAGCGTCGCCACGATCGCCACCGTGAGGACCACGGCACAGAGCACCAGCACGGTCTGGGCCATCGGCGTCATCGGGGCGAAGTATGGCAGAGGCGCCCGAGCCAGTCAAACGAGACGTGGAAAAGCTCGCGCATTCATTGACTTTCCCGGAGCCCGGCCCCTATACTGCCCGCAGGTCTGAGGCGCGCTTCACCAGGCGCCTCGAGGAGCCTGCTCCCATGTCCCTCCAGGATCGTTTCGAAGAGCTCCATCGCCGGAACGAAACCGCCGAGCTCGGCGGTGGCGTGGAGCGCATCGAGCGACAGCACAAGGCGGGGAAGAAGACGGCGCGCGAGCGCCTCGAGCTGCTTCTCGACAAGGGTTCCTTCGCCGAAGTGGACCGTCTGGTCGTGCACCAGAGCCAGGACTTCGGCATGGAGGCGCAGCGAATTCCCGGCGACGGCGTGGTCACGGGCTCCGGACGGATCCACGGCCGCCCCCTCTTCGTCTTCGCCCAGGACTTCACCGTGTTCGGCGGCTCCCTCTCCGAGGCCTACGCGCGCAAGATCTGCAAGATCATGGATCTCGCCATGAAGGCGGGCGTGCCCGTGATCGGGCTCAACGATTCGGGTGGCGCGCGAATCCAGGAGGGCGTCGTCTCCCTCGCCGGCTACGCCGACATCTTCCTGCGTAACACGCTCGCCTCGGGGGTGGTGCCGCAGATCTCGGCCATCATGGGCCCCTGCGCGGGCGGAGCCGTGTACTCGCCCGCCATCACCGACTTCGTCTTCATGGTCAAGCATTCCTCGTACATGTTCGTGACCGGCCCCGACGTCATCAAGGCCGTCACCCACGAGGAAGTCTCCTTCGAGGAGCTGGGCGGGGCCGCGACCCACGGGACGACCTCGGGCGTCGCCCACTTCGCCGCGGAGGGTGAGGAGGAGTGCCTGGCCCTCGTCCGCGAGCTCATGACGTTTCTGCCGCAAAACAATACGGAAGACCCGCCGGTCCGCCCGACGACGGATCCCGCCGACCGCGCGGACGAGGAGCTGCAGACCGTCGTGCCCGATCTGCCCAACCGGCCCTATGACATCAAGGCCATCGTCCGACCCGTGCTCGACGAGCGATACTTCTTCGAGGTGCAGGCGGACTACGCGCCCAACATCGTCGTCGGCTTCGGGCGGCTCAACGGCCGGCCCGTGGGGATCGTGGCCAATCAACCCGCGCACCTCGCGGGCTGCCTCGACATCAGCGCCTCCCTCAAGGCCGCGCGCTTCGTGCGCTTCTGCGATTGCTTCAATATCCCCCTCGTGACCTTCGTGGACGTCCCGGGCTTCCTGCCCGGCACCGCGCAGGAGTTCGGCGGCATCATCAAGCACGGGGCCAAGCTGCTCTTCGCGTACTGTGAGGCAACGGTGCCCAAGCTCACCGTCATCACGCGCAAGGCGTATGGCGGCGCCTACGACGTCATGTCCTCCAAGCACATCCGGGGCGATCTCAACCTCGCGTATCCCACCGCCGAGATCGCCGTCATGGGACCGGACGGAGCGGTGAACATCCTCTACCGGCGGGAGATGGACGCGGCCAAGGATCCGGCCGGGTTCAAGGAGGAAAAGACCCGCGAGTACCGGGAGAAGTTCGCCAACCCGTACGTGGCCGCCGAGCGCGGCTACGTGGACGAGGTGATCGAGCCGCGGGACACGCGGCGCCGTCTCATCCAGTCCCTCGAGGTCCTGCACACCAAGCGCGACTCCAATCCGCCGCGCAAGCACGGGAATATTCCGCTATGACGCCCGACGAGAAGACGCGACTCCCCGAAGGCAAGGAGTTGATCGAGGACGCGCGGCGCGCGTGGGAGGCGCGGATGCTCAAGCCCGCCCTCGACAAGACGCCCGATCGCCCCGGCCTCTTCGCGGGCTCGGACGGCGCACCCCTGGAGCGGCTCTTCACCCCGGAGCATACCGCCGCCCAGGACTATGTCCGCGACCTCGGCTTCCCCGGCGAGTTCCCCTACACGCGGGGCGTGCAGCCCACGATGTTCCGCGGCCGCCTGTGGACCATGCGCCAGTACGCGGGCTTCGGCTCGGCGGCCGAGACCAACCAGCGTTACCGCTACCTGCTCGGGCAGGGGCAGACGGGGCTCTCCGTGGCCTTCGACCTGCCCACGCAGATGGGCTACGACGCCGACCACCCCATGGCCCGGAGCGAAGTGGGCAAGGTCGGCGTCTCCATCGGGAGCGTGGAGGACATGGCGGAGCTCTTCGAGGCCATCCCGCTCGATCGGGTATCCACGTCGATGACCATCAACGCCACGGCGGCTATCCTCCTGTGCCTCTACATCGCGGTGGCCGAGCGACAGGGGATCCCCGCCGAGAAGCTCTCGGGAACAGTGCAGAACGACATCCTGAAGGAATACATCGCGCGCGGCACCTACATCTACCCTCCCGGCCCCTCCATGCGGCTCATCACCGACATGTTCGCCTTTTGCAAGGACCGGGTGCCGCGCTGGAACACGATCTCGATCTCGGGCTACCACATGCGCGAGGCGGGATGCACGGCCGCGCAGGAGGTGGGCTTCACCCTCGCCAATGCCATTGCCTATGTCACGGCGGCGCAGGCGGCCGGACTCCGCGTCGACGAGTTCGCGCCCCAGCTCTCCTTCTTCTTCAACGCCCACAACCACCTCCTGGAGGAGGTGGCGAAGTTCCGGGCGGCCCGGCGCCTCTGGGCCCGCATCATGACCGAACGATTCGGGGCCCGCGATCCGCGCTCGGTCATGCTGCGCTTCCACGCCCAGACGGCGGGGAGCATGCTCACCGCCCAGCAGCCCGAGAACAACATCGTCCGGGTCACCGTGCAGGCCCTCGCCGCGATCCTCGGCGGCTGCCAGTCGCTCCACACGAACTCGATGGACGAAGCGCTGGCTCTGCCCACGGAAGCGGCCGTGCGGACCGCCCTGCGCACGCAGCAGGTCCTGGCCCACGAGTCCGGGGTGGCCGACACCGTGGACCCCGTGGGCGGCTCCTTCGCCGTGGAGGCCCTCACGCGGCGTCTCGAGGAGGAAGCGGAGACCTACATCGCCAAGATCGATGGACTCGGCGGCTCTGTCAGCGCCATCGCCTTCATGCAGCGCGAGATCCAGGAATCGGCCTACCGCTACCAGCAGGAGGTCGAGTCCAAGGCGCGCATCGTGGTGGGCGTCAACGACTTCGTCATGGACGAGCCGCCCCCCGGCCATCTCTTCGAGGTCAACCCCGCGGTAGGTCAGGCCATGGCCGAGCGTATCGGGCGTCTGCGCGCCTCCCGCGACGCAAGCCGCGCCGCGCGGGCTCTCGAGGCCATTGACCGAGCCGCGCGCGGCCGGGACAACTTGATGCCCCTCATCCTCGACGCGGTGCGGGCGCAGGTCACCCTCGGCGAGATCTGCGACTCCCTGCGGACCGTCTTCGGTGTGCATCAGCCGTCCATTGTTTTCTAGGGCCGCCGCGGCGGCCCTGGCCGCGCTGCTCGCGATCGCTCCGCCTGCCGCCGCGGGCATCGCCGACCAGGTCGGCGCCACCTTCGGCCTCATGCTCCAGGACGTGGTCGGCGCCTTCCCGCCCGTGGAGGGGGTCGTCGTCCAGGTGGACGGCGACCATCTCTACATGGACCTGAGCAAGAAGCAGGGCCTGCTGCTCGGGCAGGAGTTCTCGGTCTTCCGCAAGGGCGGGGAATTCCGGCATCCCTTCAACGGCAAGGTCCTCGGCCGGTACGAGGAGATCCTGGGCTACGCGCAGGTGCAGCGCGTCGAGGAGGGATTCTCCGAGGCGCTCTTCGTCCCCGTCGAGGGCAAGGACAAGCCCAAGCCGGAGGACGGCGTGCGCATCACGCGGGGCCGGATCAAGGTCGCGGTCGCCCCGCCCACCGACCTCACCTCGAACAAGGCGGACCTGAGACGCGTGGCCTTCATGCTCGCCCTGGCCATGGACCAGACCAAGCGATTCCTGAGCGTGGACCCCGGCCATGTCAGCGAGATCCTCCTCAACAGCAAGACGCGCTCGGAGGAGCTCCTCGTCCGTCCCGACCGCGCGGTGGCCCTGGGGAAGCCGCTCGAGGTGACGGGCTGGCTCGTGCCCGTTCTCCTGGAGCGTCGCGGCGTCACCTACCTCGACGTCACCTGGGTCTCGGCCGTCACGGGGACGGCGCTCTTCTCTCGGCGGATGGCGATCACGCGCGCCGACGGCACGGGCGAGCAGCGCTTCCCGTGGGAGCCCCGGGCCGAGGATTGATCCTGTCGAATCTGCTATGCTCAGAGGGCTTATGAGCATCGGTGTGCCACCACGTCTCGCCATCGCCCTCGTTGTCGTCGCCGTTGCCCTCAGTGCCTGCGGTGGGGCCAGCCTGCGCGAGATGGTGGGCCTGCCCCGGGTCGATGATCCGAGCGTGGAGATCAGGGCGGCCGAGCCCAAGTGGCTGCTCATCAAGAATCCGCGCTTCCCCGACGTGGCCAGCGAGCCCGAGTACGTCTGGGTCGAGGAGGACAAGATCCCGACCACGATGGGCACCCTCGTGTTCGGCAAGTCGAGCCTCATCGCCCCGCCGGAGATCGTGTCCAAGTACGGCGCCCCGCCCGGAGGCGGCCGCATCAGCCCGCGTCAAAAGGTCGCCGTGGCCACCGAGCCGACCGCCCCGCCGGCCAAGGGGGCGACGAACACGACAGGCAAGGGCGGCACGCAGCCGGCGGCCGCGGCCCCCCCGACCAATCGGGGCTTCGTCGTCTTCGTCGACACGAGCCGCGTCGTCATCGATCTCAACGGCAAGGACGGGGTCAAGCTCGGGGCGCAGGTCAGCGTGCGGCGCGACAAGATCGCCATCGTCCATCCGATCACCGGTGAGCTTCTGGGCGAGCTCGACGAGGAGGTGGCCACGGGCCGCGTCACCGAGGTCAAGGAGAAGTTCTCCGTGGTCGAGCTCCAGAGCGTCGCCTCCGGCAACCAGGTCAAGATCAAGGACCGTGTCGTCGTCCGCTGACGGACGCTCCACCAGATCCATGACCGCCCCGACCGATCTCGAGGCGCTCCTGAAAGAGCGCGTCGTCCTTGCCGTTGGCTCCGAGATGCGCGCCATCGAGGAGGCCATCGCGCGCCAGCTCGACTCGCCCGTGTCCCTCATCCGCGAGATGGGCGACTTCATCGCGGGGGCCGGGGGCAAGCGCCTCCGCCCCATCCTGCTCCTCATGGCCTCCCGCGTGGCGGGCTATTCGGGGCCCCGGGCCGTGCGCATGGGCTGCGTGGTCGAGCTGCTCCACACGGCCACCCTCATCCACGACGACGTCGTGGACCAGGCCCCCCTGCGGCGCGGGCGGCCCTCCGCCAATGCCCGCTGGGGCGACGACGCCTCCATCCTGGTGGGCGACCATCTCTACTCGAAGTCCTTCGCCCTCATGGTCGAGGATGGCACCGCCGCCGTGCTCGAGACCCTGGCGCGAGCCACCGTCTCCATGACGGAGGCCGAGGTGCTTCAGCTCGAGTGCAAGCGCAGCGGCAGCACCTCCGAGGCCGACTATCTCCGCATCATCACGCAGAAGACGGCGTCGTTCATCTCGGCCTGCTGCCGGATCGGGGCCCTCGTGGCCGGGGCCGCCGAGCAACAGGTCGAAGCCCTCACGCGCTATGGCCTCGACATCGGCATCGCCTTCCAGCTCAGCGACGACTCGCTCGACTTCGTGGCCGACCAGGGACGGCTCGGCAAGGCCATCGGCCCTCGAGCGGGCCGCGCCCGCCGAGCGCGATCGCATCCAGTCGGTCCTCAAGCGTCATTCGGGCGATCCGGGCGAGATCGAGGACATCCGGCAGCTCGTCGAGCGCTACGGCGGCGTGGAGTACGCGCTGGGCCGCGCGCGCGCTTATGCCCAGTCTGCCAAGGAGGCTCTCGCGGGCTTCTCGTCCTCCGACGACAAGGACACGCTCCTTCTCATCGCCGATTTCGTCGTCGCCCGCGACCGATAGCTTCACCCCTCCCTCGGGTTCCTGTGGGGATGCGGTGGAGATTGTGTATTCGTGGCTCTTGACGCTCTTCCGGCTCAGTGCTAGGGTCCCGCCCACGAAATGGGCAGCGGTACCCGGACTTGGTCCCAAACCGACCAGAGTGGAGAAGCGGAGGGCGATCGATGAGAGCGCGTCAACTGGCTGTGAACCGGTCTCTTGCGGTAGGTCTCGGGGTAGCAGCGTTCCTGTTTGCAGGATGCGCAGGGGGGATGTCCGGAGGAAAGGCCCCTGTTCAGCTCAGCGGAAGCCAGGAGGTTCCTCCAGTCACCACCAGTGCGTCGGGGAGCGCTGACATCTTGATCGCCCCGTCCAAGTGCGCTTCCTCCGCGACTTCCCTGAGTTGCCAGGCGGTCACGGGAAGCGTGACGACGTCCGGCGTAGCGGGCACGGCAGCCCACATACATCAGGGGAAGGCAGGCCAAAACGGTTCTGTGATCATCCCCTTGATCAAGTCGAGCGACAACACGTGGACGGTTCCGCCGTTCACATTGCTGACCGACGCACAGTTCATCGCCTACGTGGACGGGGAGCTCTATGTGAACGTGCATAGCGCCGCCAACCCTAATGGGGAGATTCGCGGCCAGATCAAGCCGTAATCGCTCGCAGTTGCTGCGTCATGATGAAGCTCGCGCGAGCGAGCTTCATCATTTTTAACGTTCCCGCGAGCACATTTGGCGGTTTCAGGGCCGAATGCCCCTACCATGGCTCCGGGGATGCCGGCAGCTGTCGCGCTCAGGGCGGGTTTCAATGGCCATACCGATCATTACGCTCACGACCGATTTCGGGACGCGCGATCCCTGGGTCGGCATCATGAAGGGAGTCATCCTCGGTATCTGCCCCGAGGCGCGCCTGGTGGATCTCACTCACGAGATCGCGCCTCAGGACGTGCTGGAGGCGGCGATGGCGCTGGAGTCGGCCACACGCTTCTTCCCCGAGGGGACCGTGCATCTGGCCGTCGTGGATCCGGGAGTGGGCGGCTCCCGGCATCCGATCGCGGCCCGGGCGGGCGGCCACCTCTTCGTCGGACCCGATAACGGATTGTTCACCTTCGCACTCGAGCGCGCTGGTCCCGACCGTGTTGTCGTACGTCTCGAAGCCCCCCAATACCGCCTGACCCCGCTCAGCCGCACCTTCCACGGCCGGGATCTGTTTGCTCCCGCGGCGGCCCACCTCGCGGCGGGTCTCGCCCTGGAGCGCCTCGGACCGCGCCTCACCGATCCCGTCCTCCTGCCCGTGCCCAGGGCGCGCCGTGACGGCAACATGGTCGTGGGCGAAGTTCTGGTGGCCGATCGATTCGGGAATCTCGTGACCTCGGTGACCGACAAGGACATCCAGATCCTCGGAGGCCCCACGGCCGTCGAGGTGGGAAGCCGGAACCTGGGTAGACTTCGGGACTCCTATGTCGACGGGACAATCGCGGAGCCCGCGGCCATCATCGGGTCCGCGGGCCGGCTCGAGATCTTCGTGCGCGATGGCAGCGCGGCGGCGGTCCTGGGGGCATCCCGCGGAACGGCAGTGCGGGTGCGACGCGTCTAGGATGCCGCGGAGGAGGTCGGCTTATCCGACTTTGCGGGTTTATCCGACTTGACGCGTTTATCCGACTTGGCGGATTTGTCCGACTTCGCCGAGTCGCCACTCGAAGGAGATGACGAGGGAGGCGCCGCGGCCGTGCTAGACTTCTCGCTGGTGCCGGCGGGCGCGGCGCTCGAATCGCTCGACGGGCTCTCGGCCTTGGAGGCTTTCTTGCGGGCCTCGGACGGGTAGTCGGTGACGTACCAGCCTTCGCCCTTGAGGATGAAGGGGGCGGCCGAGAGAAGGCGTCGAACGGGCCCACCGCAGATGTCGCAGGTCTCCAGCGGCGCCTCGGTGATGCGCTGGCGCACCTCGAAGACGCGCGGGCACTTAGAGCACTCGTACTCGTAGGTAGGCACGAAGGCTCACGGTATCAGGGGGAAAATGGCCCTGTCAAGCAGAGGTGCCGTGGGGGCGTTCGTCCTGAGCTTTCCCCTGCTGCTCTCCGCCTGCGCATCGACGCAGGACCGCGAAGTGAAGAAGCTCCAGGCTCGCTCCTCCTACGAGCAAGGCGTGCGCAACCTCAGCGAGAAGCGCGTCTCGCTCGGCATGGCCGCCATCAAGGAGGCCATCGATCTCGATCCCGAGAACGCCACGTACCACATGACTCTCGGCGTCGTCCTCCTGGATCTGAAGCGGCCCGCCGAGGCCCAGGCCGCGTTCCAGGCCGCCCTGGAGATCGACAAGAACAATCCCGAGGCCCACCACAATCTCGGACTGGCCTATGCGGAGCAGAGCCGCTTCGACGAGGCCATCGCCGCCTACAAGAAGGCCCTGACCTTTCCGACCTACGCCACGCCCGAGGTCGCCTACTACAACCTCGGCAACGCCTACATCAGGCTCGGCAAGGCGCCGGAAGCCGAGGAGTCGTACCGTGCCGCCGTCCAGCTCGAGCCGACCCTCATTTCCGCCCACTACGGCCTCGGCCTGGCATTGATGCGCGAGGGGAAGCGCGATCAGGCCAAGGAATCGTTCCGGACGGCCCGCGACCTGGACCCCGCCTCTCCCTTCGCGGAGGCGGCCCGAATCGCCCTGAAGCAGCTGGAGGACGGACGCTAAACTCCTGACGAGTGTTCAAGACTGTTTAATCTTGACCCTGAGCGGCCGTCCGGGGTAAAAGTAGCGAGCCACCGAGCGCCCATAGTCTGGGCGCCGAAGCACCGTTGTCGCGCGCACGCGGTCAGCCGCAACTGGCAGCACACGCAGCCCTTCGTTCACCCCTCATGATGAGGAGGCGGTATGAGAAGGATGTTCATCCTTGCTCTCGCCGTGTTGGCCCTCGTCGGATTCCTCGCGCCCCCGGAGGCCTTTGCCCAGGCCCCCGCGGCAGCGCCGACTCCGACGTTTACCATCACGGGCTTCATGGACAACGTCACGACCTTCGCGCGGAACATGAGCACGTATGATTTCAACGTGTCGCGCAAGCGTGACTCCCAGTGGTACGGCCGCACCCGCGGCCGGTTCGACATCATTGGGCAGGTCGGCCCCGCCAAGGCAGTGTTCGGATTCGAGATCGACTCCTACTGGGGCCAGACCGGATTCATCGACAGCAACAACGGACCGGGTTGCGTGAGCGGTTCGGCGAGCTCTGCCGTGCAGTGCGGCTTCGTGGGCTCGGGTTCCGAATCCTCGTTCGACCTCAACACGGACACGCAGGGCAACTTCCAGGTCAAGTGGCTGTACACCGAGTTCCCGATGCCGCTCGTGCCGTTCGCGACGATCGTGCGGCTCGGCGCCCAGCCGTTCGCCACGGCGGCCAACTACAAGCTGGCCGTGTACGCCAACGGCGACTTCCCGGGCGTGAACCTCTACACGACGTTCAGCCCCAACTTCAAGCTTCAGGTGACCTACGTCGCCATTGACGAGAACCTGACGGGCAAGCAGGACAATCCGCCGTTCCTCCTGGCGGGCACCCCAGGCCTCGGCAATACCCAGCGCTGCACGAGCACGGGCAACGTGCAGACACCGTGCCAGCCGCAGTCGCGCGGTGACAACTTCGCGATCATCGTCAGCCCCGAGATCACGCCGTTCAAGGGCTTGGACATCAAGCCCATGTACTCGTACGTCTTCCTCAACGGTGCAACCAACACTGCTCGTCAGGGCCGCGGCGGCGTGGTCACCCTCACGTCGATCAGCGGCGTGACGGGAACCCAGACGAACAGCCCCTTCGCGCCTGCGGGCGGCGGCGGCGGTATCGCCGGTGCCGACGGCTCGGGCACGGGCGTGCACGAGAATCGCCACACCATCGGCGTGGATGCGCGGTACCGCATGGGGCCATGGCAGTTCGATCCGACCTTCCTCTATCAGTTCGGCTCACGGCAGGCGTGGCTGCTGGGCGGCGGCGAGGCCCCGTACGGCCCGTCCGGCACCAAGAAGACGGCCGACATCAGCGCCTGGCTGGTGGACGTGCGCGGTGGCTTCCAGTTCGGTCCGCTACTCCTCCAGAGCATGGTGATGTGGACCACGGGTGATCACGCGAGCTCCAATCCGTACAAGCATATCGGTTTCTACCAGCCCCTCGATACGGACACGAGCTATGCCGCGGACTGGGGCACCCAGATCCTTGGACTGGGTATCGACTACTATCAGATCCTCAACGGTGGCGCGGCCCAGGCCGGTCTGAACAACGGCGTGGCCATCGGCTATGACAAGTACGGTCGCATTCAGTTCGGCGTCAAGGCCTCCTACGCCATCACCCCGGCCCTCACGGTCGGCACCGGCGTGACGGCCATGTGGACGGACAAGAAGGTCGACACCGACGGCTTCCTTGTGGCGAACGGCGGTATCCGGCCGAACTTCACCAGCCGGAAGTTTGGCACGTCCGTCAAGCCGCAGGGTGACAGCAACTACATCGGTACAGAGTTGAACGCTTCCTTGACCTACCGCTTCGCCCCAGGCTTGGCCTTCGACTGGGCGGTCGGTTATCTCTTCTCGGGCAATGCGCTGGTTCACCGCTGGGTCGGTGCGGACTACGGCGTGATCGCGCCGAATCCGCGCGATATCGGCGTCAGCGACGTCATCATCACGACGGCCCGCGTCCGCTTCAGCTTCTAAGCGGACCACGGTCTAGGGATTGCGGGCCCGGGGACAACCCCGGGCCCGTAGTCTTTCTGGAGAGCACCATTGCTTGCCGTGGCTTCCCTGGGCCGGTATCATTGCCGCATGGAACGGCCGGTCCTCGCCCTTCTGCTCCTCATCGCGATGGTGGCCCTCCCCGCTTCGGCCCAGACGCCGGCTCCCGTCAGCGGTCCTCCTCCGAGCCAGATCGCTGCCCTCGTCAGTCAGGTCGCCGCCCTCTTTCCCAAGGTCGAGGGCGACATCATCAAGGTGGACGAAGGCCAGGTCACCCTGTCCATCGGCAAGCGCGACGGCGTGGTGGCCGGCGTGGAGCTCGAGGTGTACCGGGAGGGCGACGAGCTCAAGCACCCGAAGACCGGAGAGGTCCTGGGCAGGAAAGAGGAGATCCTCGGGCGGGTCATCGTCGAGCAGGTCGCCGAGGCCTACGCGACCGCGCGCGTCAGCAAGGGCAAGGGCATGGCGGGCGGAGACAGGGTCCGCGTGAGCGCGGGAAAGGTCCGTCTCACGATTCTTCCGCTCTCCACGGGGGTGCGAGACAACCTGATCGAGGCGGCCGTCCAGGAGCTGGTGGACGGCTTCACTCGAACGGGCCGCTTCCAGGTCGGCATGGGCGATCCCATCGGCGTCGCCCTCGGCCAGCAGGGGGTCACCCCCGAGCAGGCGCTGGACGGCAAGGGCCTGGTGCAGGCCGCGGAAAAGTTCAAGGTGGAGCACCTGCTGGTCGTCCACTTCAAGCGGGTCGAGACCAAGCCGTACATGGACGTGCGCTTCTTCTCGCTTCCGCGCACGGTGCCGGACGTGACCACAGCGTTCTTCGTGCCGCCGTCGATTCGGCCCACGCAGCAGGGCAGCCGCTTCTCCCAGGGGGGCCCTGCCAGCCCGCCCCAGGCCAAGCAACGCTCGCTCCTCGCGCGCCTCCTGGGACGCGAGCTGGAAGCCGGTTCGTATTCGAGCGGGGAGGGCACGATCCCCCTCAAGGAAGTAGCGAAGTTCCCCTTCGCGGTGGTGGCCATCGATGTTGCCGTGACGCCCAAGGACAAGCTGCCGCGAATGGTCGTGAGCGATGGCGAAAAGGTGTACCAGTACAAGATCGTCAACTTCAAGCTCGAGGCCGAGTGGTCCTTCAGTGTCCGGCAGCTCGGCCGCGTCATTTCCGTCTACTTCGTGGATCTCGACGGTGACGGACAGTTCGAGATCGTGGGCGCTCGCCACGACCCGAATATCGGGTTGAGCTCGTTCATCCTGGGGGTCAAGGACGGCAAGCCGCGCTACATGGCGGAGAACCTGCCGATGTTCCTCTTTCCCGTGGACACGGAGGGCAAGGGGTATAAGCAGACGTTGTGGGCACAACGCTATACGCCGGAAAAGTTCTTCACCACGGGGCAGGCCGACCTGATGGTCTGGAAGAACGGCAAGCTCGTGACGGAGAGGGCGGTCCGGGTGCACTCCTCGTTTCGGCCCATGGGCGCGACGTTTTCCAATGTCAATGGCAAGGACGGCGTCCGCGCGCTCGCCTTCGTCGACGAGTTCAACCGGCTCCAGGTCACCGTGGACGGCGAGGACATCTGGCGCTCCGGTGCGGCCGTGGGAGGTGGCGCCACCACGATTGAGCAGATCGTTCCCGGCGGCGGCAAATCCAGCGGCGGCGCACGGAGTAGCTTCTACAAGATCGAGCCGAACCCGCTCGCCCTCGACCTTGACGGCGACGGCATCGACGAGATCCTGGTACCTCAGAACATTGTGAAGGAAGGGCTGCTCGCCATTGTGTTCAAGGGGCCCGCGGGATTTCGCCTCCAGTCCATAGACACTGGCTTCGAAGGAATCATCACCGCCCTCGGAGGCTTCAAGACCGACGACGCGACGCAGCCGACCATCATCGCCACCGTCGTTCGCTTCAAGAACTTCCTCAAGACCTCGGGCGAGACCCAGGTCATCATGACCCTGCCCCAGGAGTAGCGTCGCTGCCTCGCGTCTTGGCATCACCCCCGCTTCGCCTCGGGCCCCTCACGTGATCCACGCGTACTCGCTGGCCGCTGACCACCGCGCGGCATCGGCCGGGTAGCCATGGCCATCAAGGCGGTGCGGGGGGTGCGGGACATTCTTCCCTCCGAGACGGGCAAGTGGCAGCGAGTGGAGGTGGCGGCCCGGCGGACCTTCGAGGCCTACGGCTACCGGGAGATCAGGCTGCCCCTCTTCGAGCGGACGGAGCTCTTCGCGCGCGGCATCGGCGACGAGACGGATATCGTCAAGAAGGAGATGTACACGTTCGAGGACCGCGGCGGCGACTCGATCACCCTCCGGCCCGAGGCGACCGCGGGACTCCTGCGCGCCTATATCGAGCACGGCTTCCAGGTCGAGCCCAAGCCTGTGCGCCTCTACACGGTCGGTCCCATGTTCCGCTACGAGCGCCCCCAGGCGGGACGCTACCGCCAGTTCCATCAGGCCAACGTGGAGGCGCTCGGCGAGCCCCAGCCCGCCGTCGACGCCGAAGTGATCGCCATGCTGATGGACTTCTTCCGTGAGCTGGGGCTCGCGGAGCGCCTCGGCCTGCACGTCAACTCCATCGGGGATACCGCGGACCGCGCCACCTATATCGCCAGGCTGCTGGAGTACCTCCGACCGCACGCGGCCGCTCTGTGCGGGGAGTGCCAGGCCCGACTCGAGCGGAACCCCCTCCGCATCCTCGACTGCAAGGTGCCCGACTGCCAGCCCGTCATCGAGAAGGCTCCGTCCATCCTCGATTCCCTCTCGCCCGAGGCGACGAAGCACTTCGAGCGCGTGCGGGAATACCTGGACGCCCTGGGACAGGCGTACACGGTGACGCCCCGGCTCGTGCGCGGGCTCGATTACTACGTGCGGACGACCTTCGAGGTGCTGACCACGGAGCTGGGCGCCCAGAACGCGGTGGCGGGGGGAGGGCGCTATGACGGGCTCATCGAGCGGCTCGGCGGGCCTGCGGATCCCGGCATCGGCTTCGCCATCGGGCTGGAACGGGTCGTCCTCCTGCTGGGAGACGACGACGCGGCGTCACGCCCCTTCGTGCTCCTGATCCCCTTGGGCGAGGCCGCCCTGCAGCGCCTCCTGCCCGTGGCGCGCGCGGCGCGGCGGGCGGGGGTGGCGGCCGAGCTCGGCTATGGCGGGCGCAAGCTCCCGCGCGAGCTGGAGCGCGCGAACAAGCTAGGGGTGGCCTATGCGGTGATCGCGGGCGACAACGAGATCGCCTCGGGGGAGGCCGTGCTGCGCGCCATGGGATCGGGAGAGCAGCGTCGCGTGCCCTTCGCCGCCCTCGCGGGGGAGATCGTCAGCCTGGCCCGCAAGGACGGAGCTCCGTGAGCGCGGCGCGCGTGGAGCCCATGGGCGGCTGGAAGCGGACGCATGGCTGCGGCGCTCTTCGCGCCGCCGATGCCGGGCAGACCGTCACCCTCATGGGCTGGGCCTTTCGTCGCCGTGATCATGGCGGTCTCGTCTTCGTGGATCTGCGGGACCGTGAGGGGCTGACCCAGTGCGTCTTCGATCCGAAGGAGGCGCCCGAGGCTCACGACAAGGTCGAAGGCGTCCGGGCCGAGTTCGTGCTCGCCGTGCGCGGCACCGTGGCCCTGCGTCCCCCCGGAACGGAAAACTCCAAGCTTCCCACGGGCGCGGTCGAGGTCCGGGTGAGCGAGATGAAGATCCTGAACGACTCGCGCCCGCTCCCGTTCCAGCTCGAGGACGAGGGCGAGGTCGACGAGACGCTGCGCCTCAAGTACCGCTATCTCGACATGCGGCGCCCCTCGGTCTTGAAGGCGTTTCAGGTCCGCGACCAGGTGTGCCGGGCCGTGCGCGACTACCTGCACGCCGAGGGCTTTCTCGAGGTGGAGACGCCTTTTCTCACGCGATCGACACCGGAAGGCGCGCGCGATTTTCTCGTCCCCAGCCGGATGCAGCCGGGCAGCTTCTACGCGCTTCCCCAGTCGCCGCAGCTCTTCAAGCAGCTCTTGATGGTGGCGGGCTTCGAGCGGTATTTCCAGATCGTCCGCTGCTTCCGCGACGAGGACCTCCGGAAGGACCGCCAGCCGGAGTTCACCCAGATAGACATCGAGACGTCCTTCCTCGACCGCGACGACTTCCTCCCCATCATCGAGGGCATGGTCGCGGAGATATGGCGGCGGGTGAAGGGGATGGAGCTCGTGCGTCCCTTCCCGCGCCTGGCCTATGACGACGCCATGGCGCGCTTTGGCTCCGACAAGCCTGACCTTCGGTTCGGGCTGGAGCTCCAGGACGCGTCAGCACTCTTCGCGGGCGGCGAGTTCCAGGCCTTTGCCCTGACGGTGGCAGGGGGCGGAGCCGTCAAGGCGCTGCGCATTCCCTCGGCCGGCGGAATGAGCAGAAAAGAGCTCGACGACCTCACGAGCGAGGCCAAGCAGCTCGGGGCCAAGGGGCTCGTCTGGATCAAGGTGACGGCCGAGGGCCTGCAGTCCCCCGTGGCGAAATTCCTGACCGCGGTCCAGGACAGGCTGCTGGCCCTCACGGGCGGGACGGCGGGGGACCTGCTCCTGCTCGTGGCCGATGATGCGCCGGCGGTCGCGGCAACCGTGCTCGGGCGATTCCGCGTCGACCTGGCCCGGCGCTTCCGGCTCATCCCCGAAGGCCGCGACATCTTCGCCTGGGTCATCGACTTTCCGCTCGTGGAATGGAATGCCGACGAGAAGCGCTGGGACGCCGTCCACCATCCCTTCACGGCGCCGCGGGACGAGGACCTCGCCCTTCTCGAGTCGGATCCCGGCAAGGCGCGGGCCAAGGCCTATGACCTCGTGCTGAACGGTCAGGAGGCGGCGGGAGGGTCCATCCGCATCCATCAGCAGTCGGTGCAGGAGCGGCTCTTTGGCCTCATCGGCATCTCCAAGGAGGAGGCCCGGGCGCGCTTCGGGTTCCTCCTGGAAGCCCTCGAGTTCGGCGCCCCGCCCATGGGGGGCATCGCCTTCGGGCTCGATCGGCTGGCCGCCAGCCTGGCGGGGCAGGAATCGATCCGCGAGGTCATCGCCTTCCCCAAGACCCAGAAGGGCACCTGTCCGCTCACCGATGCCCCTGCGCCCGTCGATGCCCGCCAGCTGCGGGACCTCGGCATCCGGGTCGTCGAAGGAGCCGGTCCGGCGTGACCGAGGCCACCCGTCGCATCGTGGTCCCGCCGGACCTCAACCTGTTGGCGTTGCTGGGCCGGAACGAAGCGCACCTGCGCACCATCGAGACGCAATACGACGTGCGGGTGACCTCGCGCGGCCACGACATCACGCTGCGGGGGGCGGAACGTCAGCTCGAGGAGGCGGAGAAGGTGCTCCGCGAGCTCATCGACATGCTGCGGGCGCGGCCGACTCTCGGCGCCCACGATGTCCGCTCGGCCCTCCGCGTGGCCACCGCCGAGCCCGGCACCGACCTCAAGAGCTTTCTCGCCGACGCCATCGCGGTGCCGTCGCGGCGGAAGCTCATCAGCCCCAAGACGCCGAACCAGAAGCGCTATCTGGCTTCCGTGCGCAGCCACGATCTCGTGGTCGCCATCGGCCCCGCGGGCACGGGCAAGTCTTACCTCGCCGTGGCCATGGCCGTCTCAGCGTTGGTCAAGCACGAGGTCTCGCGCATCATCCTGACGCGACCCGCGGTGGAGGCGGGGGAGCGCCTCGGCTTCCTGCCCGGCGATCTCATCGAGAAGGTCCATCCCTATCTCCGCCCCCTCTACGACGCGCTGTACGACATGCTCGAGTCCGAGCGGGTGGCCTCGCTGACCGAGAAGGGCGCCATCGAGATTGCCCCCCTCGCCTACATGCGGGGGCGCACGCTCAATGACGCCTTCATCATCCTGGACGAGGCGCAGAACACCACGTCGGAGCAGATGAAGATGTTTCTGACCCGCCTGGGCTTCAACTCGAAGATGGTGATCACGGGAGACATCACCCAGGTGGACCTGCCCTCCAGTCGCCCCTCGGGGCTCATCGAGATCCAGACGGTGCTGCACGGGATCGATGGTATCGAGTTCATCTACTTCGACCATCGCGACGTGGTTCGCCACGACCTCGTGTCGGCCATCGTGCGCGCCTATGACCGCGCCAAGCCGGGCCAGCCCACGCCCTCTCCCCGGGAGCCGTCGGCCGCCGACCTCTCCCCGGATCGTGAAGTCGGAGAGCCCGCGTCCCACCCCGATCCTCGTGGTGAAGAGGGACGAGCAGCCTCTCCTTTCATGCACGTGGAGGGAGAGGACTGACGTGAGAGCGGATGCTTGATGGCGGCCGCCGTGGCCAATCTCCAGCGCCGCGTGCGCGTCTCGCCGGCGCGCCTCAAGCGCACGGCTGAGCGCACCCTGCGGTCCCTGGGCCGCGCGGGCCGGGACGTCCACGTCACCGTGGTGGACGATGCGGCCATCCGTCGCCTCAACGCCCGGTGGATGGGGACGCGCCAGAGCACGGACGTGCTGGCGTTCGACCTCGACGCCCCCGGGCCGTCGCGGCTCCTCGGCGAAGTCGTAGTCTCAGCGGATACCGCGAAGCGACAGGCCAGGCTGGTCCGCGTGGCTGTCGCCCTCGAGCTCGACCTCCTCGTGATCCACGGCCTGCTCCACCTGGCCGGCTATGACGATCGCGAGCCGCGCGAGGCCCGCCGCATGCACCAGCGCGCCCGCAAGATCCTGGCCGACGCGGGACGGCGGGCACCCGCGCGCTTCTGGGACGGCCTCCTGGAGCCCCGACCCCGATGAGCGCTTGCGCGAAGAGGCCGGACCGGTGCGCGCTGTCCTCCAGCGCGTGGGGAATCCGATGAGCGCTTGCGCGAAGAGGCCGGACCGGGACCCGAATTCTTCCAGCGCTCGGCCAGCCCTATGACCGCTTGCGCGAAGAGGCCGGACCGGGACGCGAATTCCTTCAACGCTTGGCGGACCCGATGACCGGACCACGCCATCGTGCCGGCTTCGTCGCGCTCGTGGGCCGCCCCAACGTGGGCAAGTCCACGCTGCTCAACCGGCTGGTGGGCGAGAAGATGGCCATCGTCTCCCGCCGGCCTCAGACGACCCGGACGCGCATCACCGGCATCAAGCATCTGCCGGACGCCCAGGTCGTCTTCGTGGACACGCCCGGACTCCACGAAGCCGCGGGCAAGCTCGACCAGCTCATGGCCAAGACAGTGGCGCGGGCCCTCGAGGACGTCGACGTGGTTTGTCTGATCCTCGAGGCGACGGAGCGCCCCGAGCGGCTGGACTCGGCGCTGCTCGAGCGCCTGCGGAGCGTGCGGGCGCCTGTCTACGCCGTCGTGAACAAGACCGATCTGGTCGCCCCCAAGTCGAAGCTCCTTCCCCTCATCGCCGCCTGTGGCGCGGCCTTTCCCTTCACGGAGATCGTGCCCCTCTCCGCGCAGACGGGGGAGAACTGCGACCGTTTGCTCGATCTCCTCGTGGCGGCGCTGCCCGCCCGTCCCGCCTATTTCCCGCGGGAGTCGCTGACGGATCAGCCCGAGACCTTCTGGGTCGCCGAGGCTATCCGGGAGAAGATCTTCCGCCTCACCCACCAGGAGGTTCC
>WNFF01001329.1_pt1 | contig 19861 bp, 18 predicted proteins | sample 5400441 | NCBI WGS metagenome assembly WNFF01 (sample SAMN13153345, study PRJNA577476) | soil metagenome | isolation source: 120 cm saprolite under Douglas fir tree site 2 hole 3 replicate 1 | place: USA:California | collected 2015-04-18 | reverse complement strand
CCATCCCTTGCAAGAAAGCACAGGTATTTTCCACCGCGGTGGACAACCAGCCGCTGGTGAACGTCCACGTGCTCCAGGGCGAGCGGGAGATGGCGGTCGACAACCGGACCCTCGCCCGGTTCGAGCTGGTGGGAATCCCGCCTGCCCCTCGAGGCGTGCCGCAGATCGAGGTGTCGTTCGACATCGATGCGAACGGAATCGTCCATGTCTCGGCGAAGGATCTCGGAACCGGCAAATCGCAGGCGGTGAGGGTGATCAGCAACTCCGGCCTGAGCGAGCAGGAGATCCAGAAGATGGTGACGGACGCGCAGGCAAATGAGAACCAGGACAAGAGAAAGCGCGAGCTGGCCGACCTCAAAAACGGCGCGGAGGGCCTGATCTACACCACCGAACGTTCGGTCGAGGAGTACGCTCACCTGCTCAAACCCGCCGAGCGGGATGAGATTCTTCGCGACGTTGAAGCGCTGAAGAAGGTATTGCCGGGGATCGAACCCGCGCCGATCAAGGAAGCCATTCAACGACTGGAGGGTTCGGCGTACCGGATCGCGGATGCCATCTACCTGGACCAGCAGAAGGCGCCGGCGTAGCGCCTCGCGGTCGCCTCGAAGTTGACCCTTTTCTCACTGCGCTCGCGGGCGGGGTTCCGCCGTTGCGATGACAGATAGGCCTTGAACGGGCCACAATCCGACGGCATTGCGACTCGGGTGGCTGTAGATTGTGCCGATGATGGAAGAGTCGGCGCGCACTCGCCAGTTGGATGCCATTCGCAGCTTCTGCGCGCAACAGCCCGTCGCGGTGCTGTTTGACGAGCCCGGCGAGTCGCTGATGGACGTCTTTTCCGGGAAAACGGTTCCCCTCGCCCTGAAGAGCCTGGTTTCTGTCCAGCCGCGGGCAAGAAAGGGGACGGACGCTCCCTACCTCGTGCTCACCTACGATGACGGGCGCGAAATGGCGTTGGCCGACGTGGGAATTGCGTTTGCTCCCGACCTCGGCAATACCGGCGCCCTCGACGAAATACCGGCGGTGGTCTGCTTTCGCGACTACGCGACGCTGCTCGGTCGCCTCAAGCACGAGCTTTTCGGGCACTCCGACCGGGAGCTCACTCAAGCAACCACCGCCCTTTTGATGACCTGCCTGGCGATCCTGGACGGGGCGCGAGGAATGGGCTTCGAGGTTGGCCGCGAGGAGCGGGAGCTGGAGGCGTACCTGGGAGAATTGGAAAAACGGGCAACCGCGCCCCCAAGGAGTCCTTGACCCACTCCGCCGATCCCTCATAGAAGACCGGCCAATCCCTGGGAGGGCTCCGATGTGGCGGAATTCATTGATGCTGCTGGGTTTGTTCGCGCTTCTTGCATCGGGGTGTGAACGCAAGGCCGAGGAGGCACCCAGATCCGGGCAAAGCCCAGCAACTGCCGCTCCCACCGGCCCTGGAGCATCGACGACGACTCCGGGGCAACCGCACGCCGCGACGCCGGCGGAGACCGGAGGGGCCGCGCCTGGAACGTCGGACGTCATTCTTCTGGGTGAAGTGGGATCGCTCACCGGTGCCGAGGCCTCCTTCGGAATCTCCACCCGCAATGGAATCGAGCTGGCGCTCAATCAGACGAACGACAGCGGCGGCGTGAAAGGAAAGAAGGTTGCGGTTCGCGTCTACGACGATCAGAGCAAGCCGGAAGAGGCCGCCAACGCGGCGACGCGGCTGATCAATCAGGACCGGGTCAAGGTCATCCTCGGCGAAGTCGCGTCCACCAATTCCCTGGCGATGGCGCCCATCGCCCAGGCTGCGGGCGTACCGATGATCTCCCCCTCATCGACGAATCCCAAGGTCACCTTGGTCGGAAATTACATTTTCCGGGTCTGCTTTATCGATCCCTTTCAGGGATTCGTGATGGCCAGGTTCGCTCATGATCATTTGAAGATCAGCCGAGCCGCGGTGCTCAAGGATCAGAAGAGCGACTACTCGCTGGGGTTGACCGAGTTCTTCACCCGCAAGTTTACCGAGATGGGCGGGAAGATCATCTCTACCGAAGCCTACGCCAAGGGCGACAGCGATTTTCGCGCCCAGCTCACCGCGATCAAGAGCCAAAAGCCAGAGGCGATCTACGTGCCCGGCTACTACAACGACGTCGGGATCATCGCCCGACAGGCGCGCGAGCTCGGAATCCCGACCAAGGTTCCGCTGCTGGGCGGGGACGGCTGGCAATCGGCAAAGCTGTTCGAGCTGGGCGGACGTGCGATCGACGGGAGCTATTTTTCGGACCATTACTCGCCGGACAATCCATCGCCGACGGTCCAGAAGTTCATCGCCGAGTACAAGGCGGCCTATGGCACCGTCCCGGATTCACTCGCCGGCCTCGGCTACGATGCGGCGCGGGTGGCGATCGCGGCGATGAAAAAAGCGCCTGACCTTTCCGGCTCGGCGATTCGCGACGCGATCGCCCAGACAAAGGATTTTCCCGGAGTGACCGGGTCGATCAGCCTCGATGAGAATCGCAATGCGGTGAAGCCGGCGGTGGTTCTCGAGGTGGTGGAAGGCAAGCTGAAGTACATTACGACCACCGCGCCGTAAATGGCAGACCTTCTTCAGCACCTCGTCAATGGCCTGGCCACCGGCACCATCTACGCGCTCGTCGCCTTGGGCTACACCATGGTCTACGGCGTGCTGAAGCTGATCAACTTCGCCCACGGCGATGTGATGATGGTCGGAGCTTACCTCGGATACGCCACCGCGCAGAAGCTCGACCGTCCGGCGCAAAGCTCGTTCGGTGGAGTGCTCCTGATTTTTCTCGCCGCGATGGTGGGGTGCGCACTGCTGGGCCTGGCGATCGAACGGTTCGCCTATCGGCCGCTGCGTGAGAAGCCACGGCTCACCTCGCTGATCACTGCGATCGGGATCTCTTTTACCCTTGAGTACGGGTTCCAACTCGACTTCGGACCGCTCCCCGGCGCGTCGCCCAGGGCATTCCCGGAGATCATCAGGGCGACGGAGTGGTTCGTGATCGGGGACAGGGACGTGGTGATCTGGAACTGGCAGGTAATCTCGCTCCTGATTGCCCTGTCGCTGATGCTCATCCTTCAATTCCTGGTCTTCAAGACGCGATTCGGCAGGGCCATGCGCGCGGTCTCCTTCGACCACCGGATTGCCGCATTGATGGGAATTCCCACCGATCGGATCATCGCCGGGACGTTCATGCTCGGGTCTGCGCTTGCCGCTGGGGCAGGTATCCTTTACGCGATCAAAGACACCGCCATCCAGCCGCTGATGGGCCTCTACGTCGGGCTCAAGGCGTTCGTCGCTGCAGTGATCGGCGGCATCGGCCACGTCCCCGGGGCGGTGGTCGGGGCGCTGCTTCTCGGTCTGGTGGAGGAGTTCGTGGTCGGCTACACCGCTTCGAGCTGGCGAGATGCGGTGGCATTCGGCTTTCTGATCATCATTCTTCTGGTTCGACCCGCAGGTCTGTTCGGCCGAGTCGCAGCGGAGAAGGTTTGATGGAATCGGCGGCCTTCCCGGTCAGCACGGGGTTGCCGCGGGGCTTGCGGGGCTTGGCCCCGTTCCTGATTGCGATCCCGGTGCTCGCCGCCCTTCAGGTCGCGGTGAGCCAGGCACCCTTCCTCGTCTACCTGGCTTCGATCGTGGGGGTGAACATCATCCTCGCGGTCTCACTCAACATCGTCAACGGGATGACCGGCCAGTTCTCAATCGGTCACGCCGGTTTCATGGCGGTGGGGGCCTATGTCTCCGGCAAGTTCTCGCTGGAGACGAAGAACCTGGCCATCTCCCTGCTGCCTATCGCCGCCTCGGATCAATTGATCTTCGTCGCCGCGCTCTTGATCGGCGGAAGCTTCGCCGCCCTCTGCGGCTTCATCGTTGGGCTTCCCTCGCTAAGGCTCAGAGGCGACTATCTGGCGATCGTCACGCTGGGATTCGGCGAGATCATCCGGGTGATCGTACAAAACACCGAGGCCTTCGGGCGCGCCCTTGGCCTTTCCGGTATTCCTCAGCGGGGTACCTTTTTCATGGTGTACTTCTGGGTCTTTCTCACTGTTTTGGTGGCCCGGCGAATCGCGGCATCGACCCATGGCCGCTCGCTTTGGGCCATCCGCGAGGACGAGGTCGCGGCGGAAGCGATGGGGGTGAACACCACCGGCTACAAGGTCCGGGCCTTCGTGATTTCGTCTTTCTTCGCCGGGATCGCCGGGGGACTGTTCGCGCATTTCGTGCCCATCATCAACCCCGGCTCCTTCACCTTCGTCAAATCGATCGAGGTGGTGGTGATGGTGGTGGCGGGGGGCCTTGGGTCGACGACCGGGGCAATCCTCGCCGCGGTGGTGCTCACGCTTTTGCCCGAGGCGATGCGCAGCGCCTTCATCACGCTGAGCGGGGGCCAGGCATCGCTGGCACAGAAGGTGGATCAGATCCGGATGCCGATCTACGGAATTTTGCTCGTGGCGCTGATGCTCCTCAGGCCTCAGGGGCTGTTTGGAAGTCGGGAGATCTGGGACGTGTTGCCCCGCTGGATCCAGCGGCGCCGAAAGAGCATCGCTACATGAGGGAATCGCTCCTCAAGACCGAAGACGTAAGCATCCACTTCGGGGGCCTCAAGGCACTCTCCAAATTCAATCTCGAGATCTGCAAGGGGGATTTGAAGGGACTGATCGGTCCGAACGGCGCGGGGAAGACGACCGCCTTCAACGTGTTGACCGGCGTTTACGCGCCCAGCGCCGGGTGCGTCTCGGTGGGGAGCCAACAGGTAAACGGCTGGATGCCTCACGAAATCAACCACCTCGGCCTGGCGCGAACTTTCCAGAACATCCGCCTGTTCCGTGCGCTGAGCGCGCTCGACAATGTGCGCGTCGCGTGTCGCGCGGCATCTGCCCACGTGGATCAGAATCGGCTGATCGAGCTTCGAAAAACTGGAGCGCTCGGGAAGGTCGGCGCGAACCTGCTCGAAGCGATGAGCAACTACCGCGACTGGTGGCGAGCGCTGCTCCTAAGCCCGGGTTTTCAGCGCGAAGAAGAGGAGATCCGCTTGCGCGCCGAGGAGTTGCTGGAGGTGATGGGCCTTTCCCAGCGGCGATTCGAGGAAGCGAGAAACCTCCCCTACGGCGAACAGCGCCGGCTTGAGATCGCGCGAGCGCTGGGGACGCGTCCCCGCGTGCTTCTGCTCGATGAGCCGGCGGCGGGTATGAACACCCGTGAGAAAGCCGATCTGATGGCGTTGATCCGGCAACTTCGGGATCAGTTCTCACTCGGCATCCTGTTGATCGAGCACGACATGAAGCTGGTGATGGGGATCTGCGAGGAGATCACCGTGCTCGATCACGGAGAGACGATCGCGGTCGGGTCGCCGGAGCAGGTGCGAAAAAATCGGAAGGTGGTGGAGGCCTACCTTGGAGATTCGTACCTGGAAGCTCATGCCACGGTCGCCGCCAAGAGCCCGCAATGACCCTCGCCCCAATTCGGAGGATACCCGGCAGTGACGGTTGTGAGTGATCCAGGGCAGAAGACGCTGGGCAAGCGCGAGGCGCGAGACAAGCTGCTCGACGTGGAGGGACTGCATGTCGCCTACGGCGCCATCCTGGCGCTTCGCGGGGTGACGCTTTCGGTGGGCAAGGGAGAGGTAGTGGCGTTGATCGGCGCCAACGGTGCCGGCAAATCGAGCACTCTGCGCGCAGTGAGCGGGATGCTCCGCCCGACTGCGGGAAAGATTCGGCTCGATGCCGAGGACATCACCGGCATCAAGGCCCATCTGTTGGTTCCCAAGGGGATGGCCCATGCGCCCGAGGGACGGGGCATTTTCCTCAATCTCTCGGTCGAGGAGAACCTTGAGCTGGGGGCCTATCTTCGAAAGGACCAGGCCGGAATCAGGGAGGATACTGAGTATTGCTTCAAGCTCTTCCCGGTGCTGCGCGAGCGGCGCAAGCAGTTGTGCGCCACACTTTCGGGGGGAGAGCAACAGATGCTGGCCATCTCCCGATCCTTGATGAGCCGGCCCAAGCTTCTGCTCCTCGACGAGCCGTCGCTCGGACTGGCGCCGCAGCTGGTGGAGACGATTTTCCGCACGCTTCGCGAAGTGAATCAGCGGGGGGTATCCATTCTTCTCGTCGAGCAGAACGCACATCTCGCCCTCTCCCTGGCTCACTACGGCTATGTCCTGGAAACCGGCGAGGTGTTCATGTCCGGGCCGGGTCGCGAGCTCCTCGCAAGCCCCGAGGTGCGAAAGGCGTACCTCGGCGAGTAACAGCATTGCCCCAGTGCCGGTCGTGGTTTTTTGATGGGCCGGGCGAGGGCGCGCACAACTCGACCTCGCTCCGACCCCCACCTCGGCCTGATGGCCCGGGCCATCAGAATTCCCAACGCCCACCTCGCCTTGATGGCCCGAGCCATAATTCCGCCGCCTCCGCCCTCGCGAGGGCCACAATTCCAGCGCTTCCAGCTGCGGTCCTTCGCCTGCGCGGCAACGGTGGTGGTTTTCGTACTGGGTTGGCTACGCCGCTGGCCGGGGAAACCTGATCGCCGCCGCCCTGGTGGCGTTGCCGATCGGCCTGGGTGGGACTCGGCGTTTGCGCGCCCGCCCTTGACTACGACGCCACGCCCGGCGCCGGTCCCGCAGGCTTCGCGTCTTCGCCCTTCTCGTGCCGGTCCCATTTCTGCTGGAACTCGACGCCGAGGTCTTCGAATTTCGGATAGATCTCCTTCTTGGTGACGACCTCACGACAGTAAGTGCACTGATGCTTCCCACCGTCGATGGGCTTGAGCCAGCTCACGTGATGAATGCAGGAGAGCATCGCCATGGCGGGCCTGCTTACCTCATTTCGTCGCGCTCGGAAACGTCAGCCTTCAGCCGGTGAGCCGTGGCTCCCAGAGGGCGGTGTACTTGGCGCCCTTCGGGGAGAGGTCGCTTCGAAACAAGATCAGTCGACTCGCCTCGGCCGAGCCGAAGGAGATGATCCGGGACGACCGGATGCAGCGAGCGAGCGCGGAATCACCATTGGGCATTCGCGCCCGGGCGAGCGTGAGATGGGGCTTGAACGCCCTCTTCTCAGGCTGGTAGCCAAAAGGAGTCAGCCTCTCTTCGAGATCCGTTTTGATTGAGCCCAGCGGCTCGACGTCTCCGGTCAGACCGACCCAGAGCACGCGCGGCCTCGCCGAGCTGCCGAACCCGCCGATTCCTTCGACCTTTAGCTGCAGGGGCGGATGTCGGCCGGCGACCTCCGAGACGATCGCCTTCACCTCTTCCGCGCGCGCATCTTCGATCCGGCCGAGAAACGCCAGTGTCACGTGGACGCCTTCCGCTTTGACCCACCTGGCATTGGGGGCCAGCGCGCGAAGTCTTTCGATTTCCTTTTCCACCAGGGCGCGTACCGCCTGGCCCAAATCGATCGCGATGAACAATCGCATGGACGAACACCCGTCGTCGCCGCCTGTTTTTCAGCAACCCTGAGCTATCATGCGACTCCGTGGCCCGCGATGAAACCCGGCTGGAGCAGAGAATCCGACGGCACCACGAGCGTGGGGAGCTGAAGGAAGCGGCAACCGCCGCAATCGAAGGTTTCGGCCCGGAAATTCTCGGATTCCTGAAGGCCGTGGTGAGGGACGAGCAACTCGCGGGCGAGGTTTTCGCTCAATTTTGCGAAGATCTGTGGACCGGACTCTCGAGTTTCCGGTGGGAGAGCAGCTTTCGGACCTGGGGCTACACCCTGGCGCGAACCGCTTGGCAACGACAGCGACGCGAACCCCACTTCCGGAAAACGCTGGCACTGCCGGATGGACCCGACAAATCCAAGCAGGAGCTGACCGGACGGACGCTGGCGCTCTCTCCGCTGGAATCGGACGAGAAACAGGAACTGCTGCGTCTGAGGCAAAGCCTGGATCCGGAAGATCAGGCAATGCTCATCCTTCGCATCGATCGGCGAATGTCCTGGAGTGAAATCGGCGCGGTCATGCTCGGGGTGGATGAACCGAGGAACGAAGCGGCGCTGGCCCGGAAGGCCACTGCAGTGAAGAAGCGATTCGAGCAGGTTGAAGCCGACCTCAAGCGCCTCGCTCGCGAAAGCAACCTGCTTGATGATGATTAGCGCGCTGAGGCGCTTTTAGTACGCCTTGGCGAAGACCATCCGGCCGGGCGACTCCTGTCCACAGACGACGCAGGAGCCCTTCTCCTGCTTCAGATTGAATGGCCGGCACCGGCTCGTCGCGCCGGTCTCCTCCTTGATCTTCGCTTCGCACTCCGGCCGTTCGCACCAGTGGACGAGGAGAAATCCATCATCTGCCCTGGCCTTCAGCTCCTGAAGCGAATTCACTTCGAAGGTGTTCTCGTCGCGAAGCTTCTGCGCCTGTGCGAAAAGCGCCTGCTGCATCGACTCGAGCAGCTCCTTCACCTTCGTCACCGCGCCGGCAAGTGGGACGAGCTCTTTCTGACGATTGTCCCGCCTCACCACGACGCATTGCTCTTTCGCGATGTCCTTCGGTCCCAGCTCGATCCGCAGGCACACCCCCACCAGCTCGTACTGATAGAACTTGAAGCCGGGACCCTTCGTTTCATCGTTGTCCACCAGCACGCCCAGGCCCGCCTTTCGCAGATCGGCGGCGAGCGCTTCCGCCCGCGACTGGATCGGCGCTCGCTCCTCCGGGCCTTTGCCGATCACCACGATCACCACGTGATCCGCCGCCAGCCGGGGCGGCACGATCAATCCGCTGTCGTCGGAGTGGGTCATTACCAGCGCCCCAACCAAGCGCGTCGAGACGCCCCAGGAGGTCTGCCAGACGTGGGACTGCTTCCCATCTCGTCCCTGGAAGGTGGTGTTGAAGGCCTTGGCGAAGTTCTGACCGAGGTGGTGAGAAGTGCCCGCCTGCAGCGCCTTCTTGTCCTGCATCATCGCCTCGATCGAGTAGGTGCGAAGCGCTCCGGCAAATTTCTCGCTCTCCGATTTCTGACCCGCGAGCACCGGCATCGCCATGTATTGCTCAGCGAAGGTACGATAGACCTCGAGCATCTGAAGAGTCTCCCGCTGCGCCTCTTCCTCGGTCTCGTGGCAGGTGTGGCCCTCTTGCCAGAGAAACTCGCTGGTACGCAAAAATAGCCGGGTGCGCATCTCCCAACGCATCACATTGGCCCACTGGTTGATAAGCATTGGCAGGTCGCGGTAGCTCTGGATCCAGCGCGCGAATGCCGAATTGATGATCGTCTCCGAGGTGGGACGAATCACCAAGGGCTCCTCCAGTTTCTTTCCACCCGCGTGGGTCACCACCGCCAGCTGGGGAGCGAAGCCTTCAACGTGCTCCGCTTCCTTCCGGATGAACGACTCCGGGATGAGCAGCGGGAAATAGGCGTTCCGGTGTCCCGTTTCCTTGAACATCCGGTCCAGAACGCGCTGCATGTTCTCCCAGATCGCGTATCCATTGGGCCGGATCACCATGCAGCCCTTCACGTCGGAGTAATCCGCCAGTTGGGCCTTGAGGACGAGGTCCACATACCACTCGGAGAAATTCGTCGCCCTTGGAATGAGCTTCTCTGCCATCCAAACCTCGTGTGAAAACGAGCCAGCGTTCACGTACGATCCGAGCGCCGAGAAAGCAATGGGGATGTAGGTCAACGCCGCGTAGGTACCCGCTTTCTCCGAATCCGGCGCCCGCTGATCAACGCCAGCGGAAACAGGTTTGGTATTCTTCCACTCGGATGCCGCTGATCCTCGTCGTGGACGACAACCAGGAGCTGCTGGTGCTGATGACGCGGCTCTTCGAGCAGGCCGGTTACCAGGTCATTTCGGCGAGCAGGGGGAAGCAGGGGGTCGAATCCGGCCGCTTGAAAGCTCCGGAGCTGGCGGTGATCGACATCCTCCTCCCGGACATGATGGGCCAGCAGGTCGCGGAGGCACTTCGCCAGGACAATCCGAAGATTCCGCTGATCTTTGTCACCGGGGTGTTCAAGGCGGGCCGCCATGCAATCGACGCGCGAAACAAGTTCGGCCCGGTGGGGTACTTCGAAAAACCGTTTGAGGGGGAGCAGCTGCTGGAAGCGGTCCGGAAGATTCTTCCAATCGAGAAGCCTATCGCCGAGGTGGCCGAAGATCCCTTCGACGTGGACCTGGACGTCAGCGTCCAGGAGGACGATCCATCCCAGAACACGATGGAGCTCACCGGGGTCATCAAGGTCACCGGCGGAGACAATCTGGTTGCGGAGATACGCGGGGAGAACTTCTCCGCTTCTCGGGTCAGTCCGACCACCAGCGGGCGAGCCCTGTCGCCGGCTGCGCCACCGACGACAGCACCCGCGCAGTTCGCGGCGGGCGCGCCGCACCAGCGCGGACAGCTCCAGGACAACCTCCCCTCTTTGATCACCGCTTTCTACCTGTCCGGACAAACCGGCGAGCTCGGCGTTCAGCGGGGCACGGTAAAGAAGGTGATCTACTTTCACCGGGGACAGCCCGCATTTGCGATGTCCAATCTGCTCTCCGAGCGGTTCGGGCAGTTCCTCGCCCGGGTCGGCAAGGTCAAACCCGAGCAGCTTCAGGAGATCATCGCCGCTGCCAAATCTACTCAGCGCCGGACCGGCGACGTGCTCATCGAGCGCGGGCTACTCAAGGATACCGAGCGGCTCTATTACGTAGGTCAGCAGGTGAAGTCGATCATCTACTCGCTCTTCGGCTGGGAAGACGGCGCCTACGTGCTCACCTTCAAGGACAAGGCGATCTCCGAGCCGATCAAGCTGGACGTGCACCCGGCAACGATGATCTTGCGGGGCATCAAGAAGTTCTACAAGCCCGAGCGGCTGCGCCGGCTGCTGCAGCCGCAGGATCTCCTCATGCCCTCGCTTCAGCCGGCCTATCAATTGCACGAGCTTCAGCTCCAGAACTGGGAGGGCGAGCTTCTGGCCAAGATCGATGGCTCGCGCCCGGTGAGCCAGCTGGTGGAGCTGTCGCGCCAGGAGCCGCTGATCGCCCAAGGATTCCTCTACTCGATGGTCGCGTTGAGCATCCTCGAGCGAAGGAGCTGACTTCGCCGATCAGCGTTCGCTGATAAGCCCGTGCAAGAAAGCCATCGCCAGGCGCTTCCATGTCCGCCGATCCACCGGTTTTGTATGGCGCGCAGGGGACGCCGCCCTGGCGCGGCGCCGGGGCCTTCTTCGAGGTCTGGGTCTCGACGGTGCCTCTCCCTTCGTCGCCAGGAATTCGGCTCGAAGTCGGTCGTACTGGGCGCGCAGCCCCGGGTTGAGAAGGATCTTCGCCTCGTTGATTCGCTGTGTTTTGACGGTGAAGCGGCTCTTGCCGGTGTTGAGGTCCGGGTGGACCTTGCGGATCGCTCGATAAAACGACCGCTTCACCTCTTCGTGCGCCGCGGCAGGACTGACGTCGAGGAGGGCGTAGAGGTCGGACTCTGGTTGGTAGTGGTCAAGGATCATGGCCGCCAAGCTGCGCCGAATTGCGTTCCTGTCAAGGCGGGCAACCTCAGCTGCGCCGCGCAGTTGGATCCGGTCCAACCGCCCCGCCCCGAAACCCCTCGGACATTCGGCGGTGTTCGGCGCTGCCCAGCGACGCGAGCAAGTCCTGAGCCGGGTGGGCGAACCTCGCCGCCAAAGCGTCCAGCCGTCGGACGGATTCGTCGATCCGGCGGCGCGACACGTCGCCCGATTCAACCGCCCGGACAAGGGCCTCGATCGCGCGATGTTGTGAGGAAGCGTGTTCGCAGACCAAAAACAGATCGACGCCCGCGACCGCCCCGCGAACAACCGCCTCCTCCAGCGGATAGTGGTCGGCGATCGCCTTCATCTCCAGATCGTCGCTGACGATCACGCCCTCGAACCCCAGTTCGCCCCGAAGGACATCCTCGAGCGCCCGACGGCTCATCGTTGCCGGCACCCCCGGGTCTACCGCCTCGAACATCACGTGCGCCGTCATCAGCGCCGCGAGTCCGGCCTCGGCGTACGCCCGGAACGGCACCAGCTCGACGCTGCGAAGACGCTGCATGTCGTGGGGAAGGCGGGGCAGCGTCAAATGTGAATCGCTCGCGGTGTCCCCGTGCCCCGGAAAATGCTTGCCGCAGGACGCGACCCCGCCGCTTTCAAGGCCGCGAGCCAGCGCCACCCCTAGGCGGGCAACCTGCGAAGCTTCGCTGTGCAGCGCCCGATCTCCGATCACCGGATTTTTCGGGTTGGTGTCCACGTCCAGCACCGGTGCGAAATTCCAATCGAAGCCCACCGCGCGAAGCTCGAAAGCGAGCAACCGGCCGCATCGCTCCGCGAGGTCGATGTCTGCTCGAGAGCCAATCTCGCGCATCGCGGGAACGGCGGTGAACGGTGGGCCCCGGAGGCGAGCCACGCGGCCGCCCTCTTGATCAAGTGCCAAGGCGATCGGCGCGGAGGCGCGCTGTTTGATCCGCCGGCAGAGGTCAGCAACCTCTGGCGCAGTGCCGATGTTCCGCGCAAAGAGAATCGCTCCGAAAATCCCCTCGTCGAGCAGCTGCTCGAAGCCCGGGTCCAGATCCTGGCCGGCAAAGCCAACCATGAACATCCGGGCGCACTGGCGATGAAGGTCGCTGGGCATGGCTACTTTCGCAACAACACTCCCTCGAAGAAGAATGCCACCGCCGCCGCCACGATCAGCCAGCTCCAGAAGGGAAGGCGGCGCTGTTTGCTGTCCGGGCCAGAATCCTTCACCGATCCTTCGCCGAAATAGGCGGAGAGGTCATCGGGCTTGATTCGCGCCAGATCGCTCTCCGAGGGATCGAGAACCGCCGCGAAGGAGAGCTCCGGCAACGGTCGCCCATCCGCATCCTGGACTTGATGAACTCCGGGCTCCTCGGTCGGTCCTACCAGGAACCGCCCTTCGTCCAGCGCGCGAACGGGGACCATCGCCCCGGAAGGCGCTCGGACGCTGCCGACCACTTCATGGCCGGGCGACGACAGCGAGATCGACTCGCCGACGCGGGCCTTGATGTCCTCCCGCTCTTCGAGCGAGCCGCTGAGAAAGGCGGAAAAGCGCTGCATCAATGGGAGGAAGCTCGTCCGGATCGGAAAGTCGCTCCAATCCCGGTCGACGGTCGATGTGTAAAGGAGCACCCGCCCCTGCCCGCGCCGCGAAATTGCGACCGCCGGAGCTCCGTCCTCGAAGGTGGCGAGCACCACCGGGGCGCCGTTGCCGGGGCTTCCGCCCGGGGCGGGCTCGAGCAGCATGTACCGATAGAAACGCGCGCTCATCAATCCTTCGCGTGCCTGTCCGGTAAACAGGGAGAAGATCGGATGGTCAACCGAGATCTTACCTATCTTGGCGGCCTTCTTCTCCGCATCGGGCTCCTCCGCATCCACCGCCGTCTTCACCATCCGCAGCGGCAAGGGCAGCAGCTCCGCCAATTGCTTATTGTAGAGATCCGGTTCGACATGGTCGCCCAAAGAGATCAACAGGCCGCCCCCACGACGGACGAAGTCGACCAATCGCTGCGAGACTTCGGGGCCTGGGGCGCTCACGTTGAGCAGAAGGATCAGCTCGTACTGGTCGAAAGAATCGTGGAATGCCGCCTCGGCGTCTTTGGTCGTCTCCCGCACCGGGGACCCGGGAGCGCTAAGAGCCGCCTCGACGAAGAAGGCCTCGTCCCGGTAGCGAACGGTGTTCGGCTGCCCATTGACGATCAGCGCGCGAAGCTCCTTGGGGACATTGATGATGAACGCACGCTGGTCGTCGGCCGCCAGATTGTCTCCGGAGATCACCACCTCGCCCGGAAATACTCCCCCTGAAGTGAAGCGGTAACTGAGCGATTTTTGGGCTGCTCCATTCGCCGGAATATCCAGGAACCCCTTGGCAACGACCTGCCCCATCAGCTTGAGCGAGGCTTCCAGATCGCGCACCGGTTCCGGCGAGAAGTTGCGTACTGTGAAGGTGAACTGAAACGCTCGAGGACCGAGCTGCAGGGCGGGATCGATCTTCAAGTCGACCACCGCCCGGTTGGGAAGCGACTGCTTTCCACCGGCGGCGTCTCGAATCACCACCTCCGGCACCAGCCGTTCCCCGTTGGGTCCTTCCAGCGTGGGCGGCGGCAAGCTCAAATGCAGCGCGTTGGCGGTCAGGTCCGAGATCAGCACCAGTCGCTTGCCGGGCATCGGATTCTCCTCGAGCGAGCGGGCCGCCAAATCGAGGCATCGATTGACGTCCGCGGATCCGAACGTCGGTTTGGCCGAATCGATGATCGACCTCAGCTGCCCTCGATCGAATGAGGGCGAGGCGGGCGTTCCGGTTCCCGGGCCGCAGATTACGACGTTGGCGGGCTCATCCGGGAGCAGGTCGCGCAGGGCATCGCGCGCTTGTTCCCGCCCACGCTCGAAGAGGGTCGTTCCGCCGTCCCGGTAACGCATCGACAGCGAGGCGTCGATGATGATCGATGTAGCGGCCGGGCCACGAACGACGGATGCTATCTGCGCGTTGCGCTTCAGCTCCGGCCTGGCCAACGCCACCGGAAGGGCAATCAGAATCGCGGTGCGCAACAGGTAGAGCAACAGGCGCCTCAGCCTCAGCCGTGAAGCGGTCCGGCGTTGACTGCGCAGAACGAAAGAAATCGCCCCAAATGGGTGCGGGCGTGGACGCCGCCGGTCAAACAGGTGGATCAAGAGCGGAATCAGGGCGGCCAGCGCTCCGAGCAGCATCCAGGGATGCGCGAAGGTCATCGCCGCCTCTCCTGCCGCCGGGAGAGAAACCGCAGAAGCACCGCGTCCAGGCTTTCGTCGGTTCGAACAAGCTCGTAGTCCACGTCTGCCTCGGCACAAGTGGTCCGAACGCTCTTTAGAAAGGCCCCGAACTCTTCCAGGTAGCTCTGTTTGATCTCACGCGGGTTGACCTCGATCTTCCGCTCGTCCTCCATCGACAAAAAGAGGGTCGGATCGTCGAACGGAAAGGTCAGCTCCGCGGGATCGACAATCTGAAATATCGCGAGGTCGTTCTTGCGCGCCCTGAGATGAAGAATCCTCTTCAGCGCTTCCTGCCGGTCGTCGAACAGATCCGAAAATACCGCCACCAACGACCGGCGGGAGATTTTCTCCGCCAGATGATCGGCGGCGCGGAACAGATCCGTCGTTCCCAAGGGGGCGACGCCTTCTAACTCGTCCAACACGAGCCTCAAATGACCTGCCGCCGCGCGCGCCGGAAGATCCTTGAACCCTTCTCCGGTCACCACGGCCAAGCCCGCGGCGTCCTGCTGGCGAACGAGCAGATAGGCAAGGGCGCCGCAAAGGATCTTCGCCACTTCCAGCTTGGAAAGCGCGCCGCTCTGGTAGCCCATCGATCCCGAGCCATCCAGCACCAGCACCGCGTGGAGGTTGGTCTCGTGCTCGAAGCGCTTGATGTAATACTTGTCGAACTTTCCGAACGCCTTCCAGTCGAGGTGGCGAATCTCGTCGCCCGGGGCGTACTCCTTGTGCTCCGCGAACTCGACGCTCTGGCCCTGGTGCGGACTCTTGTGCAACCCGGACAGCACGCCGTCCACCACCGCGCGGGCGCGAAGCTTCACCCCGGCCAGCTTCGAAAGTGTTTGTGCGTTGAGCAGTTCCACCGAAATGCGTCTCGTCCAGTGCGGTGCGAGAGAATCTACGATTTGACCAAGGTCAACAGCCGCTCGATCAGCTTGGTCGAGGTAATTCCCTCCGACTCGGCATGGAAGTTCGGCAGCACGCGATGCCGAAGCACGGGTTTGGCGAAGGCCTTCACGTCATCCACCGTTGCAACGTAGCGGCCGTTGAGGATCGCGCGGGCCTTTGCTGCAATCACCAGATATTGGCTGGCGCGAGGTCCCGCTCCCCATGCCACGTTCTTCTGGATGAAATCCGGCACCCCGCTCTCTTTTGGTCGCGTGTGCCGCACCAGGTCCACCGCGTAGTGGACCACGTGATCCGGCACCGGCACCCGCCGGACCAGCTCCTGCAGCGAAACGATCTGTTCCGGGGAGAGGACCTTGCTCAGCACCGGCCGGCTGGCCCCGGTGGTGCTCTTGACGATTTGAACCTCCTCTTCCGCGCTCGGATAACCCACGTCCACCAGGAACATGAAGCGGTCCAATTGCGCTTCGGGAAGCGGATAGGTGCCTTCCTGCTCAATCGGGTTCTGGGTGGCAAACACCAGAAACGGCAAATCAAGCGGAAAGGTCTGTCCCCCGGCGGTGACGCGGTACTCCTGCATCGCCTGGAGGAGCGCCGCCTGGGTCTTCGGAGGGGTGCGGTTGACTTCATCCGCGAGAACGATGTTCGCGAAGAGCGGGCCACGGACGAAGCGAAACTCGCGGCGGCCCGTGCTCCGATCCTCCTCGAGGATCTCGGTCCCGGTAATGTCCGAGGGCATCAAGTCCGGGGTGAACTGGACCCGATTGAAGGTCAGATTGAGGACGTCGGCCAGGGTGGAGATGAGCAGCGTTTTCGCCAGCCCTGGAACTCCGACGAAGAGGCAATGGCCGCGGGAGAACAGCGAGACGAGCAGGTGCTCGATCACCTCCTGTTGGCCAACGACGCGTTTTTCGATCTGCTCGAGGAGTTGCTTGCGGGCCACGGACAGTTCCTGGACGGCTTTCAAGTCGTCCGATGAGCCAGCCTCTTCCATGGAGTCGATCGCTGTTATCGCCACATCATTCATCCAACGCCTCTTAGCCTGTTCGCAGCCATTGCCAAAGTTGAGCGAGACTCGGTGTCGCCCCCGTCGCAAGCAGGGCCACCCGGAAAATCCGGGCGCAAACGCGGACCACCAAGCTTGCACTAATCGTAAGGACAAGCAGTGAAAGGCCAAATTCCCACCAGGGAAGCGCGTCCGCCCCGAATCGCAAGAGCCCGGTGATCGGGGCGGTAAAAGGGATGTAGGTCAGAATGCGCGCGAGCACGCCGCGGGGTTGGGAGAGCAATGGCGTCAGCATCATCAGCGGAAGGACGCCACTCAGCGTACAGATCGCGCTGAGCTGCTGAGTGTACTTCTGGGTGTTTCCGATCGCGCCGACCGTCAAGAGCACCGCCCCAAAAAAGAAGAATCCCAGGATGAAGTAACACAAGCCTACCAGGCCCTGGACCAGGTTGAGCCCCAGCGCGGAGTAGGCGAGCCCGGCGGGCACCGCGACCGCCAGTAGATACAGCACGAACTGTAAAAGCGCCGCCGCGCCCAAACCCAACAACTTTCCCCAAAAGAGTTGATCCGGCGTCAATGACGTGAGCAGAAGCTCGAGCGCACGGTTCTGTTTCTCCTCAGCGAGCGCGGTGGCCAGGTACGACGCGCTGGTGAACACTGACAACAGCAGCAGCATCGCGAATCCAATCGGAACGATCAAGGGTCGGATCTCCCGGATCAAATCGGCGGGAGCGACCCCTCCTTTCGCATCGATCACCAGCCTCTCAATCAGCGCCGGATCGGCCGCGCGCGCAGCGATCGCCGCGTCGACCCTGCCTTTCAAAAGTCCTCGGACCAGCCACGGCCTGAGCAGCGAGCCTGCCGCCACCTGGCCCGACGAAAAATCGAATTCGCGCTTCGGGCCGAGGTACTCTTGCAGCTTCCCGCTGCTGACGTAGTCCGCCGGGATCCGAACAATGCTCGTCACTTGCCCAGCTTGGAGCGCCGCATGGGCTTGCAGGAGAGAGGAGAACCGCGTGAGCTCTGTCTTGCGCACGCGGGTCGGCATTTCTCTCACAGCACCGATCTTTCCGAGCTCGGGCAAAAGCTCCGTCTCGATGCTCTCCGGAGATGATGCGAAAAGTCCGCTTTCATCGACAATCCCGATGCTTCGCTTCCTCGAGAGGCTCTCCGTCGCCGAGCGAACTGTCGCCAGCGACGTTACCGCCAAGAGACAGGCCATGAACACTGGCATCCCGATCAAGGTTACCAGGTAGCCCAGCCGGGTGACCGCGCCGATGAATTCGTACTCGGCGACCGCCCAAATTTTATGTCCGGCGTGCATTGGGCTGCTCCACCGCGTGGACGAAGATCTCCTCGAGAGTCGGAACGTGGGGCGAAAACGAGGTCAGCGAAAGCTTCCGCTCCACGACCTGCCGTAGAAGATCATCCGGGGTCACGCCCGAGCGGAGGAAGAGCCGGATCGGCCGTTCCCCGTTGCCCTCGACGTGGCGAATCAGCCGTTCCACGCCAGGGAGCGAGCTGAAGTCCCCGGCCCCATTGACCAGGATGCTTCCATCCGAGTGGCTCCGGCGCACCGCACCCACCTCTCCCTCCAGGATGACGCGTCCGCGGTTGAGCAACAGCAGGCGTTGGCAAAGCTGCTCCACGTGCTGCAACTGATGGGTGGAAATGAGCACCGCCTTGCCCTCGGCAACGCTCTCCTTGAGCAGCTCGATTGCCAGGCTCCGGTTCACCGGGTCAAGGCCGCTGAAGGGCTCATCGACGAGGAGAATCTGGGGTTCACCCATCAGCGCCGAGGCGAGCTGAATCTTCTGTTGGTTCCCCTTGGAAAGCTCGCCGATTTTCGAGGTTTCTCGAACGTCGAACTCCATCCTCTTGAGCAATCGGCGCGCCTGGGTGCGGGAGTCAGCCCGGGTCAGTCCCTTGAGCTCGCCGAGGTAGGTCAGAAAGTTGAGCACCCGCGCGCGGGTGGGCAGGCCGCGCTCCTCGGGGAGATAACCCATCCTCGCCAGGGCCGCTGGACGAGGTGAATCTCCCAAGAGAATCACGCTTCCGGAGTCCGGCCGAAGCAGATCCACGCCCATTCGAAGGAGGGTGGTCTTTCCCGCGCCATTCGGACCGAGCAGACCAAAGACTTCGCCCGGCCAGAGCACGAGCGATACGTCATCCACTGCGACGTGGGAGCCGAAGCGCTTGCTGACATGGCGGAGCTCGAGGAGCGGAGCCAGGGTGGCGCCTTGGGATGTCGAAGGCGATGTCAACTGTCTCTCGGGATCGGGATGGCGCTTACGGTATCAGAACTCGTGCCTCAAGGGCCCGCGTCGGGAGAATGAGCGAGATCGGCCTTCGGCCGCCGAGAATCCTCTTCGGGGACGGAGACTTCCGCCAAGGCGCGATTCTCCTTGCCCAATGCCGCGGCAATTCGGTCCACCTTCTCCGGGGCAAGGCCAGTCAGGAGCGCCGAGGCGTCACGAGCTCGCTGGGCGAGGTCCTTGGCGCCCAGCGAAGTGTGAATTCGAAGGAGCGACAGATGTATTTCTTCATCGAATGGATCCGAAGCCAGCGCCTCGAGATAGGCGCCCTTGGCCTTGCTCATGTCCTTTCGCCACAAATAGATGCGTCCCAGGTGGACATTCGTCGCGGGCGATCCGGGGTGAACGGTGAGAAGGCTCTGCAGAACCTGCTCGGCCTCTTCCAAGCGGCGAAGCTCAAGCAGAGAAAGAGCATACTTATTGGAGACGGATTCGTACTTGTCGCCCACCAGACTTCGTGCCTTGGCGAATTCCTCCGCCGCCGCACCGGCGCGTCCCCGCTCTCGCATCAACTCACCCAGGTGGGCGAACTTCCGGGCAGGTACCTCGGAAACCTCGGCAAAGTCGGTAAAACTGATCTCCTTGCCCTTCTTTTCACTCTCTTTCTTGGCTCCTGGCGCCTGGTCCTTGAGGACGACCTTCTCCTCCGACATGGGAATCATCCCTTTGGGGAACGGCTGGGACTTGACGTGGGCGAGCCAAGACTTTTCCCAAGCAGCAAACGATTTGTGGGTGACCGCTTCGACCGCCTTCCGGTCGTCTTTTCCACTCGCAAGCTCCTCGATGACATTTCTCAAACCAGCCGACCCATGCTCGCGATAGAGCAGGTCTACGGCGAAGAAAACCTCTGCAAAAGCGGTGGCGGCATCTTCGGGAGATGGAAGCAGGGCAATCGACGGATGCATTCGCTCGAAGGCGATCAGCTTGTCTTTCTTCACCCGATCGCCGAGCAGCGCCAAAGT
>WNFF01001713.1_pt1 | contig 19885 bp, 20 predicted proteins | sample 5400441 | NCBI WGS metagenome assembly WNFF01 (sample SAMN13153345, study PRJNA577476) | soil metagenome | isolation source: 120 cm saprolite under Douglas fir tree site 2 hole 3 replicate 1 | place: USA:California | collected 2015-04-18 | reverse complement strand
AAGAGAGATCAGGGAAGTCAGCGGGGTCGGTACGCACAACTTTAATTGCTACCTGCTGCCCTATAGCGGGATCCTCTGCCAGGTAGACTGTGCCCATGCCGCCGCTGCCAAGTACCTGTACCAGTGTATATCCACCAATTGATGTGCCGATAAGAGTATCCACAGTACTCGGCCTCCTAATATAGAGATTTACTGATGGAATACCGGACTGATGAGCATAAACATACATCCCCCAGAAATGATTCAATTTTTGTAGAGGCGGGACTCCGCCTCTACAAAAAGATCATCAGACGCGGTAAATGCCCAGAACAGGCGACTACTGATCTCCAGGTTCTGCCAGCTTACGGGCCCTACCTAGTTCCGCTACCGACAACGAAGATCGCAGCCACTGCAATAGCGCAAAGGAAGACGAGCAAGAACACCACCGCTATCGGGATAAGGACAACTGCTGTCGCCCTACCTCCACTTAAACGGTGTACTGCCATAATCGAGTAGACATTCAGTATGATGCCATAAATGTACAATGCGAGGCCTATGATGCCCCCAAGAATAGGGATGAGGCCAAGTACAAAGCTGGCGATGTAAATTGGTGTCTGGTACAGCAGGGTAGTATAGCCCTGCGTTAGAAACTTTCCCTGTCCTTGAAAAGCCCTTGCAATCAGGTATTGTATGCCTACAAGAATGAAGAAAGACAACGGTACGGCAATAAACGAAAAGGTAGAGCCACTTACGGTAAGTGCCTGATATACACTAAGATTAAACCCGCCAGTAGTTGCAAAGGGATTACTAGCTAATCCTATTGCACCCCGAATTAACCCGAAGATGGTACCGGCGATAGCGATGGCGATCAGTTGTACCCAGACGATAGCCCAATCTGCTTTGCCCATCTCTTCAAAAAACGACTGTACCGATGGTTTGGTTAAGATTTTAATATACTGGTTAGGCAATGCCTGAATGGCCTGACTGAGCGAACGAGGTGGTTGCTGAGGAGGCGCATAGCCGTAGCCATAGCCGCCCTGCTGGTTTGGTGGAAACGTATCCCGAGTATGGTTCCTGGCCGCCATTGCCCGGCTGCCCTTGTCCCTGCTGACCTTGATTTGGATCCCAAGCCATTTCGTAGTTCTCCTTTGCTCTAAACAAGTTTATACAATGCCGTATACCTGCATATGAGAAGACCGAATCCTCTATAAGAGGCTTGCAACGTATCAGTTATAACATAAGTCGTTGCATCTGTCTATTTTCTTTAACGTGAGCAATACTATGTACTGTTGTTTGGGCAAGGTTCAATGTGAAGAAAAGTCCTTGACAGTTTGAACAGTCACCCCGTGTCACCCTTCGCTTCGCTCAAGGTCTGTCTCGATAGGCAGCGAGATCCTTCGCTGCGCTCAGGATGACAGGGCTGGACCTTGCTGGTGGTGAGGAACTGTCAAGTTCCTTTGAACCATGCCTTAATCACTTGTAAGGCAGAGGGATACCCACGGTCGAGCGTGCTATAATAGCCCTTGTAATTCTGGATGGGAGAAAGTGAGTTTTTATGATTACCTATGGTGATTTTGAAAAGGTGGATATTCGCGTAGGCAGAATAATTCAAGTGGAGGATTTTCCACCAGAAATTGGCATAAGAAGATCATCTGCACAACTAACAAGCCACTATACAAAAGAAGGGTTGCTCGGAAAACAGGTTGTTTGCGTCGTAAACTTTCCGCCCAAGCAAATTGGCCCTTTCATCTCAGAGGTGTTAACGCTTGGAGTTCCTGATGGGAATGGCGAGGTTGTTTTGCTGGGTCCTACACAAGAAGTCCCTTTAGGTGGGAAGATGTTTTAAGCTGGCTTCGGACAGATCGAAGTGTTGCACCATCGAATAGCATCTAACGTGATATTCCCATTATTTCATCATGAGTCTACATCTTCAATTAACTCTGCTGTAGATACATGTAAAGCACGAGCTATCTTACCAAGTGTTGCAAGTTTGATCTCATAGTACGGATTGCGCCACACCCTTTTGATTGTGATAAACGGCACATCAGCAGCGCGTGAAAGTGTGGACATGTTGTACCCCTGGCTTTCTGCAATCTCCTTTACTCGTAACCGTACCATTGATCTTTGCTCATGCCCTTTTAGCCCCACTATATCAGAGAAACCCTCTTGACTATAGTACGCACTTTCGCTTAAACTAATCTAAGTGAGCATTTCTGAGCAAGCAGTTAGGAACAGGAGAAGAGTTAATGCAAGGACAGCAATATACGAGACCGCTACCTACAGGTACAAGGCTTATCTACTACAACAAGGCACAATGCCGCGAAATGGAAGCTGTCGTAAAAGACTCTGGTTATGTTATCTTATGGGTGATAGATGAAGAGAAGTCACAAGCTGACGAACATTATATTTCGTATAGAGATGTGGTCAAAGTTATACAGGAAAATAATCAATTATCCCCTCGCTGCTGAGAGATGTGATAGGATGAAGAGTAGGAACATTGCTTCCTCAGAAACAGGGAGGATCCATGATGCAAGAGGCTGGGGTGTCGTTCCTGACCACCTGGCAAAACTTTTACACCATCATCGGCTCCGCTGCGGCGACGCTGACGGGATTGATATTCGTGGTGATGACCTTGATTGCGGGGGTGCGGGTGCGCGTGTCGTCGCCGAGTGGGGGGATTGCAGCATTCAGCACGCCCAACGTCGTGCATTTTTGCCTCGCGCTGCTGGTCGCCGCGATTCTCAGCGCACCCTGGCAGGCACTCTGGAATGCTGGTCTGCTGCTGGGCCTCTCGGGTCTCGGGGGGATGATCTACGTGGTCATCGTGCTCCGGCGGGCACGCCGTCAGACGGACTATCAACCGGTGCTGGAAGACTGGCTGTTTCATACGGTCTTTCCGCTGGTCTCCTACACTGCCCTCCTCGTCGCGGCGATAGTGCTCCCAAGCCATCCGGCACCGGCACTGTTCGTCATCGCTGCGGGAACGGTGCTGCTGCTGTTCATCGGCATCCACAACGCGTGGGATAACGTGCTCTACATTGCCATCGACCTCTCCCGGCCTCAGAACAAGAGCCAGGACTAGCATGGGTCTTGCGCTGGTTCGCTGACGTTGGTCAAGTGCCGTGGGGACGCGCAGCGTGGGAAGATCCTTATACGGCACCTTTTCATGGGAGCGACAGGCGTGCCTCTCTTCCATCGAGGACGGCTTGAGAGCAGCGCTCCGTTTGACCAGGAGCGCAACACGCTGTCACAAACCACAGAGAGCACGCTGCCCTGCTGGAGCAAGACGAGCGTCTTGTTCCTCCTCGTTTCTGCTCGTGGGAACCATATGGTGATTAGACTCGTTTGAGGCCGATGAGTTCACGGACTTTTGCCGCAAACACGTCCAGGTCAAAGGGCTTCTGTAAGAACGCACTTCCTGGGTCCAGCAGATTCCGCCGTTTCAGGTCCATCTCTTGATACCCACTCATGACCAGAACCTTCGTGTCTGCACGCTTCCTGCGCACATGCTCCTGGAATTGTCTTCCCTTCATCCTGGGCATCATGATGTCTGCGATCACCAGGGCGATGGAGGAGGCATGCTGCTCAAACAGGTGCAAGCCTTCTTCTCCATCATTGGCCATGAGCACTCTATATCCGTGCTCCTGCAGCATCTCGCTCATGATCAGTTGGATGTCAGGGTCATCCTCGACCAGCAGAATGGTCTCAGATCCGCCCAGAACTGCCTGCGCTTCGAACGGCCCCCGTTCCTCTGCCGATTCCGTTTTGGGTTCGACGGCTGAGAAGTATAGCAAGAAGGTGGTACCTTGACCTGGTTGACTCTGCACTCGAATCACGCCGTGATGCTGCTTGACGATGCCATAGACGACGGCAAGGCCCAGTCCTGTTCCCTGACCCACCTCCTTGGTGGTAAAGAACGGTTCAAATAATCGCGCCTGAACCTGTTCATCCATCCCAATTCCCGTATCGCTGATGCGCACGAGGACATAGGACCCGGGAGGGAGATAGGGCTGGACATGTTGCCCGCCCTGTGCAATTTCGACCTGCTGGGTGGTGATCTCCAGGTTTCCCCCGGCAGGCATGGCATCGCGCGCATTCATGCAGAGATTCACCAGAACCTGCTCCAGCTGCGTCGGATCGGCATAGACCGCTTTCAGTGCCGGGTCAGCGTGGAACACAAGCTGTACGCTTGCTCCCAGAAGCGTCCTGAACAGGTCGAGGAGCGAGGCGATCTGCTCATTCAGGTCGACGTATCTCTGTTCCATGGGGGTTCCACGCGCAAAGGCCAGGAGCTGTCGGGTCATGCGCGCTCCCCGCTCGGCCCGCGTATGTATATGCTGGAAGTACTCGGAGAGGACGTGTTCCTGCTGCGTGCGTGCCAGCCCCCGCTGGGCATAGCCCATAATCCCGGCCAGCAGGTTGTTAAAATCGTGCGCCAGACCACTGACCAGCAGCCCCAAACTCTCCATCTTCTGGGCTTGCTGCATCTGTACCTGCAAGGCCTGGCGCTCGGCCCGCAGCCGCGTACGTTCCAGACAGTCCTCGATGGCAATGGGCAGCCGCGAGAGATGGGTTTTGAGGATGTAATCACTCAAGCCAATTTTCATCGCCTCTGCGGCAATTTCTTCGCTGCCAGTCTCGGTCACCATGACCACCGGCAGATCGGAGGAGCGCGCCCGGATTGCCTTGAGGATCTCGAGCCCCGTCGTCCACTTGAGCTGATAGTCTGTGAACACCATCGTATAGTCCAGCTCTCGCAGGGCCTCTTCGAACGCCTGCTGGTGAAGAATCTCCACGTAGGTCGCTGCCGGAATCGCCTGCTGGATGATTCGTTTCATCAGTTCACGGTCATACGGGCTATCATCAATGAGCAGAAATCGCATAGTTGTCCTCACTCTGCTGCACGCAACTCCATCCAGAAAACGCTCCCATGTCCTATGCTGGAGGTGATACCGATGCGTCCTCGCATCAGTTCGACGGCCTTACGCACAGTCGCCAGTCCCAGACCCACGCCGTCGTAGACCTCGACGCCATGCAGCCGGACAAACGGCCGAAACAGCCGTAGTTGATCCTCGGGCGCAATGCCAATGCCGTTATCCTCGATCTCGAGGCGGCACACCTGCTGGGTGGTTGCTGCCCTGATTGTCACCGTGGGTCGCACTCCTGGCGGCACGAATTTGAGCGCATTGGACAACAGATTGGTCAGCGCCAGCATGAGCAACACGACGTTCCCCTGCACCATTGGGAGCTCCCTATCGACAACCACCAGGGCCTGGCGCTGCCCTACCTCCTGCTCCAGGTCTTGCACACATCGCTGGACCAGCTGATCGAGAGCGATGTGCTGCAACTGCCTATCAGCGCGCTCGACACGCGCGAAATCGACCAGCCCATCGATGATCTCCTGCATCTGCACGGCGATGGACTGAATACGCTCCAGGTCGTGTCGTCCTTGCACCCCCAGCCGCTCGGCCTCTTCCTCCTGCAAGAGCTGGGCAAAGCCTTTGATCGCCCGCAGCGGCGCCTGCACATCGTGCGTCATCGCGTGAAAGAAGGACTCCAGCTCTTCGTTGCGCAGCTTCAGTTCCCGTGAGAGCTGACGCGTCCGCAGCAGGATTTCCACCCGCGCCTGCAGTTCCAGCTTCTCAATCGGTACGCGGATCAGCTCATCCACCGTCTTCCACAGGTGACGGGTGAGCAACTCGGCCTCCCGCTGCGTGGTGATGAGCACCACGGGTAAAAAGGTTGGGGCGTCCTCGGCCTTGCGCAGACGCACCTCCTGCCAGAGCCGGTCCAATGTGGGACCATCGATCAGACACAAATCAAACGGAACGGCGAGTGGTGTTCCATTGTCTGGGATCACCATCTCGTAATGCTGTCTCAACCAGTCGGACAGCAGGGCGCAATTCGTTTTGTTGTCCAGGAGCAGCAGTATGCGATTCATCCTCTCCTACTCCTCCAGGATGCTCTGGATCACCCCAATCAATTCCTTGACCACCAGGGGCTTCACCATCACGCCTTTCGCTCCATGGGATAAACTGGCCTGCTGAATGGCCGCACTCTGCCGGGGTGATACAACCAGAAAGGGGATTTTGGCCGTCCGCAACTGCTCGCAGCGCGCCCAGATCTCCGCGTCGAAACCGGTAATATCGACCAGGGCCCCGGCAAGCAGCTGCGGGTTCGCCAGGGCCCGATCGATCTCCTCGTAGGTCGCTGTCGAGACGGTGGGATACCCCTCTTTCGCGAGGAAGTCCGCCAAGAGTTGCAGATTGCGCGGCAGGCGGTTGACCAGCAGCAGTGTGTGAGCGGTGGTTGACATGCTCAGCCCTCCTTGCTTGCAGCATCGATGTAGGAGATCCTTCCCGTCAAAATGCCTTGCAGGTTCGTGAGGGGTCGGCCCACCTTGATGCCATAGCGACTCATTTCGATTTCGCGTAAGGTGCGTTCAAAGCTCGACAAGCGTTTCTTGAGGACGCCAACGACCTTGCGGAGTTCCCCACGCAGTTCCAGGTAGCGTAAGAACACAATATTATCCGCCAGGTAACTGATTCCCACGTCACTCACCTGGAAGTCGCCGACGATCGACTCCACTTCGTTGATGAGCAGGACGGCCACGCCCATATTCTGCAGGTATTTGCACAGGCCATGCAGGTACCGCACGACATTGTCTCCGCGCAGCGAGAGGCTATAGCCTGCAATACTATCGATCATGACAATGCCAGCATGCTGCTGCTCAACCTCACAGCGCACGGTGTGGGCAAATTCATCGGGCGTCAAATGCAGGGGTTCGATCTGCACCACCGAGAGGGTCCCGCGCTCTATCATGGCCCGGACCGGGATATTGAGGGACTCACAGCGGCGTAAGAGCGTCTCTTGCACCTCTTCAAACGTGTAGACCACCGATCGTTCGCCTCGCCCCGCCGCCTCTTTCATGAACTGGAGCCCCAGCGTCGTTTTCCCGACACCGGTGGGACCGGTCAGAATGCTGATGGTGCCACGCTCCAACCCCCCGTGTAGCAGTTCATCCAGCTCCGGAACGCCGGAGGAGATGGTCTCCTGTACGAACTGCTGGCGGTGCCGCTCGGGGAGCAGGTGCGGAAACACCTCCATGCCCCGATCGGTGAGACGCATGGTGTGAGACCCACTGCGAAAGTCAGAGCCCCGAAACTTGCTGACGCTGACCGCACGGCCTTCCGGCTGAAAATGCAGGTGGATGACGCCGTCGCTCATAAATTGGAGGTCGTCATCAGGAACGGAGCTGTTACCTTCGGAGGTATAGAGAACGGTTGCTCCCTGCTCGACCAGAAAGCGCAGGAAGGAGAGCACCTGTTTGCGGAACTGGAACGCATCGGTGGCGAGGTAGCGAAACTGCGTCATGGCATCGAGAAAGACCCGCTGCGGCTTCAGATGCTCGATCTGCTCCATGATCTGCCGGGTCACCGGTTCGCGTTCGACTTCGGCAGGAGAAAAAATATCGTAGGTTTGCATTTCGGTGAAGAAGGCTGCGTTGGGCGAGAGATCCAGGAAGCGGACCTGGGTGAGATCAAAGCCAAGCGCGTTGGCATTGGCGCACAGTTCCGCTTCAGATTCCCCCAATGTGATAAAGAGGCTGCGCTCTCCTTGAGCCGTTCCTTCGGTGAGAAAGTGCAGGCCGAGCGTCGTTTTCCCACACCCGGGACCGCCGCGCAAGAGATAGGCGCGCTTTTGGATGAACCCGCCATTCAAAATCTCATCGAGCCCTGTCACGCCCGTCGAGACCCGCACAGATCCCTGCTCGACCCCGCCATTATACTGCTGGTTCTGTGGCTCTTGTCCTGGGATCACCTCCTCCGGGGGGAGAGGGTTCTTGCTCGTAACCATAATATGCTTCTCCTTCATTGGTCATGCGGCACGATCCGATTGACGACGGAAAGAATGCCTTGTTCAGTGCTGTCCTTCTCCGTAGGGCAAAGCAGCCGCACGTGCCAGAGGGAGAAGGAGGCTAGTACTCAAAAGAAGAGGGTACAGCTCGCAGGACAGCACTGAGCGCTTCCTGAACTGCCTGGAGCAATCTCGATGCAGACCCCTGGATCGGGCGCATTCTCGATGATGATATCGGCTCCAACGAAACATGTGACCTCCCTCGCTCTAGCGAATGAGAAGAGGACGCGGTAGTTAACGCAACGGGGTCGGGCATGAAACACCTCCCATGATCTCAACATCCTATCAGTGCAGAAATACAGGACAATAACGATCTTCCAGGCACATCATCTCACGGCTCGAGTCTACTCATGGGCTTTTCCTACGAGAGCCATAAATACCTCACTACTATAATATATAGTACACGGGTGAGAACCCAATGATGGAGACAAAAGGTTACTGTTATTCTGAACAGGTATCATATCGTTCTATCGTTCATAAATCTTGCATTTTCATCCCTCGTATGTTATAAGTTGTTTGGGTAACGGTTATGCTTTCCACGGAGGGAGCCTATGGTTCAGGGTACACCACCACCCGCAGCGGCAACCATCCTCATTGTGGAGGACGACGAAGATACCCGTGAGTTTCTCACGCTGGCTATCACGACGGAGACCCCGTATCATGTTTTTTCTCTGGGGAGTGCCACAGAGACCTTTCAACGCCTCAACGAAATACAGGCGGCCAAGCCCGCACTCTTGATCTTAGACTATCGGCTTACTTGCATGACAGCGCTCGAGCTGTATGACCGCTTGTGTGTTACGGCAGAGCTAAAGAATATTCCTACAATCATTATTACAGCCGGTCACCTCGACGAAGAGACCCAGCGTGCGCTCGCGGAGCGAGACATTCGATTACTAGAGAAACCCTTTGATCTCGGCGAACTTATCTCCTGTATCGGGCAAGCTATGCAACCTGACAACCTGTTACTAATTGATACCCAGGACGTTTGAGCGAGGCAGAACACCACCTGCTCACGTTCATAGAGTATACTCTAGCTACTTTGTCCCATTGCCAAGCCATAGAATAGTAGCGCGGCAGCAGCAGCCATCACCAGAAAGGTCAGAACCAGGCCAATAATCGTCAACACGCTCAAACGCTGCTTGCCCATGATCGCCCGGTTCGTGCCCACCAGGATCAGCGTGATGATCAGCAAAGGGGACAATACCCCGGCGAGCACATTGGACCAGAAGATGAGGCGAAGAGGGTCAATGCGCAGGAGTGCCAGCATGAGGCTCACTACCAGGGCTATTGTGAGAATCAGGTAAAAGCCCTCATTCTGCCAAGGCTTCTTGGAGAGGCCCATCGGCCAGCCAAGCGTACCCGCAACAGCATAAGAAGTGCCTGCGAGCAAGACCGGAATTGCCACCAGCCCAGCACCAATGAGCCCGAACGCGAAGAGATACTTGGCGAGTGGGCCGAGCAGGGGTGCTAGCGCTTGTGCCGCATCGGCTGCTGTGGCGATGCTTTTGTGATGGCCAAAAAGTGTTGTCGCTGTCGAGAGGATGATCGCGTAGGCTACCAGGTTCCCACTAATCACTCCCATCCCCATGTCGAGCTTGAGCAGCCGCATCTGCTCTTTGGGAGTCCCAGGGCGCACCTCCTCCTTTTCACCCTGCACCTGCCAGAAGATGTTATAAGGCGAAATGGTTGCCCCGAGCAAGGCAACTGCGCTGCTAACGCTCGCGAACGTGAGATCGATGTGTGGCACTACTGTATTGAACAGAACTGCGCTCCAATCCGGTTTCGCCCAGATCGCGGTGATGATATAGGCCCCAAATGCCAGGCTCAGCACAAGAAAAATGTTTTTGAGCGTTCCAAAGGTGCGGTATACTGTGAAATACCACAGGACAGCGGCAATGGGGAGAACAAACCAGAACCAGGCGAGACCCGTCAGCAGCTCGAAGCCACTGCCAACAGCGGCCAGGTCAGCGGCAATCAAGGCGACGTTCGAGATAATGAGCAGGAGGGCGGCCAGTCCAGCAACGGGACGCCCATAGTGTTCGCGCAACAGGTCTGCCAACCCCTTTTGCGTAATGCGTCCAATTTTGGCGCAGGTAAAGAGGACTGTGTAGTAGAGTGGTGTCGCCAGGAGTAGCAGCCAGAGATGCCCAAAGCCATTTTGTGCGCCATCAATGGCGTAGGAGCCGACCGCGGATGAGTCATTGCCCGCCATGCCTCCTAAAAAGCCCGGCCCCAGCAGCCCCACAACGTAACGAAACCCGCCTGGTGATGGTTTGTGAGACGGGATATTCCTTGCTGTTGCGGCGTGGTTCTCTTTGGCGCTGCTACGGTGCCTTCGCAGCGCTTGCACTTCCTCCTCTTTTCCTCGCAGCCCTTCAGCAGTGGGGATGGCCGACTCTACCTCATCGATCGGACCGCTCTGCTGCTTATCCTCCAGTCGCTCGGCCCCTGTTGCTGAAAGTGCCTCCACTTCCTCCGTGTTCGCCTCGATCAGCACATCCCCGTCTGCGTGTTTTTCACCTGCCTGCTCAACAGCCTGGATGCGGTCAGCTGGAACAGTCAAATCTTTCTTGAAGAGTAGTCCTTTGTGCACCACAATCTCCTCGACTTTGCCCTGTGGATCACGGACCACGCCCGTTACTTTCGGTGGACTAATATCTGCCTCGCCCAGATCACCCTCGGTTGCCGTCACGTGCATTCCAGGTTCGACCTGGTTGCTCTTCCGTTGTTGTTTTCTGCTTCGTCGTCGCTTGCTCACGTGTCCTGTTCATTCCTTCATTGCCTCTTACACGGGAGCAGAAGAAAAAGAGTTTCACCGCCTGCTGTAATGCATTACGTAGTGCTTTCAGCGTGAAGCGGGGACTGAGATGAAAATGCGATATCAAGAGGAACCTGTGGATGACTGCTAGTAGCGGACATCCCAAGAGCTTTCTTGAGTGCATCAAGATATTCCAAAGTCATCACAGGCAAGAGATAATTGTTCTTGATGAGTGTGTGTGCGCGTTTGCCGAGTTTTCGCCAGAGGTCACGGTCATAAATGAGCCTGAGCGCGACCTTTGCGCACGTTTCTGTGTCATCGACAAGGTAGCCGTTACGCCCATCGATGATCTGCAAGCGTAAACCTGTCACAGAGGTTCCGACTACAGGCTGGTATTTCCACATGGCTTCCGTGACGGTCAATCCGAAACCTTCACGGATTGACCGTTGGAGAATGACGCTCGAATAGCGTTGAAAGGCATTCACTTCCGTGTGTGTGATCAAAGCAGGATCAGACAGCAGGTGGATATCCGGGTCGTTGCCTGCATACCCCTGCAGGTCTTTCAGAATCTCCAGCGCTTTTACGTCATCGGCCGCTTCCATGGCCCCTACAAGGGCTATCTGCACAGAAGGAAGCTGCTGCTTCACCAGGTGATACACATCGATCACCTGCCGGGGATTTTTCCAGTTGCTAAATCGTGACACCTGTGTAATGAGTGGCCTCGCTACATCTATGCCGCATTTTGCCAGTGCCCGCATCCCTTTGGCCGGTGTGAGAAAGCGATTTTTTTCGCTGAAAGGATCGATGGTTGGCATAATCACCTGGACCTTTTCAGATGGCAAGTCTTTGAAAACCGATTGTTGGGAGTTAAACACACACACGCTATAGGCATCAAGGAACTGTTCAATATACGCCTTTGCATGCGGGTCTGGATTCGCCGTGTCGACATGGCACATCCAGAGAGCTGGCCTCATCCACGGGAATAACTGTACAAGGGGGGCGAGTTGGAAGTCGTGAACGAAGTAGACATCGGCCTGATTTTCTTCCGCATGACGCATGGCCGGTGTAAGACGTAGTTTGTCAAGGAACACGCGCTGATCTTCTGCGGGTAGGTCCCCTTGTTCAATTCCCTGTAGGAGGTCTGCAAGACGTGCCGTAAAGAGGTTAGAGGCCTCATCAAGCTTGATCACTTTGCGGGTCTGCTCAATACCAAGCTCCTCCATGAGAGGGTTGAGCGCTTGCAGAAGCTCCGCCACTCCTCCACCACGGGCTGTAGTGTTGATGTGAAGGACATGCGATCCAGCCAGAGACTCTGCGGCGTGATAAATGCGCGAAAGCAAATCGCTCCCTACCAAGCGTTCATAGCGGTCCAATCGAGGTGATCTTTTCATGAGAGTATACTCCTCCAGTTTTGTTACAGAAAGCTTGACGAAACACAGTAAAAGTCGATCAACGCGAGACTTCGCCTAGCGATACCCTATCTCTTGTAGCGGCTCTGTCCCCATTCATCTTGATAACCTTCTCGTATACCCTTACATATTTCTCCGTCATCACACGCGCAGAGAAATTCTGCTCAACGTACGTAGGCAGGGCATCCCTGTCGATCTCATCGATGTGGGAAATAAACCGAACCATTTCAGCGGCAGTATGGACCAGGAAACCTGTTTCCCCATGCACAACGATTTCTGAGGCAGCTCCACAGTCAAAAGAAATGACCGGGCAGCCCGATGCCATGGCTTCGATCATGACCATACCAAATGGCTCTTCCCATTCAATCGGATTGAGGAAACCATGAGCGCGGCTGAGCAAATTCACTTTCTGCCTCATATTCACAGGGCCAATATACTTAATCTGTTCGTTATCGATCTGCGGTTTAATCTGCTCGTGAAAGTAGGATACCGAGGCTTTCTCATACCGATCAATCGTGCCAGCCAGGACAAGTGGTACATGTGCTTGCTTTGCTACCTCGATCGCCAAATGGGGTCCCTTCTCAGGGAAAAAGCGCCCTAACCACACAAAGGAATCGCCTCTTTTCTTGCGGGTGGGCCGATACCAACTCATGTCTATGCCATTATGCACCACTCCCACAAAATTGAGAGGAAGTTTTTCTTGCGCACGAGCACTTTCACTAATAGCAACGATCGGTACAGAAGGCGCCCAATCCATATAATAGCGGTCAGCATCACCAACCCGGCCACCTGGGGCACGATCAAAGGGAAAATGGCTGTGCAACGTCGTGACATGGGGCATGGCAAGAGCCGCAGTCAGAGGGAAAATGTACAGATCAGCACTCGAGGAAAGATGGGTATGCACAATATCGAAATCTTGCTCTCTCACCTGTTCCAGTGCCTTTTGCAAGTGATAAAAGGCTTTGAGATGCATTGTCCAGGGGACTCCTTGCTGAAGCAGAGATTTCGGGAAAAATGAAACGAGCTTTGCTGATGTCTTTGCATCACCCGGCGCAAACAACGTTACATCATGACCTTGCGCTACCTGTTCCTCCACAAGATTAGAGAGGACGCTCTCGGTTCCACCATAGTTTTTCGGCGGGATAGTAATCCAGGGAGGGGCTATCTGTGCTATTCTCATAATTCCATCCTTTCTGTGCTATCTATCGCACGATTGAAATCGTTTCTGCGTTTCAGGCGCTTCATGATATTTCTTAGAGTAATCTCTTCAAATTCTTCTTTTTTCGTAGAATAGGAGGGCATTTCGCACCGGCTCCATCCTTTCCATCAAAACTCCGGCTGACTCTCTTTCCTGGGTGTTCTTTCGATCGCCTCACTCTACATGAGTTCATTTTTTCTGCATTTTCTTGTTAAAAGTGTATAATTATATCAAATATAATCGTTTTATATGATTGATCATATATCAAATTAGAAAGCTTAAAATGGTTAAAATACAATTAGAACTTTATTGATGACTTGTAAATATGACATTACCTTGATTACGATAGAAGTACCGGTGAAACTGGCTAAACTCCTCAATAAATATTCAAGCTATTCGCGTTTTTGGAAATGAAAGGTCGGAGAAGAGATATATGGGCTATCCAGTTAAAAATGAAGCTGTTATCCTGCGGCCACCGATCGAGTCGGTAGCAAGCTTCGACTACCATGAAGCCATCGTGAGAGCTCTGAATTGCCATTGGAAAATGTTGGACATCGCACTGGCCCAGTTCAAAACTCGGGCTGCCGTCTTTACGGAGGTCGCAGCCCGGCTCATCGAGACACTGCGTACGGGTCACAAGGTGCTTGTAGCGGGCAACGGTGGAAGCGCCGCTGAGGCGCAACACTTTGCGGCAGAGTTCGTAGGCCGCTTCAAACGTGAGCGATCACCGTATGCTGTTCTCTCTCTCACCACTGACACCTCGATCCTGACCGCGGTCTCAAACGACTACGGGTACCAGGATGTCTTCGCTCGCCAGGTCAATGCCTTTGGTCAGCCGGGCGATATGCTCATTGCTTTCAGTACGAGTGGGGAATCTGAAAACCTGGTGCGCGTGGCTACCGTTTCAGGGATAACTATATGAGGCCTGGTCATAAATCATCAGGCCGGCTTGAGAAAGGCTTTGAGCCCGACACAACGTTCTACCGGTAAATCGAGCAGCGCGTGTGCCTCGGATGGAAAGCCATTATACTATGCTGACTTTTCTAGGGTGCTTGAAAGGCTCCCAAAGCATCTTTTCTAGAGAAAATATTTTTCTTCCATATTAAGAGTAGATGAGGTAATATAAATACTTGTTAAAGTAGGAGATACGACGTATACTTTTATGGCGAAGAAAAGCTGACCTGGTTGTAATGAACGTGCAATGTTCTTTCAGTGTGTCTCTTGTAGCAGTTTCAGCACCAACTTACTCGTATACTCTGTTATCAAAACTGGTCTCAACAGGAGCGACACCTCTGAAGAGGTGTGCCTTAACAGAGAGTGAGCTTTTGTCGAATCCTTATGAAGCATGCAGTGCCGTTAATTGCCTAGCTGTCAAGGAAAGGAGAGAGCAAGATGCACCTGAATGAACAACTCAAGATTTGTCTGCTGGCCCTAGCCTGTAGGTATCCAAAGAGTGTTATAGAAATAGACGAGATGGTACTGGGCCACCATGTCTGTCAAATAGATGCCTTTGCTCCCGAACTGGAGATCGAGTGGCTGCAAGTTTATGCGCCACAACTCTTACAATCACCAGCGTACCTGGTAATTGATCCACAACAGAGTGCAGTGTATCTCATAGAACTATCCCGGGATACACCGGCTTTTTGGATTTATTGCGATGGATGCAGTCCAGCACAACGAAAAAAATAACATTATACCAGCATGCTAGAAAGTCGCCAGCGTTCACAAGGTAAGTTATGCACCTTGTGATTACGTGCTTTTTGCTTCTCTTCGATGCATTGCTGGAATTGGCGAACGAGCCGAGACTCGCCAGGTAGCTTCATAGTGAGCAAAGAGGAGGACCATGCTAGACAATCAGGGACACACTCCAATTGAGATGCCAGAGGCAGCTAAAACTATTCTCATTGTAGAAGACGATGAGGATATTGGCGAGTTTCTCACCCTGGTTATTTCACAGGTGACCGACAAAGTGGTCTTCGTGTCCACGACAAGCGCCACAGCATTGGAAGTCGTGCGTCACATCAAACCCGACTTGCTGCTTTTGGACTATCGCTTAGACGAAATGAACGGCGTGGAACTCTATGACCAGATTCATACCATCGAGGGGTTTGAAACGGTTCCTGCAATCGTCATGAGTGCCAGTCTTGCACACTTCCAGAAGGAGATCGAGCAACGCCATCTTTCTGGCCTCGAGAAACCATTCGGTTTAGATGACCTGTCGCAGGCAATAGAACAGGCACTTTCCTTTTCACTGCAACAGGGGTAAGGGCTGCCACTCGAGAAACGATTTCGCACTGTGGCGCGTGTTCCTTATAAGGAGTTGGTGTGCGAAGCGTGTATCACATTTCCTCTGAGCACACGAAAAAATGGCTGACTTTGTCATTGCGGAGCAAAGATTCTATAGTATTTGAAAAAGGCATCTAGCGCAGGGGAGTCGAGGCGAAAGCGCATGGAAACCACATCGAAAAAGGTTCACGCGAGTTTCCAGACAGGGCAATCTGAACATTTCGTCCACTTCTGTGAGACTGACGCGTTCCTCATGGACTCGGTGAGCGCATTCATCGGTGCAGGCTTGAGAGTGGGGGATGCTGTCATCGTTCTGGCCACGAAGCCGCACACAGAAAACCTTGAGGAACGATTGAAGAAGGACGGGCTGGAAGTTGCGGCCGCCCGCGTTCGAGGCCAATACATCCCCATCGATGCGGCCGCGACGCTGTCGAAGTGCATGGTCGATGGGTCGCCGGAGCCGGGGCGCTTCGCCGAGGTCGTTGGGAGCATGATCGCCCTGGCAGCGCAGGGTGGGTGCCATGTGCGAATCTTTGGGGAAATGGTCGCGCTCCTCTGGGCAGAGGGGAACCGGGCGGCGGCGATACGCCTGGAAGAACTCTGGAACGATCTGGGCAAGACCCATTCCTTCTCGCTCTGCTGTGCCTATCCGATGCAGGACTTTGACGGGGAGGTGTACGAGGAGGAGTTCACCGAGATCTGCCAGCAGCACTCCCGGGTCATCCCCGCCGAGAGCTACACCCGGCTCTCCAGCGCGGACGAGCGCCTGCGTGCTATTACGCTGTTGCAACAGAAGGCAACCTCGCTCGAAGCCGAGATAGCGGAACGCAAGGGAGCGGAGGAGCGACTGCGGGTTTCTGAACATCGCTATCGCCGTCTCTTTGAAGCGTCCAAAGACGGGATACTGATGGTCGATCCTTGCACGGGCACCATTACCGATGTTAATCCTTTCATGACAGAGTTGCTGGGCTACACACGCGCGCAGTTGCTGGGCCAGGAGTTGTGGCGAATCGGCCTGTTTCGGGACCTGGAGGCCAACCTGGAGGCCTTGCGGGAATTGCAGGAGAAATATGTTCTCCGTTACGAGACTGTGCCGCTCCACACCAAAGACGGGCAGCGGCGGTACGTGGAGTTCGTGAGTACCCTCTACCAGGTAAATGGACACAAAGTCATCCAATGTAACATACACGACATCACTGAACGCAAGCAGGCAGAAGAGGCCTTTCTTCACCTGGCCGCCATTGTGGAGTCTTCTGATGACGCTATCCTTGGCAAAAATCTGGAGGGCATCATTACCAGTTGGAATGCGGCGGCCGAGCGCATGTATGGCTATAGTGCCGAGGAGATTGTGGGTCAGCCGGTCACGCTGCTCTTTGCACCGGATCGACAAGATGAATTTACGCAGATCATGGCGCGCATTCGCCGGGGAGAGCGCGTTGACCACTACGAGACGATGCGCGTGCGGAAGGACGGCACCCGCCTGACTGTCTCCGTCACCATTTCCCCGATCAAGGATAGCAGCGGCACCATTGTTGGGGCATCTGCTATCGCCCGTGATATCACCGAGCACAAGCGATTAGAAGCCAAATTCCGGCGGCTGTTTGACTCCAACCTCATCGGCGTGTTTGTCTCGGATTTTGCTGGCACCTTTCTGGATGCCAATGATGCCTTTCTCGATGTACTGGGCTACACCCGAGCAGAATTGCTTGCAGGAACCATGCAGCGCGATGCCCTCACCCCGCCTGAATTTCACTCCCTGAGCCAAAATGCGGTGAAAGCGCTGCAAGAAACGGGCTCGTCGGGCGCGTATGAAACAGAGTACCTGCATAAAAGTGGCAGACGGATACCTGTGCTGGTTGCCGTGACGCGCATTGAGCAAACCGAGACCTGCATTGGCTTCGTCTTAGACATCAGCGAGCGCAAAGAACTGGAGAAACGGAAAGATGAGTTTATCAGTATGGCGAGTCATGAACTCAAAACGCCCCTCACCAGTCTCAAGGGCTTTCTCGGTCTCTTGCAACGGCGGCTGACCACACAAGGAGATGCACAAGCGCTTCACTACGTTGCCCGCATGGATACCCAGGTGAATAGGTTAACCAAACTCATCAACGATCTGCTCGATCTTTCCAAGATGCAGACAGGTCAACTCGACTACCGGGAAGAACGCTTTGAGGTGGATGCGCTGGTACAAGAGATCGTGGAAAACGTCCAGGGGACGACACAGACGCATCACCTGCTGCTTGAGGGGCAAATCGGGGCCGAGGTGTTTGGGGATCGAGACCGCATTGGGCAAGTGCTGATGAACCTCCTGAATAATGCGATCAAGTATTCTCCCCAGGCAGACACGGTGCTGGTACGTGTCGCGAAAGACCAAACCAAGGCCCTTGTGCGCGTCCAAGATTTTGGGATCGGGATTGCCAAAGAGCATCAACACAAGATTTTTGAGCGGTTCTACCAGGTTACTGACCCCGAAGAAAAAACCTATCCTGGGCTGGGTATTGGCCTCTACATCTCCTACCAGATAGTCAAGCGACACGGCGGACGGATGTGGGTAGAGAGTAAGAAAGGCGAAGGGGCAGCGTTCCAATTTACGCTGCCTCTCGTCTAAGAGGGAAAGAGACAAGCCTCTTCGGAGCATGGGTGAAGAGCCGGTATGCAGAGCGAACAGAAAAAAATCCTCGTGGTTGATGACGAGCCAGACATTTTAGCATTTCTGCAAGCGCTCTTGGAACAAGAAGGCTACGCCGTTGCGGCCACAGACAAGGGGGAGCATGTAGAGAAGCTGCATGATGGCGACCTGCCCGAGCTCATCCTCATTGATGTCTTCCTCTCGGGGAAAGATGGGCGAGAAATTGTCAAACGACTGAAGAGCCAGAAGGAAACCAGGCACATTCCGGTGATTATGTTTTCAGCCCATCCCAATGCTGAGCAGACCGCACGGGTGGCTGGGGCTGATGATTTCGTGGCGAAACCTTTTGAAATGGATGAGGTTGTTTTTTGCGTATCTCGTACGTGTATTGAGAAGGCCTGTAGGGAGAAAAAGTTGAGGGAATCACATCTCTCCCTTGCCCTCAAAACAGAGGCACAACCAGGCTGATATCCCTATCCTTGTCAAGGATTGACTTTCCTGGAGAGGGGTAGAAGACAGGCGTTCTCTCACTAGAGAAAGGAGCAGAAACATAGATGACGACAACAAGTGAACGTTCAACCTTGATAGCTGTTTTTGCAGACCGTGATCAAGCGAATCAGGCCATCGACAACCTTCGTCATGCTGGATATAGCTATGACCAGATCAGGTTAGTGAAGCGCGGAACGAACAGTTTTATCGAGGACCTTAAGAGTTTGTTCACGGGCCAGACAACTGCCGCGACAAACTCGGCTGATGACTGGATGAGAATAGGTGTGCCAGAGCAGGACGCACGCAACTATCAAAATGAAATTGATGCAGGGCGCAGCATCGTGCTTATCAAAGCCGTTGGTAGTCCAGAGCAGGCTCTCGGCATCCTGCGTCAGAGCGGGGCATATGATATTGCGTTTCGCCTGAGAACTGCACAACCGACTATGGCGCCGGGAACCTACAATCCCAATGCTCAACCGGGAACCTACAATCCTAATGTTGCTCCAGGGACAAATAATCCCGATGTTCCTCCGGGAACCTATGATGCTCAGTCCCAGCCACTTCCAGCCAACACACAGGACGAACGAAGGGCCTGACCGTCGCAAGCAAACGGTCATATGATGCTCAGTCCCAGCCACTTCCAGCCAACACACAGGACGAACGAAGGGCCTGACCGTCGCAAGCAAACGGTCATTTTTACAGGAGGGGGAGTGCTTCAAGCATTCTTTCTCCTGTTTTCACGAGCATCTCGATCGCCTTGGGAAGGCCTTCACTATACTATGACCTATTTTCGCAAGGATCCTAGTCCTCCCTTCAGGAGGGGTTTCGCACGCTGAAAGTAGGTTTTTGCAGTAGCCTCCGGCATATGGAGTACCCGGCCGATCTCTGCATAGCTGAGTTGAGAAGCATAGCGCAGCAGCACTACGGCACGAAACTTGGGCGGCAAGGCCCCGATGGCTTTGAGCAGGGTTTCCTGCACCTCCCGTCGTTCGACCACTTCCTCGGGAAGAGGACTCCTATCCTGCATGGTATCTAAGAGTGGCTGTTCCTCCTCCTCTGTCTCTTTCTCCAGTTCGGAGAAAGGGATGGCACGCCTGCGCCGCACTTCATCCAGGCAGCGGTTGCGCGCCACCTGGTACAACCAGGCTTTCAGCGGCTCTCTGGTGCGCAGCTTCGGCAAGGAAATGTATAATTGCAGCATGACCTGCTGCAAGATATCG
>WNFF01001326.1_pt1 | contig 19893 bp, 17 predicted proteins | sample 5400441 | NCBI WGS metagenome assembly WNFF01 (sample SAMN13153345, study PRJNA577476) | soil metagenome | isolation source: 120 cm saprolite under Douglas fir tree site 2 hole 3 replicate 1 | place: USA:California | collected 2015-04-18 | reverse complement strand
GCTCGAATGCGTATACGAGTAGACCTGGGTCGGCGGCCGCGAACGGAAATGTCGTCTCGCCCTCGTGCGCTCCTACGTCGATCCAGATGCGACGATACGTGCGAGCTCGGGCAAGCCGGCCGAACGTCTCGCTCAGCGCACGCCGGCGGAGCTTGCGCATGAATGTTGTGACCCCGTCCCAGCGCGTCGACGAACCGGCAGCATCGCCCATCCTGACGATATTCTCGGCGCCCAAGGCCTTCTCGGGTCACCTCGGGATCATCCAGGAGAACGCGATCCGCAGCTGGTTGAGCCTGAAGCCCACGCCGAAAATCATCCTGTTCGGGGATGACGCCGCCACCGCAGGATTCGCGCGCGGACTCGGAGTGCAGGTCGTGACCGCGGTCGAGACCAACTCTCACGGCACGCCGCTCGTCTCCAACATGTTCAGCCAGGCGGACTCGCTGGCGGTCGGCGACGTGGTCGCATTCGTGAGCGCCGACATCATCCTGACCCAGCGCAGCATCGAGGCGGCGCGGATCGCCAAGCAGTGGTCGCCGCGCTTCCTCCTGGTCGCCCAGCGCCACGACGCCGACATCCGGAAGCTGATGGAATTCGATCCCGGGTGGGAGGAGCGGTGGGCCGCGGATGCCGTCGCAGGCGGCAAATTGCATTCGCCCGGCGCCATCGACTGGTTTGTCTACCCTCGAGGGCAGTACGAGGACATGCCCCCCTTCGCGATCGGCAGGACGTCATACGACAACTGGCTGTTGTGGCACACCGTCGCGTCGGGCGTGCCTTTGATCGACGCCACGTCATTCGTGACCCTGATTCACCAGAACCACGACTACTCGCATGCGACCGTCGACGTCTGGGACGGCGAAGAGGCTCGCGAGAACCGCCGGTGGATCCGGCACTGGACGAACTACTACCGGATCACCCATGCGACCTGGATGCTGCGAGCCGACGGCACGGTCGCGCGAGCATCCGCGTTGAAGTACCGCCTGGCGCGGCCGAAGCAGCTCGTCAGCCATGCGCTGCGGGCCACCCGGCCGATCAGGACGCGCCTTCGAACCTGGCGACTCACCCGGCGCTACGGGGCGTGATCGATTTTCTCAGGAGGCTGCCGGCGCGGCTGCTCTCGGGCCGGCTTCTGATCCGTCGCGCCTTCGGTTTGTCGGCGGGTCGGGGCGTGGCGTCCGTCTTGTCCGCGGCCTGGGTGATCGTGATTGCGCGCCGCCTGTCGGTCGATCAGTTCGGCGAAGTCAGCGTCGCGCTCGCGCTCGTGCTGATTTTCAGCACTGTTAGCGACCTTGGCCTGCAGAACATCCTCGCGAGGGACGTGGTCGAAACGGGGCGCATCCGGCGGGCGGTGCTGGACGCCGTCGTCGCCCGCCGGCTGGTGCTGGCGGCCATCTCGGTCGTGCTGCTCGTCGTGCTGTTCGTTATCGCCACACACGACCGCAACCTGGCGGTGCCCATCGTGTTCGGACTGAGCATCGGGGGGGCCGCGATGTACAACTCGACCCTCACCGCCTACAGGGCTCTGGGCAACATCCGCCTCGAGATCGCCAGCGAGATCGGCTCACGCGCGGTGGTGCTGGTGGGAGGCGGCCTGTGGGTGGCGAGCGGAGGCGGCATCATCGCCGTCGGGGTCGCTTACTCGTCGGTCGGTTTGGCGATCGGCCTGATCGATTACCTGATCGTGCGCGGCAAATCAGCCGCTGGGCCAATCGATCACCCGTTCCCCAGCTTTTCACCGAGAGCCGCGGCTCCGTTCGCCCTGGCGAACACCGTCAGCGCGATCTATCAGCGGATCGACAACTACCTGCTCGCCTTACTGCGCGGCACCGCCGCCGCCGGCGTTTACGGCGCCGGCTACAGGTTCCAGGACATGATCATGATCCTGCCGGTGGCCCTCGGCCAGCTGGCGCTTTCGGATGTGTCCGGAACCGATCCCCGCCTGCGCATGTCCACTGGAAGGCGCGTGGCGGCGCAGAGCGCTCTCTTGACTCTGGTGCCGGCGCTCGCGATCGCGATCTTCGCGAAGCCCTTGCTCACGTTCCTGTTCGGAGCTCCTTATGCCGTCGCCGCCCCCATCGTCGTTCTGCTCATGATCTCGACCGTGCCCGGCGCGGCCGGCGTGGCCCTCTCGTTGCTGGCCGCGGTCACCGACCCGCGCCGTTTCTCCATCGCGAGCGGCAGCTCGCTGGTGGTCAACGTCGTCGTGAACCTGATCCTGATCCCGCCCTTCAGCGGCGTTGGCGCCGGCGTGGCCATGGTGATCTCGCAGACTTACCTGGTGGCCGCGTTTTACTGGGTGCTCTGGCGCAAATCGGCTGAGCTGAATGTCGCCGCGGGAGCCGCGGGCCAGGCATGAGCGAGCCGAACCGACAGCCGCACCTGAGCATCGTCGCGGCCTCCCGCAACGACGACCACGGGGGCAACCTCTTCGAACGCATGCAGCTCTTCGTCGACGGGCTGGCGGACCAGGCGCGGCGTTTCGACATGCCGACCGAGCTGGTGCTCGTGGAGTGGAATCCTCCCGCAGATCGGCCTTCGCTGGCCGAGGCTCTGCGGTGGGAGCCCGCCGAACAGCTCCAACCGCGCGTGATAACAGTTCCACCCGAGGTCCATCGCACCTTTGCGCATGCCGACGGTCTGCCGCTCTTCCAGATGATCGGAAAGAACGTCGGCATCCGCCGCTCGAAGGCACCTTTTGTGCTCGCTACGAACATCGACATCCTGCTCAGCGACGAGCTCTTCGCGTTTCTGCAGTCAGGTCTCAAGGCCAACGCGCTGTATAGAGTCGACCGCCATGACGTGCTCGCCCAGCTGAACGCCAGCCCACTGCCGTCACCGGCCGGCATCCGCGCCCTCGAGGTCCTGCGTGAGCACCGGCTCGATGGATTGCGGTATCCGAAGGGCCGTCCGCCGGTGGTACAGAAGCCACCCGCGCCCGCGCATCGAACGGGGAACGGCCTGGGGGTCAAGCCGGCGCTCAAGGAGCTCAACCGAATTGCGATGGCGGCCGTGGATCGTGTGGTGCTGCCCAAGCTGCATACCAGCGCCTGCGGCGACTTCACGCTCACCACCAGGGACGTGTGGTTTGGCATGCACGGCTACCCCGAGTGGCCGGCCTACTCCTGGCACATGGATGGGGTCGCACTTTTTCAGGCGTACGCGGGCGGAGTCGAGATGATCAATCTGGAGCCGCCACTGGTGGCTTTCCACCTCGAGCACGGCGAAGGTTCGGGCTGGACGCCCGAGTCCAGCCGGCTGTTCGAGCGCCTCGACGCCGCCGGCGTGCCTTACCTGAGCACTCTTGATTACCGCAAGCTGGCCCGCAAGCTCGTGCGCGGCAGCCGCGGATTTCATCCGATCAACGGTTCGGATTGGGGACTGGCGTCGATGGAATTGGCGGAGACGCATCCCGGCGCGCGCTCCCAGAGGTGACCTCAATCGCCAACTACAATGCCTCGATGCTGACGCGGATCAACGAAGCCATCTTCAGGCGGACCCATCGGTACTGGCCCTTCCTCGAGCCGAACGCATTGGCGATCAATGCCGCACGGATGAACCATCTCGCGAGCCTTCACCTTCCAATCGAGGGCAAGTCGGTCCTCGAAGTTGGGGCGGGCATCGGACTCCTCACCGGATTCTTCGAAGAGCGCGGCTGCAAGGTGCTCTCGACCGACGCGCGTCCGGATTTGCTGGCGGAGATCAAGAGGCGCCATCCGGCGCGAAAGGTTGCGACGCTCGACCTCGAGCAACCAGATGGGATCGGCGCGCTCGGAAAGTTCGATGTGGCCTTCTGCTACGGGACCCTCTACCACCTGGCGGCGCCTGAGCTGGCGCTCGAGGCGTTGGGCTCGGTCTCGGACATGATCCTGCTCGAGACCAGCTTGAGCTCGGGCGATGTCGATGCCGCCCCGACCGTCGAGGAGAGCGCCGCCGCGAACCAGGCCTATTCGAACCGGGGCTCTCGCCCAACGCGCGTGTGGGTTTTGGGCCGGCTCCGGAAGTACTGGGGATACGGGTATATCTCGATCACACAGCCTTCTCATCCCGACTTTCCGATCGATTGGACGGTGCCCGCGGCCCGGCCGAACCAGCGGGCCATCTTCGTCGGGTCGACTATGGCGCTGGCGAATCCCCTACTTACGTCGGACATCCCCGACCGGCACCGACCCGCGTAGACGAGCGTCCTCAGGACTCACGCCGGGTGCTTGCGCCACTGCACCATGGCGAAGCATGAGGTGCGTGCGCCCTGGATCCGCTCCAGGTTGCGCTCGAGCCACAGCAGCGGAGGCGTGTACCGACCCTTCCACGCCAGCGGCACTCGAAACACCATCGAGTTGAACACCAGCAGGTATGCGGGGCCTCCGGCGTAGCGCGTGGTGACGAAGTCGAATCGCTCCGCGTTGCGGCGCATGAGGTCGTTGATATCCACGGCCGCTTCGTTCTCTTCGAAGAGATCGTCGTGCCGGTACCAGAATTGCCGTGCCGCGTTGGCGAATGAGCCCGTGTGCGGTTCGTAGAAACACAGCCAGCCGCCAGGCTTGAGGATGCGATGGATCTCGGTCACGGCCTCGGGCACATGCGGGTGTACGTGGTGCAGGCCGCCGGTGATGAACACCGCATCGAATGACTCGTCATCGAATCCCGAATGGAGGATCGAGCCCTGCACGCCGACCGCGCTCGGCAGCTTGGCGCGGAACTGCTCGATGACCTGGGGCGAGACGTCCAACCCGTATGCGAGAGCCCCTTGGGACAGGAGGTATTCGGCCGTTTGGCCGCTGCCGCACATCGCGTCGAGCACCTTGCGGCCGCGCAAGTCGACGCCCGCGACGAGCGGCTCGTAGATGAAGCGGCGGCGATACAGGTTGCTCCATTCGTCCGAGTAGTGGGCCTCGTAGGCCTCGCCTATCCGGTCGTAGTGCGCCCGCTGCCGTGCCTCGTAGTCCTCCGGCTCTCTGCGTAGCTCGTCTTTCATATGTGTCGGCGGCGCCCAAAGCCTAATCCGAACGAGATCCTTCCTTCTCTAGCGATTCAGCCGGCCGGCACAGAAGGTTCAGCGATGTGACGCCATCGTCGATGAGCGGTTCTGGCTTTCCGGTCGGGCCGAACACCTCGACCACGTAGTCGTATGACCTCAGCAGCTCCAACATCTCAACAGTACTCGAGCCCATCTGACGCAATGACTCGTCCTGCGCTTCCGCGATGACAATCGGTCGCAGCCTGCGCAGGACTTCGCCGGCTCCACTCAGGACTGCGGTTTCCGAGCCTTCAACGTCGAGCTTCAGCAGGTCGAGGCGGGTCAGGTTTTGGGCCCGCGCAACTTGATCAAGCGTCACGACCTCAACCTCGACCGACTCCTCCTGGACGGTATCGGCATACATGAAGCCTCCCAGGGTGTTATGCCCGGAGTGGCTCGCCCCCGCCACATTGAGCGTCGCCCTTCCCGAAGCGCGGCCCAAGGCAGCCGGATGCACCTTCACGTTCGCAAGACCGTTCACCGCCAGGTTGTCAAGGAGGCGGCTTTGCTCGCGAGGGCTCGGTTCGAAGGCGTGAACCACGCCGCCTGCGCCAACGATTCGGGCCGCCATGATGGTGAAGAGTCCTTCGTTGGCGCCTGCGTCGACGACACACATTCCCGCCTCGAGAATGCCGGCGATCGCATACATCTCGTTGGGCTCATATCGACCGTCCACGTAGGTGCAGCGGCTCATGTCCCCTGCGAGGTGGTGATTGAACCTCAGCCCGAGATACCAATCTGTGGTGACCGGCCCGTCGTAGTGGCGGGACTGAGCGATCTGCCAGATGGCTCGTCGCAACCAAGCGCGGGGGTCACCGTGGTTCCATTGCCCAAAGCGCCAACCGGGTACGGGCTCCAGCCTGCCGACGCGGAAAGCAGATCTCGCCACCAGGTCGAGCGCCTTCGGCAAGGGCCGCTCGGCCGCCGGCGTCATGCCCTCGCGGCGGATCTCGGCAGCGCGGTGATCAGCGTGTGCCATCCGAGCCTGCGCTCGAGCCACGAGAACCACGCGGTCGGGAGCCAGCGAAAGTACCAGACCCACTGGTACTCGTACTTCACGTATTTGTCGATTTGGTAGGGAAAGATGTGGTCCTTGCGGATGTCGACGACGTCGAACTCACGCATCAACCGGCGCACGCCGCCAAACGAGTAGGAGTAGGTGACCGGGCTGCCGTCCTGGGCCTCCGAGTACGTGCGCACGAGCTCGTCCGAGCGCCAGATGGCGCCCTTGCCGTACGTGAGGATGATCCACAACACCTTCCACGACCACTTCGAATACACCATCACGCGGAGCTCCGTGCCAGGCTTGCAGTAGAGCTTGATCTGCTCGAGCACCCGCTCGGGGTGCGGCGTGTGATGGATGACTCCGAATGAGTAGACCAGGTCGTACTGCTCGACCGGCACGAGCTCGCTCAGGTGTTCCGCGTCGCCCCCGTAAAACCTCGCCTTCAGCCCGAACACCTCGAAGCGTTTCTGGCACAGCTCCAGGCTCTCCTCGGAGAGATCGACGACAGTCACCTCGGCGCCGGCGCGTGCGAAGTTGATGGAATCCGTGCCAATCCCGCAGCCGATCTCGAGCACCTTCTTGCCGCGCCAGCGTTCAAACTCGGCGAACTTCGGTATATGAGGCTCCACGAAGTACTTGCGGGCTTCGACCTCATCGAAGTACTCGCGGGTGCCGACCGGGTTGGTCGAATGGCGGATGTTGCACGGCCGGCGGTTCCAGTAAGCGCGGACCTGGTCGATGACCGAGGTGCTGTCGGCGGCGGCCGCCACGCTCGTCAGGCTCTAACTCGAGCCGGGTCGGTCCACATGCCTGCCAGGGCTGCGGCCAGGCGCTGGCTGTCGTCTCCCAGGCCCAGGCCGACGTAGTTGGGCCGGTCGCCGGCCTGCTTGCGGAGCAGCCGCCAAGCGTCGACCAGGATGGTCGACCTCGGTATCGACGCCAGGTCGATGGCGGCGTACGCCTTGTCCGGGTTGGTGATGACGACCACATCGCTGCCGGCGATCGCTTGCTCGGCCGTGGCTGCGTACGTCACCCGGTCGCCCAGCACGCGGCGGACGGCGTCCATCGCCATCGCGTCGTGCACGACGACGGTCGCGCCGGACCCGACCAGGCTGTTCACGAGCAAGAAGCCGGGGGCCTCATCGATCACGTTGCTGTCGGGCTTGTAGGAGAGCCCGAGCACGGCCACCTTGCCACCCTTCGGGATCAGCTCCATCACGCGGGCGGCAAGTCTGTGGTTGCTCGACGTGTTGTACGCGTGCACCGCCTCAGCCAGCGCTCCCGACTGACCCAGCTGGCCGGCGAGGTAGGCGAGCGCTTGATTGTCACGCGGGAAGCACGGTCCGCCGTACGCGACCGCGCCTTTGAGGTACCGGCTGCCGATTCGTGTGTCGAGACCCAGGGCTCCGGTGACGACGTCCACGTCACCTCCCGGCAGCTGCTCGCTCATGGCGGCGACCATGTTCGCGAACGAGATCCTCATCGTCACGTAGGCGTTGACAGAGATCTTGGTGAGCTCGGAGTTGACGATGTTCATGCGGGCGATCTTGGGCTCGTTGTTGCAAACCGCAAGGTAGGTCTCCGCCAGCATCTTGCCAGCCCGGTCGTCATGCTCGCCGATGAGCAGAAATTCCGGGTTGAGGAAGTCATTGATGACCTGGCCGAGCGCGATGAACTCCGGGCTGTAGCAGACGCCAAAGTCCTTGTCGACCTTCTTGCCCGACTCACGCTCGAGCACGGGAATCATTCCGTACTCGGTCGACCCAGGCAGCACGGTGCTGGTGAGGACCACGAGGTGGTAACCCTTCTTGGCTTTCAGTCCGCGTCCGATGGACGTCGCCGCGTCGATCACGTAGTCGATGGAGAAGCCGCCCTCGGCAGTGCTCGGGGTCGGGACCACGATCAGCGTCACGTCCGAATCGACCACCGCCTGGGCTACGTCCTGGGTGGCGCGAAGCCGGTCTTTGGCGCTTGCCATCATCTCGCTGAGCTGAGGCTCGGTCACCGGCGCCGTGCCCTGGTTGACGAGGTCCACGGTCTTGGCCGACACGTCGGCGCCGATCACAGAGAAGCCCTTGTGAGCGAAGCTGGTGGCGATGCAGGCGCCGAGCTTGCCGAGGCCGATGACCGAAATTGTCGGCTTGGCCGCCATCAGCGCCGTCCCCTGGCCCTCGCCGGTTGCGGCTCGCTCTTGTTCTCGCCGCGGTCGGTCAACATGCGGTCGAAGTAAGAGCGGACCTTGTCCGGATCCTTGGTTGAGAAGTACCAGTCGATGGTCTTGTGCAGGCCTTCGACGAAGGTGACCTTCGGGCTCCATCCGATGAGCTCCTTGGCCAGCCGGTTGCTCGCGACCCGGTTCAGCGGGCCGGTCGGCATGTGCGTCAGGAATTTGATGTCGGCCTGCTTGCCGGTGTAACGAAGCACCTCGTGGACGGCGTCGATGACTCGGGTTCGCTCCATGGTGCCGAGGTTGATAGGCGTGCCATCCACGATGCCGCTCTCCGCGGCCTCGATCATGCCCTCGGCGATGTCGCCGACGTACGTCCAGTTGCGGACCTGGTTGCCGTCGCCCCACACCTCGAACGGGTTCTGGCCGATGAAAGCGCGCGCGATCATCGCGATGACGGCGTGGTTCTCGACCCCGCGCTCGCCGTACACGGTAAAGAAGCGGCAAGACACGGACTTGAAGCCTCGCTGCCGGTACCAGGCCTGCAGGCTGAGCTCGCCCATCAGCTTGGCCCACCCATACAGGTGGTCAGAGTCGTATGGCGGTCCCACCATCTCCTCGGTCAGGTACAGCTCCTTGGACAAGTCCTGCTGGATGTAGTTCGGGTAGACGCAGCCCGAGGAAGCGAACACGAACTTGTCGACGCCCTGGTCCATGGAAGCCTGGACCAGGAGGCCGTCCATCACCAGATTGCGGCCGCACTCGGCGTCGTGCATCTCGACATATCCGCGGCCGCCGTGGATCGCGGCCAGGTGGAAGACGACGTCGATGCCGCGCGTCGCAGCCTCTGCCGCGCCGGCGCTCAGCAGGTCGACCTGCTTGACGTCCACAACACCGCTGTCGACGTGACCGCGGATGTTCTCGAGCGTTCCGCTGGAAAGGTCGTCGACGACGCGAATCTTGTTCGCGCCCCGCTCGACCAGCTTGTCGATGACATGCGAGCCGATGAACGAAGCGCCGCCCGTGACCAGGACGCTTCGGTTCTTCCAGTCGAGGATGCGGTCGCTATCGCGAGGTTGGTTCGGTTGCAATCTGTCTAGGGGCTCCCAGCGGAGACGGACTCCGCATTGATTCTTATCACAGCCAGCGCGAGCGCAGCCACGCAGGCCAGCTCGCGCATCTCTCCATTCCACATCGAGTCGACCGCGCGGTCGAGGGCCACCACGTCCACCGTGGTCGGGGCGAGATCGACATGAACGGGGTCCGCCACGCGCCGGGCGCCGCGGGCGAGGAAAACATGCTCGGTGCCGCAGCCACGGTTCCCGTCGACGACGTAGTGGCCGAGATCCAACCAGTCCGAGGCTTCGTAGCCGGCCTCTTCGCGAAGCTCGCGACGGGCCGCGTCAACCGGGTTCTCGCCGTCGTCGATGAAACCGGACGGCAGGCCTTGGGTCTCGCTCCGCGACCCGTGCCGGTAGTGCTTGACGGTTACGAGGCTGCCGACGTCGGTGAGGGCGGCAACCACGACGAAGTCACGAAGCCGGATGGTGTAGAAGTCGTCGACGCGCCGTCCGTCCGGGAGCTTGATGTGCTCTTCAAGCACCTCGACCCATGGGTCCCGGCGCAGCAGGCTCGTGGTTGACTCGACTGTCCATTCGCTCCCGCTCACCCGGACACCGAATCCGACCGGCGAGGCCCACATCGCCTCATGGTCGGCCAATGATACGTTGGGCGCGCTGGGCAGGGCAACGCCGGCCCCCCACCCTGCTGATACCGTATGGCTGGTCATTTGAACGGGATCTCACGAGTCGGCGTGGTCGGCCTGGGCACAATCGGATCGCAGGAGCTCGCCCTTTGGCAGCGCTCCGGTCACCAGACCGTGGGCTACGACATTTCCGAGTCGCGGGTGAAGGCGCTGGCAGCGGGTTCCGCCTCACAACCCGATGCGCGGCTGACCGCCCGCGTCGAAGACCTGGGCGGCTGCGACGCCCTCATCCTGTGCCTCCCCAACCTGACCCCGGCCGCTGAGAACACCATGGATGCGTTCGATCAATTCGTCGCCGATGTCCAGGGCCTTTCGGACAGGGAAAGGCTGATCGTGGTCGCGAGCACCGTGCCGATAGGGTTCACGCGCGACCTGGCTGCCCGGTTCGGGCGTCATGGCCGGCTGATCTCGCACGCGCCGGAGCGTTTCGACCCAGGTCGGGGCACGGCGCTGGGTGAGATCCCTCGGGTCGTTGGCGCGACGAGCGCCGAAGCGCTCAACCTGACCGTCGAGCTGTACAAGCGAGCCGGCGTCCCCACCCACGCGGTCGAACCCGTGGAGGTCGCCGAAGCGTCCAAGCTGCTGGAGAACTCGTTCCGCCTCGTCAACATCTCGTTCATCAACGAGTTCGCGGAGCTCTGCCGCCGGATCGGCATCACCGCCGCCGACGTGATCGACGCAGCCGCCACCAAGCCCTTCGCCTTCATGCCCCATCAGCCCGGTGTCGGTGCGGGCGGCACCTGCATCCCCACCGTGCCTCGATACCTGCTCGAGGCGGCCGAGGAGATCGGGCTCGCGATGCCGATCCTGCGAGACGCGATCACCACGAACGAGATGATCATTCAGCGCGTCGCGGACCACCTGCGCGACCTGCTTGCGGGGAGCGGGATAACGCGCGGCCACGTCCTGGTGGTGGGCGCGACCTACAAGCCCAACTATCCCGACGCCCGGGCCTCGGCCGCGCTTGCATTCGCGCGCGGCCTGGCGGCGCACCATCAGGTGGTGGTGTACGACCCGATCGTCGAGGCCAACAATTTCCCGCGCGAGATCGAGCTCGTCCGCGAAGTTCCAACGGCGCGTTTCGACGCGGTGGTGATCGCGCTCAAGCACCGGGACACCGACATGGCTGCGCTCCGGAAGCTGAGCCCCATCCTCCTCGACCTGGTTCGTGGCGCCGTCGAGGTGACCGAGTCGATCTCGACGCGTAAGTAGGGGCCGGGGGCTCGGGTCCATGCGGATCTGGATCGTCAACCACTACGCCGACCCGCCCGACGGCCTGGCCACGCGGACGTTCGACCTTGCGCGCAGGCTCGTGGAGAAGGGGAACCCGACGACGATCTTCGTCTGCGCCTTCAGCCACTACCACCTCAAGCCGGTACGAGAGCTGGGCTGGAGGCTGTGGCGCGATGAGGACATCGAGGGCGTCAGGTACGTCTGGATCGCCGCGCCCGCTTACCACAGGAACGACTGGCGTCGTGTCCTGAACATGCTTGTGTTCAGCGCTCTCGCATTCGTATCCGGATCCCTCCGGCGTGAGCGCCCGCAGGTGGTGGTGGGCGTTTCGGTCCATCCGCTGGCCGCGCTCAGCGGTTATTTCCTTGCCCTCACCAAGGGCGCCAGGTTCTTCTTCGAGGTCACCGATCTATGGCCGGAAACTCTCATCGACTTCGGCCGGCTCCGACCCGATGGAAGAGCGGCTCGCGGGATGCGAACGCTGGAGCGCCACCTGTTCGAGCAGGCGGAGCGGATCATCATGCTGTGGCGGCATACCGACGCCTACGTTGAGTCGCAGGGCGTATCACCGTCGAAGATCCTATGGCTGCCCCACGGCGTGGAGCTCGCCCGATACGAGGAGCTGACGCCCTATGACGGAGGCCGCCATCGCCCATTCCGGATCATGTTCCTGGGCGGCTTCGTCGCGTCCAACTCGCTGGACAGCATCCTCGAAGCCGCCGCCGTATTGGAAAAGCGGGGGCGCAAGGATGTCGAGTTCATCCTGGTCGGCTCCGGGCAGGAACGAGAAGGGCTCATCAAACAGGCGAAGTCGATGGGGCTGAAGAACGTCGACTTCAGGGCCGCGGTGCCGAAAAAAGACGTGGGGCGGATCATGGGCGAGGCGGACGCGTTCATCTACGGCCTCCGCGACCTCGCCCTTTATCGATTCGGCATCAGCCTCAACAAGCTCACCGACTACCTGGCGGCGAGCAGGCCGATCGTCTTCTTCGGGAAATCGACGTACGACCCCGTGCGCGATGCCAACGCCGGGTTCAGCGTGCCGCCTGGCGACCCCGAGGTCCTGGCGGACGCTGTCGAGCAGCTCGTCGACCTGACGCCACAAGAAAGGATGGAGATGGGCGAGCGGGGCCGCCGTTTCGTGCTCGAGCAGCACAACATCCCGCGCCTCGCCGACCGGCTGCTCGAGGTCTTCGAAGCCGAGCAAGCTCCGGTGATCAGGCGAGGCACGCTGCGCGGGATCGTGCTGGCGGCCACCCTCCTGCTCACGGTCGCCCTCGAGGTTTTCGCAGTCCCCGTGGTCATCTCCTTCGCCCTGTTCGTGCTCCTGGCTCTGGTGCTTCCACGCTTCGCGGATACCACGACCAGCGCCGTGCTCGCGTTTGTGCTGGCCCTCTACGTGCTGGCAAGTCTCACAATGCTGGAGGTGAACCGGATCGGCGACATCACCGGCCGGCAGCTCGAGCGCAGGCCGATCGCGCTCGCTCGGATCGCGATGCTCGCCGCCCTTCCTGTGGCGGTCCTCGTCAGCTCGCCACAACGTGTGACGCTGTCGGCGGCGATCGCGCTCGGCTACGTCGTGGTCGCCCTCTTCTTCTTCAAGCTCGGCCGCCCGAACCGGCTCATGCTCGCCTACGTCGGGGTGGTCGCCGCGTGGATGATCCTGTCCTGGCTGCGCTCCAGGTACCTGCTCCACCTGACGCCAGACCAGCTCAGCTACGGCACCTCGAAGCTGACCTATTTCGTTTTCATCGTTCTGCCGATGTCGGCTGCGGTCGCGATGATGATCGACCGCGCGGAGGACGCTTGGCCCGCGGCCGCAACCCAGCTCGCGATCGGCGTCGCGATCGGCCTCATCACGATCGCGCTGCTGGGCGATCGCATCCTCGGAGTCGACCGCTACACCTGGCAGGGCAACCTGATCGCCCTGGGCACGCTGGTCGCGGTCCAGCCCTGGTTGATCAAGAACTTCTGGGCCTCGGCCGCCATCGGCGTGCTGGGCGTGGGCGGGATCATGTTCGCGAGCGCGCGCCAGTCCCTGGTTGCGTTCGCGCTTGCGCTCGTGCTTTCAGCCGTCTTTTGGGCCGCCTCCAAGTACTGGCGTGAAACTCGAGGCACGCCGAACCCTTATCGAAAAGCGCTGTACAACCGGTACGTGGCCCTGCCTTTGGTGTTGGTGATATTGACCGGCGTCGCGATCGCGGTCACGTACGACCCTCACAACTACTGTCACTGCGTCACCGACCGCCTCATCGCCCTCGAAGGCAGCTCGGGCGATCGCGACAAGCTCCTGCTTCGAGGGGTGACGCTGCTTGGGCAGGACCCGATCCTGGGTACCGGCCTCGGTTCTTTCGCCGGCGTCCTCAAGAACACGAGCACCATCGGGACCGCCAAGCCTGGAGACTTCTACCAGTACCCGCACAACGTGCCCCTGGAGGTTGCGAGCGAGACCGGGCTGATCGGCTTCTTGCTGATCATCGTGCCGCTGCTCTTGGGGTGGTTGGCTTTCATGTGGGGCGGCATCCAACGCGGGGCGCCGGCGGTCGCCGGCCTGATGATGATCGTGGCCGTCTTCTTTGCCGTCGCCAACCTGAGCGGCGACATCCCGAGCGATCGAGGCATGTGGATCTTCGGAATCGTGGCGCTCAAGCTGGGCATCGACGCCTGGCAACGCCGCCCGGAGGCCGCCCGCCGCGCCGCCCCCGATCGAGTTGACGTGCCCGTGCCCGTTTCGTAAGCTGCGGCTGTCCTCCGTCTGGCGCCCGGGCAGGGCGCCCTTTAGCACACACTTCTAGACCTGACCGCATGAGCATCACCACCCCACGGACGACCGGGCCCGAGCCGCGAGCAGGCGCACCGTCTGCCACCGGCCGAAGGCTGCGCGCATTGGTGCGCTACACGCCGTCCTTCCTGGCCGAGGTGGTGATCTTCTGGGTTGGGCTCGAAACATTCCAGCAGCTCAACTACGGCGGCCGCATCATCACGACGCCGCAGTCGCGAGCCACACTGCTGCTCTCGATCGCTTTCGTCGTGCTGGCGATGGGCGCGGGTGAGGCCCATTTCGGCCTTTACCGCCGCATCTGGAAGGTGGCGGGCATCCACGACGCCATCGCGACCGGGCTGGCTGTGGCCGAGGCGTCGCTCCTCATCACGCTGGCCAACTGGGTCTTGCCGAGCGATTACCGCATCTGGCGCCTCGGCGTGCCGTTGCTGGCCATGCCCGCCGTCCTGATGGGCATCGGCCTGTTCCGCCTCCTCCCTCGCTTGCTCTCCCGGGCGCCCGCGAGCGGCAGCCGCCTCCTCATCGTCGCCGACTCGGCCTCGAACCCGTCCGTCAAAGAGCTCGTCCAGTCGCCAAGCCCCGAGTGGCAGGCGGTCGCGATCCTCACCAAGGATTCCTCTCAGATCCACCACACCGTTCTGGGCGTGCCGGTGGTCGGGTCGGCCTACGAGCTGGCGCACCACCTGAAATCGACGGACGCGGGTGGAGTTGCATTCGTCTTCGAAACCGATTCCACCCCGGAGGACAGAAAGCTCTTCAACGTCTGCCTGGAGGCGGGCCTCCCGCTCTTCATCCTTCCCGGCACCGAGGCGTGGTTCCACCGCCAGCATGGGACCCGGCTGCGGCAGCTGTCCGCCGATGACCTGGTCGGCCGCACCCACCGCGAGCTGGAGGTCGAGCAGGCGCGCGCCGATGTGACCGGCATGACGGTCCTGGTGACAGGGGCCGCGGGCTCGATCGGCTCTGAGCTCAGCCGCATGCTGGCCGGCCTGCAGCCGCGCCGCCTGGTTCTCGTCGACAACAACGAAAGCGGCCTCTTCGACATCGCCGAGGAGCTGCGTATGGACATGTCGATTGACATCCGGGAAGCGCTCCTCTCGGTCGCCGACCGCGAGCCTCTGCTGCAGCTGTTCGCGGACGAGCGGCCAGACATGGTCTTTCACGCGGCCGCCTACAAGCACGTGCCGATGCTCGAAGCCCATCCGGAGCAAGCAGTGATCACGAACGTGGTCGGGACGCGGAACACGCTCCACTGCGCCGAGGCTGCCGGCGTGAAGAGGTTCGTGCTCATCTCCACCGACAAAGCTGTCGGACGGCAATCGGTCATGGGCTGCACCAAGCGTGTGTGCGAGCAGATGATCCTCGGCTGGCAGGGCCAGATGACGTGCTGGGCCGTGCGCTTCGGCAATGTCGTGGGCAGCCGGGGCAGCGTGGTGCCGCTGTTCGAGCGGCAGATCATGCAGGGCGGGCCGGTGACCATCACCCACCCTGAGATGACGCGCTACATGATGACCATCCGCGAGGCGGTCGCCCTGGTCATCCGGACACTCACGGTGGCCAAGCCTCGCCACGTCTACATGCTCGATATGGGCGAACCGATCAAGATCGTCAGCCTCGCCGAAGCTTTGGTGCGCGCGCGCGGACTGCGTCCGGGCGCGGACATCGAGATCGTCTACACCGGGCTGCGCCCCGGGGAGCGATTGCACGAGGAGCTGCTCGGCCCCGACGAGGGATCGCGGCCGACCGACCACCCGGCGATCATGGAAGTCGTCTCGCCGAACACGTTCAGCCCCGCTGACCTCGATTGGACGGTCACCCGTCTCGAGAAGCTCGCACACGAAGGGCGCGCGAATGAGCTCGTGCGCGCGCTGAAGACCGCTGCCGGCAGCCCGCCGTCGCAGCGCACCGAGGAGCCGCGCATCGAGCGCCGGCGGGAGAGCCAGAAGGCCGGCGATGACGCGTAACACCGAAAACCGAGACGTGAAGCCCTTGCGCACCCCAGAGGAGCGGATGGTGGCCGATGAGCTGGAGAAGATCTTCCAGGCGAGCACCGACCCGGTCGGGATCCGGCTCGAGAACTTCACCAAGTACGTCCGCCGCCAGCACCTCACTCGCTTTCTCGCCCTTTACGAGGTCTTCAAGCGGGCGCTCCCAGTCAAGGGTTCGGTGGTGGAGTGCGGCGTCAACCGCGGCTTCGGCCTCATGGCGTGGGCGAAGCTCAGCGCCGTGCTCGAGCCTGTCAACCTGACCCGCCGCATCTACGGCTTCGACAGCTTCGCCGGATTCCCATCGGTCACCGAGAAGGACAAGACGGGACCGGCCTGGGAGACCGCCGCGCCAGGAGCCCTTCGCGCGGATTCGTACGCCGAGCTGAAGACCTTGATCGAGCTGAACGACAAGGACCGATTCCTCGGTCACATCCCCAAGATCGAGCTCATCAAAGGCGATGCCACCAAGACGATTCCCGCTTTCGTCGCGGATCATCCCCACCTGGTCGTGAGCCTCCTCTTTCTGGACTTCGACCTGTACGAGCCGACCAAGGTGGCGCTGGAGAATTTCGTGCCGAGGATGCCGAAGGGTGCGATCGTCGCCTTCGATGAGCTGGACAATCCGCTGTGGCCAGGCGAGACGAACGCGCTCATCGATACCATCGGAATGGGCAAGCTGCATCTGGAGCGGCTGGAGTTCGACCCGTACATCGCTTTTGCGAGAATTTCCTGAGTGGCGTCGTCGAAAGATCCACGTCCCCTTCCGGCCGTGGGCGCGATGCGCCCAGGGCCGACCTCCCCTCGTGGTGGGGAGGCCAGGCCGACCTCCCCACATAGTGGGGAGGAAGACGATCAGTTGCGCGCTTTTGCTCGCAGGCTGCGTACGCACTCGCTGCGGATGATCAGCTCGGCCAAGACCTCCCACATCGGCTCGTGCCTGTCCCTGGCCGACATCCTGGCCGTCCTCTACGGCAGCGTCCTCAGGGTCGACCCTGCGCTGCCCGAATGGCCGGATCGAGACCGCCTCATCGTGTCCAAGGGCCACGCGGCGGCGGTCACGTACGCGGCGGTCGCGGAAGCCGGCTTCATGCCGCTCGAGCGCCTGGGCGAGTACGCACGCAACGGTGGGCAGCTCTACGGCCACGTGACGCACGCGGGCGTCCCGGGCGTGGAGATGTCCAACGGGTCGCTGGGCCACGGTCTGCCTGTGGGCACCGGGATGGCGCTGGCGGGCAAGCGCGACCGCCGGTCCTGGCGCGTATTCGTGTTGATGAGCGACGGCGAATGCGACGAGGGCTCCAACTGGGAGGCGATCATGTTCGCCGGCCACCACAAGCTCGACAACCTCACGATCGTCATCGACTACAACAAGATCCAGAGCCTGGACTTCGTCGCCAAGACCATCGGTCTCGAGCCCTTCGCCGACAAATTCACGGCGTTTGGCTGGGGCGTGTGCGAGGTGGACGGTCACGACGTCAGCGCACTGCGGCGCACGCTGGAATCGGTGCCGATCGAGCCCGGGAAGCCCAGCGCGGTCATCGCCCACACCATCAAGGGCAAGGGCGTGAGCTGGATGGAGAACAAGGTCCTGTGGCACTACCGTCCGCCTGCCGAGGATGAGCTCGCCAAAGCGCTGGCGGAGGTGGCTGCCTCTTGAGGACCGCGTTCATCGAAGCCCTCAACGAGCTCGCCGACAAGGACCCTCGGGTGTGCCTTGTCGTCGGCGACCTCGGCTACTCGGTGATCGAGGAGTTCGCGGACAAGCACCCCGACCAGTTCGTCAACGCCGGCGTCGCCGAGCAGAACATGATCGGGCTCGCAGTCGGGATGGCGCTGAGCGGCAAGGTCGTCTTCACGTACTCGATCGCCAACTTCGGCACGCTGCGGTGCCTGGAGCAGATCCGCAACGACGTCTGCTATCACCGGGCGAACGTGAAGGTGGTCGCGGTCGGCTGCGGCCTCGCGTATGGCAACCTCGGCGTCACCCATCACGCCTCTGAGGATGTCGCCATCATGCGGGCGCTGCCGAACATGACGGTGGTCGCGCCCGGCGATCCCATCGAGGCGCGGCTGGGGACCAGGGCCGTGGTCGCGCTCGACGGACCGGCCTATCTGCGGCTGGGCAGGGCCGGCGAGCCGGTTGTGCATGCGGACGAGCCTGCCTTTGTCTTGGGGCGCGCGATTACGATGCGGGAGGGTTCGGACCTCACGCTCATCGCCAGCGGCAGCATGCTCGCGACGGCCGATCGCATCGCCGCCCAGCTGGCTGAGAAAGGCTTGAGCGTCCGGCTGTTGAGCATGCATACCATCAAGCCGCTCGACCGCGAAGCTATCGTGCGCGCAGCCACCGAAACCCGTTTCGTGTTCACGCTCGAGGAGCACAGCATCGAAGGCGGGCTCGGCGGCGCCGTCGCCGAGGTGATGGCCGAGCTCGACGGATCCCGCGCGCTGTTGAAGCGCATCGGGCTGCGGCCGCAGTTCAACGCGGTGGTCGGCGATCAGAAATACTTGAAATCGCTGCACGGTCTTGACGAGGAGGGAGTGATGAAGACGATCCAGCCGATCATCGCTGGGAGCTATCGACTTGTCGGTTAGGTTCTGGGAGCCGGGCAAGGAGTTCTTGCGCATCGAGGAAGAGGTGATGAGCACAATGCGCAAGGTGCTCGTCGCGGGCGACCTGATCATGCGGCAGCAGATGATCGACTTCGAGCACAGCCTGGCGTCGTTCGTCGGCACCACCGACGCGGTCGGCGTGAGCAACTGCACGGATGGGCTCAGGCTGCTGCTGGAAGCGGTCGGGATCGGCGCAGGCGACGAGGTCATCACGGTGTCGCACACGTTCATGGCCACGATGGCGGTCATCCACCAGGTCGGCGCGACGCCGGTTCTGGTCGACGTCGGCGAAGACCACAACATGGACACCGACAAGCTCGAGGCGGCGGTGACATCGCGGACCAAGGCGATCATTCCGGTCGACCTGAACGGACGGATGGTGCGCATGGACCGCGTGATGGAAGTGGCCAAGGCCCACAACCTGCTCGTGATCGAAGACAGCGCCCAGGCGTTGGGCGCGTCTTACATGGGCGTGCGCGGAGGCGCCTGGGGCATCGCCGGGGCGTTCAGCTTCTACCCCGCCAAGCTGCTGGGGGCGTACGGCGACGGGGGCGCGGTGGTGACGAGCGATGCGGCCCTCGCCGAGAAGCTGCGCGAGCTTCGCGACCACGGCCGCGTCTCGAAGACCGGATTCTCCGGCTGGGGCTGGAACTGCCGGCTCGACAACCTGCAGGCCGCCATCCTCGACCTCAAATTGAGGAAGGTGCCGGAGTGGATCGGCCAGCGCCGCCGGTTGGCCGCGATCTACGACGAGGAGCTGGCCGACGTGAGCACGGTCAAGCGCCCGCCTGGACCGGATGGCGGTCCCTTCTTCGACATCTACCAGAACTACGTGATCGAGGCGAAGAATCGCGATGGTCTGCAGGCGCACCTGGCGTCGCGCGGCATCGAGACGCTGATCTCCCCCGGACCGGTGCCCAACCACAAACAGCCGGTGGGGCTCGACCACTTCAATCTGCCCAGAACGGAGGCGCTTTGTGGGAGCGTCCTTTCGCTGCCGCTCAACAACGAGCTCGGCGAGGAGCAGGTGCTCGAGGTGGCGGGGGCGATCAAGGACTTCTACTCCTGAGGCGTTCGCGGGCCGCCAAGCGCGCGTTCGACATCGCGTTCTCGACACTCGGACTGGTCGTCGGCTCGCCGGCGCTGCTGATCATCTGGGCCCGCATCAAGCTGGATCGCGACGGCCCGGTCATCTATGCAGGCCGCCGCGCCGGCCTCGACGGCCGTGAGTTCTGGATGTACAAGTTCCGAACCCTGGTCCCCAACGCCGACCGGGTCGGCGGGCCGAACACTCCCGACGACGATCCCCGGCTGACGAAGAC
>WNFF01001448.1_pt1 | contig 19899 bp, 16 predicted proteins | sample 5400441 | NCBI WGS metagenome assembly WNFF01 (sample SAMN13153345, study PRJNA577476) | soil metagenome | isolation source: 120 cm saprolite under Douglas fir tree site 2 hole 3 replicate 1 | place: USA:California | collected 2015-04-18 | reverse complement strand
CTGCACCGGACGAGACGCCGGGTGCGGGGGTTTGATATTCGTTTTGCTTACTCAGCCCGGCCAATACTTTCCTCAGTGGACAATCGAGGTCCTGGGAAGGCCTCTGTTTCAAAAGCTATTGCTAGGATTTATGGACCACCCCGCAGAGGCGGAGCAGGTCTTCCGAGATGTTCATGGAGAGGACTTGAGTATCGCGGTAGTTCAGTTTGACGGGACCGTTCGCGCTGGAGGATGGACGCCGACCGGAGTGGAGAGGTGACTCAGCCTTCAGTCCAGTAGAGCGCCCAATTTGCTCTGACAAGGGACCGCTGAGCGGCTGCTCGAACGCGCGGCAGCACACAGCGAGCCCCATCCCTCAGTTGCCGAGCTTCTGAACTTTCTTGAGCTGGCGAGCAAAAACATCCGGCGCAGTGGTCGGGAGCTCGCAGACGCCTCTCTCGCAGACATAGGCGGTCGCCTTGCCTTTCTGCGCCACCTTATGCTCGATGAGAGGGATTACCTTTGCCTGCTCAGCCAGCTCTTCTCCCTCAGGGACGACGGCGAGAATGCGATTGGGAAGGAAGGTCGAGCGAAACTGAGCCAGCAACGGCTCGGCGCTGCCCCGCGAGCCGGGAGAGACTATCACCACCTCCTTGGGCGTGCACAGGTGGAAGTCCACGGCGAGCAGCATTTCTGACAGCGCCGCGGGCGCCTTTTCCAGCACATCCCCAAACGCCCCAAGCACGCGCTCTGCTCGCTGGCGATACCGATCGTTGGTGGTGAATTCATTGAGCCTGAGCAGGTTCATCACCTGAACCGAATTCCCGGATGGCTCAGCCCCGTCGTGGCTGGGCTTTGGATGGCTCGGCCCCGTCGTGGCTGGGCTTTTCACGCGCGAGTAGCTTCTCCTGCTCGGAGCTCGTCAAAAAGAAGCCGCCTGCAGTCTTGTCCTCGTAAGATTTCTCGAGCACGCGATCGAGGTCGATTGCATCCACAAGCCATCGCAAAGTGCCGGTTGTCTCATAGAGGTCCAAAAGCCCGGCGATGAAGAACGCATAATCCTCGAGATAGCCTTCGTGGCGCGCCTCCCCGTCCTTGTAGCTTCGCAGCAGCCGTCCCTCTCTGCGCATTCGGCTCAGCACGAAATCAGCAGCGCGAACTGCGCGCTTCGCATAGTCGTCATCTCCAAGCACGAGCGCGCCCCGGGCGTGCGCGGAGATCATCAACCCATTCCAGGCGGTGAGGATTTTTTCATCCCGAATCGGCGGCGGCCGCTTGAGCCGCGCGGCGTAGAGGAGCTCCCTCGATTCATCGACCGTGGCGCGAGCTTGATCCAGCGGAAGCTTTAGCTCCCGAGCCACCTCGGCGAGCGGCTTGGGAGCGTGCAGAATGTTTCGTCCCTGGAAGTTCCCCGAGGAAGTCACCGCGTAGTACGCCTCGACGATGCGGGCCTGTTCCTTCCGGAGAGCCGCTTCGATCTCGGCCGGGGTCCACGTGAAGAACCACCCCTCCTCTCGGCGCCCTTTGGGATCAGGGCTGTCCGCGTCGCTCGCCGAGTAGAACGCGCCCTCGGGGGAGGTCATGTCCCGCTGCACATAGCGCAGGATTTCTTTTGCGATGCGCGCGAAGTCCTCGCGCCCGGTCACCTGATATCCCTCGAGGTACGCCGCCGCGAGGAGAGCGTTGTCGTAGAGCATTTTCTCGAAATGAGGCACCCGCCATTGGCCGTCGGTGGAATACCGATGGAATCCACCGCCGACTTGATCGTACATCCCGCCCGCGGCCATCTTCTCCAAGGTGAGCGTGGCCATCTTCAGCGACTGTTCGCTTCCCGTCCTGCGGTGGTGGCGAAGTAGAAAACGGATGGGCAAACTGCTCGGGAACTTGGGGGCGCCTTGGAGGCCTCCATACGCGGAGTCGAACCGCTGTGCGTAGCTCGAAGCCGCGCGCTGCACTACTCGAGCTCCTGGCAATCCGTGCCCAGCGCGATCCGCTCCCAGATTGTTCTGGATCGACTGCGCGAGCTGCGCCGACGCCTGAGCGATTCGTTCGGGCTGGGTGTTGTACAGCTCACGGAGTTTCCTGAGCAGGGTGATGAAACCGATGCGCGCTCCGCGATCTCCGTCGTGAGCGGGGAAGTAAGTTCCACCGTAGAATGGCTTTCGATCTGCAGTCAGCCAAACCGTCATCGGCCAGCCACCGCTGCCGGTCAGCAGCTGCACCGCATTCATGTAGATCGCGTCGACATCCGGTCGCTCTTCTCGATCCACCTTGATGGCGACGTAGTTCTCGTTGAGATAGCGAGCGATCTCTTCATTGTCGAAAGACTCTTCCTCCATCACGTGGCACCAGTGGCAGGTCGAGTAGCCTACCGAGAGCAACACCGGGCGGCCGAGCTTCCTGGCCGCCTCGAACGCTTCATCGCCCCACGGATACCAATTCAGAGGATTGTGCGCGTGCTGCCGAAGATAGGGGCTCGTCTCGAGGAACAAACGGTTCGTGTATTTCGGCGAGCCGTCTGCTTTGAGATGTGCCGTGCGCGGCTTGTAGTTCGGAACGCGCGCCGCCCAGGCCGCCTTTAGCTTCGCGACGAGGGATGGTGGAAGCTCGAGGGCGCCAGGGAGCGGCGTGCCAAAGAATGCGCCCGAGGCCACCCGTTTCTTGTCCGGATCAGCGGAGCTTCGGCTGCATCCGGCGAGGACGATCATGCCGCACAACCAGAAGGTATGAGGGTGAAAGCACCGCATTCAGGTCTCCAACAGCTCGCAGAGGCTAACCAACGCGTCTTTCAGAACTGCAGTTCGCTGCGGCCACCAATACTGCCGCAATAGCCCCAAACACAACTTGAGGACCGGCAGGTTCATCCGAAGCTGCTTACAAAAGGAAGAACGCGCGCAAGGGTAAGGCTGGCTAGCAGCTATTTCCTCTCCACGATGTCTTCCTTGGTCTCCCCCGCGATCTCGAAGAGCTCCTTCTGCTTGGGAGCGGTTTCATCGAAGTCGATTATTGTCGCTTACGACGATCCAACTTCGCTGCAGTCCTCCAGGGCATCGCGCCGACGGTCGCGCGCTTTTCAGAAGCGAGCCTCGAAACTAACCAGGGCGGGTACAATCCCGAGGCTCTCCGAATGGCGAAGGGGCACACTGGGGCACACGCGCAGTTTTGACCTAACATTCGTTGGAGTCTCGAGACTTGAAGTGCCCAGGGCGGGACTCGAACCCGATTCAAAGCGAAAAAAACTTTAAGCAGGATGCGCCCTTACTCCTAACGCTTTGAATTGCTAGAATTCGTCGTCCCGCCCTGTCCCTCGTCGTTCCATTCGGTTCCATCAAAAACCGCGCTGGAGGAGGACATGGAGAGGACATGAAATTGAAGACGCGCTCCCAGGATCGTTTGCGGGGGATCACGCAGCCGCCTTGCGACAGGCATGCGCGCCTACGCCTTGAGCGCAGACCACCCTACTGTCGAATGTTGTCGGCTGTGAGACCGCTGCAGGTTCCCTGAGCTGCAACGCGAGCCTTCGGAGCCGAAGGCCATTTCCGATCACGGATACCGAGCTGAAGCTCATCGCCGCGCTCGCGATCATTAGGCTGAGGAGGAGCCCGAAGACGGTATAGAGGACACCGGCAGCGATGGGGATGTTGTAGATGAACGCGAAAAAAGAGGTTCTGGCCGATGTTGCGCATCGTGTCGCGCGAGAGCCGGCGGGGGTGTATCGCTTGAACGGATTGGCTGGCTTTACGCCATCTACCTCGCAGTCTGGGGCGCCGGACCTCTCTTCAGGAGGGCACTCTAAGATCGGCTTGGGCGCAGGCGCCCACGTCGAAAAGCCTCCGCGTCATGGTTGCGTCGCTCACTGCGGCGTGAAGTTCGCCAAGTCGAAGACGCCGAGAGCCTGGAAGTTCCCGATGGAGCAGCGGTGACGACCTCGATGATCGTGCTCCGGCAAGGCCGTCGCCTTTCTCGCCGTCGCGATCACGCTTGGCGTGCCCGCCACGCGCTGGCTCTTCACGCTCGCCGCGCACCTGCGCCATCCGGGCATCGTCGTGACGCCGGCAGCGCTCACCTGGCGATTTAGAGCGACGCAGCCAGCTTGCCGCCACATCACTTCAGATCACGACGACGACCGCTTGGCTTCGATGCTTGGCAAGTTGGAGTCACAGCAGGCGACGCGCTCTCCCCTCAATCGGATAATCTTCAGCGTCATGTCGCCCGAGATCTCGACCGGCGAGGAGTGCAGTCGGCGCGAATCCTCGACGAGCGCGTCCCTGCCGCTCTGTCGGAATCGCTGACTCCACTTGTAGCCGGTCTTGCGGCTGATGCCGAACGCGCGGCACAGCTCCGCGATCGGCGCGTTCTTCGACAACGCTTTCTGAACGAACTCTTTTCGTATACTCACGATTGACCTCTCAGGCCACCGCATCCATCGAGGACGCCGGCCTGGGCCGAGGATGTCGCTCGCATCTCCATCCACTGCTCCACCGCTCTCTCAGATTTCTCTTAGACGTGCGGCGACCTCTTGCAGAGAACGATGCTCTCTCAATCCAGCCAACTCCTCGGATGATTCCTGAGCTCGCTCCAGGCCGTTGAAAAAGCGGTCGAGCATGTCACCACCGGACGTGGGCACCAGAAAAATGTGGGTATGGGGCACTCTTCTGCCACGTGCGTACATGCAGACGAAATCCGGATGGAATGCCTCTTTGATTTTCGCGGCTGTAAGTCGGGCGACGCGAAAGAGACTTCCTGCTTCCTCCTCCGCTAAGTCGTTCCACCAGGGGACATGTCTTCTCGAGATGACAAGACAGTGGCCTCTCGTAAACGGATTGATGTCGAGAATGACAAATGAATGCTCATCCTCATGAATTCGGTAGGCGGGCGCTTTCCCTTCTCGAATCTCACAAAAGATGCAGTTTTCGCTGATTTCATTTGCCATGAGAGACTCCTCAACCAGCGCCAAGAAGCCAGGTGGCGATCGCAAGCCCCAACCCGCCGGCTCCAAGGCAAACCAGTACAGTGAGAATGATATTGACGGCGCCAAATAGGATGGCGCCATCCTGAAACAACGAAATGGACTCGTAATTGAACGTTGAATAGGTGGTGAATCCGCCCATGACACCGGTGGTGAGCGCAAGACGAAGGTCAGGGCCGATGAGGTCCGTCCTAAGCGAGACCTGCATGATGATGACGATCAGGAAAGACCCGATTGCATTGATCGCGATGGTTCCGTACGGGAACGCCGGCCCCAATGTCTTCACCGCCCAGCTCGCAATCAGGAACCGCGCGACGCCTCCCGCGCCACTTCCAAAGAAGACAAGAAGTACTTTTTGCACCCGTCCTCCCACCTCCAAAGCTGTGCGGCGCCGCAAATTTTCGTCGTGAGCACGCCCCCACGGCGCGCTTGGCACCTGCCGCAGGAGTCATCGGCTGCCCCGAGGCAGCAGTTTAGGGCGGACTCCACCGCCGCTATGGGCCAGAAATTAGCTCTTCCACCAAACTCCGGCAACGACCTCGCGGCAACGACCTCGCGACGGCGACTTACGTCATTCGACCGTCCTGAGCGTCGCTGCGCTAGCCAAGGCTGCAGCAATCTCGGTGCTCGCTCACGGGCTGGCCTCACCCCTGGTCGGCCGCGGCTTCCCGTTCCGCGGCAAGATGCTCCTCGGTACTCGGCTTGAATAGCTGCTGCGCAATCAGGGTCGGCACCAAGGCACTGAGAATCACGACGGTGACGAGTACGGTGTACTGGCCCTGATTGATGACCCCGTGAGTCAGTCCAAACAGAGCGGAAATGGTCCCGAACGTGAGACCGGTGCTCATCAGGAGCGTGGTGTACATCGCTTCACGGCTCGGCATGCGAAACAGAGCGGTCAACGGCCGGACTCCGACGAACTTCGCGCCCATCTTCACGCCCAGAAGCAGCAGGATGAGGCCCGCCCCACTCACGACCGCCGTCGCCGAGACAAAAGTTCCAGCTCTGATGAAGTAGAAGGGGGTGAGGATGGTAAACGCAATCGTCCGCATCCGGGTAACCAGCGCTCGCTCGCGCAAGAAGGTCCCCGCGAGCACCATCCCCACCAGGTAAGCAGGGAGGATTGGTTCGCTCCCGCCGGCCTGGGCAATTCCACCGAGGGCGAACATGATGACGAGGACGAACTTGATTTCCGCCTCGCTGACGCGCCCTCCGGTTGTCCGGATGACGAACCGCACCAATCTCGGAGCCAGCGGAAGCACAACCGCTGTTGCCACCACGAATGCAAGCAGGTACCAGCTGTAGTTCGCAAAGAGCAGCCCGAGTGCCAGCACCGTCCCGAAGTCGGTGACGAAGCAGGCCGCCAAGATGATTTTTCCCAGCGTGGCCTCATTCAGCCCGGTCTCGACCATCACTGCGTAGACCACGGCAACGGAAGTGGTCGAGAGCGCAATGCCTGCAATCTGGGCGGCTCGCCAGTCCCAGCCGACTATCCATCGCGCGAAAGCGAGCGCGCCCATGAACGGCAGAAGGAAACTCACGAAACCAATCGACAGCGTCTGCCGCCAGTGCTTTCGAACCACGCTCGGCTCGATCTCCGCGCCCGCAAGGAACGTGAGCAACCCGCTGCCGAAGCCAGCCAGGAAATCAATCCAGGGCGTGCTCTTCAGGCCTAGGAGATTTCCAACGGCTATTCCGACGAGGATTTCGATGAGCGAAACAGAAACCCCGGTCCGGGCCGCGATGACCGCAGCGACGAACGCGAATCCAATCCAGATAGCGGCGACGGTATAGGGGTTGTTCACGCTCGGGCTCCTTCCGTAGTCCTTAAGCGGACTAGCAAAAGAAGCCATCAACCCGGCCAAGGGTGGTTCGCACCGTGAAGATGCGGGCGGGCCTCATCGCCCCTAATTCGCTGTGGAGCTATAACAGGAACCCAAGGTCGGCGTCGGCATATTCACCATCGGCCCTTGGGGCTGCGGAGCGTCCACTTACAGGAGGTGTTGCGATGGCGAACCTCTCGGGAAAAGCCAAGCGGGTCAGCATCTGGGTCAACGAGGGCGACCTCGTTGGGCACAAACCTGCCCCCCTGGCGGTCCTCGAATTCCTCAGGCGTGAGAACACCGCAGGCGCCACCGTCTTTCGAGGCATCGAGGGATTCGGCGGCTCCGGCGAAATTCACACCTCGCGCCTTGTGGACGTTCAGTGGAGGCTTCCCATCCTCATCGAGTGGATTGACACACAAGAGAATGTCGAGCGTCTTCTTCCGCGCGTCAAAGAGATGGTTAAGCGCGGCCTCATCACCGTGGATGACACCGAAGTCGTGCTCTACAACCCCCACCCCGTCCGCGACGTGGCTGCGGCTCTCACCGCTGTGGAGGTGATGTCGCGCGACGTCGCGTCAGTGACCAAGGAAGCTCCCATCAAGGATGTGGTTGAGCTGATGCTTGGAAAAGTGTACCGCGCGGTGCCGGTCCTCGAGTCCGGCGTTCCCATCGGAATCATCACCAACAGCGACCTCGTCAACCGGGGTGGCCTGGCGGTCCGAATGGAATTATTGCCGAGCTTGGATACTCCGGAACTCCATGCGGAGCTCGAGCGGCTCACCCGCAATCACAAGACCGCGGAGGAAATAATGACCGCTGGTCCGGTGACCGTAAACGCGAAAACCACACTCAGAGAGGTCGCCGAAATCATGGTCCACCGCCACCTCAAGCGACTTCCAGTTGTGGACGATCACGACGTTTTGGTTGGGATGATTAGCCGCCTGGACCTGCTGCGGACTGCAGCGCAAGCCTTCGAGCCCAAGGAGGCGGCGCCTCGAGCTCCGATGCTTTCAGGCGATGTGCCGCTCTCCCGAGTCATGCGCCGCGATGTTCCAACCGTCCATCCCGAAACGCCGCTTTCCGAAGTCATGCAAGCCGTCATCTCGACTCGCCTCAACCGCGCGATAGTTGTAGACGGTGCCCATCGCGTCGTCGGGGTGGTAACTGACGAAGAGCTTCTCGATCGCGTCACCCCGAGCTTGCGGCCGAGCGCTATTCGGTCGCTGATGCACCGATTACCCTTCATGCATCCGAACCCGGAGGAGCTCAGAGCTGAGCAGCATGCTACGGCGCGAACGGCCGCCGGGTTGATGAGCACCGACGTGGCCACGGCGCGGCAAGGTGCCCCGCTGCGGGAGGCGATCGCCACCATGCTGCGCGGCACTCACAAGCTCGTCGCCGTCGTCGATGGCGATAGCCGTCTGGTAGGCGTGGTCGATCGCGCGGACATTCTTCGTGGCCTTGTACAACGGGGCATATGGTAAATGAGACCGCCATGCCAGACGACTTGGTCGAGCCGCGGCATCCCAGCGGACGGGAATTGAGGGAGCTGGAGCGTTGCTTGTTCTGTCTCTACCTGGTGGCTGTAGAAGCGAAGCATTTTGCTGCTGTCTTCTTCGGCCACGAAGATCGCAAGAGCAATGGCTCACTCGTATTTACTGTGATGAACCACGCCGTGATCGTGATCGATAAATTTGTGGAAGCCTGGGACACCTTCAACGGGCTCGCAAAGTCGGACGACCGGGTGAAGAAATTGTGTGCCGCAGTCAGGCCGCTGATTCGCCGGCTCAGAGCTTGGCCACAGCTCCGCGCCTACCGGAGCCAGGCCATGGCACACCCGTTCCGTGATTCGAAGGGTCGGGTAATCCACCCAACCGCCTTCGTGCGAGCCGGTGTAGCCCCCGCAGCGTCTGATGAGTGCATGCAGCTGACGATATTGGCGCGCCTCGCAGCCACAGCAGCGTTGGCGTACTTTGAACCAGACTTCGAAGGTATTCGACCCTTGCTTGAAGAGTATCCAGAGCAGCCGAAGGATTCACGAGCGATGACCGCTGACGCGAGACAGGCCGAACTGCAGTCATTGGCGACGAGAGTGAATCAGGCAATCGAAGAGCTCGGGATTGATCTCGCCGGGCCCATTTTCCAAATCTTCTCTTGAGGTGCGCTACTGCATACAGAGTCATGGGCGATGAGTCCGATAATGGCTATTGAGGGACTCATCCAGCTCGGCTATAAAGCAAGTTGCGGCGGTGCGCAGGCCGGCAGAGCCGTGCACGGAGGGTTTCTACGGTAGGCTCGCGACTAGGTCAACGCATCCGTGAACTGCGAGGGGCGCTCTCGTTCACTCAGCAGCAGCTCGCCCGGCGAGCCGGTATCAGCGTTTCCTTTCTCTCCATGATCGAGCGCGCGGAGCGCATGCCGCATGTCGAAACACTGGCCGAACTCGCAAGCGCTTTGGGCATCACGCTTTCCCAACTTTTCCGCAGGGTGAATGAAGCCCCAATCGGCGGGCGAGAGACGAACGAGCTTCCCCTCATCGCATACCTTGGAACTTTGCGTCTTCGTCCGCGTGATGTCGAGGCGCTCCTCGGGGTTGCGAAAGCCATGTTCGATCGCCGGCCCGTATCCGGCTCGCTGTCCCGGCCCCGTCTCTAAGCCTTGATCGGCCGGCCGCCTTTGAGTTCGCCAGACCGCTTCGGGAACGGCTTACCCTTGTTCTCCTGCTTTCTTTACCCGCTCGAGCTCGTCGCGGGTAAGGCGTTCTCGGCGAATGCAGTCGGAGTTAAAGGCGGAGCGGCGGGCCAGAACGGCATACCGAAGTCCGTGGTAAGAATGGCGTTGCCGGGCGCTTGTTCGGGAGTGTCCCCTCGGTGATCACCCAAATCCTGCCATACATGATCACCAAAAAAGCGGCCAACGCAGGCCTTCCTCTTTCGGGGCGAAAGTCCTGCGTTGGGAGTTTGCCGAAGCTAACGAATAATCCCATCGATCGTTCGACCCGACACGAGCGTCAGTGAGGAAGACGCAAAAACCACCTCTCCGGTCGGAATAGAGGGGCGCTGCGAAACCCAACGCTCCTCAAGTAGCTTGGTCCCCATTTCGTCCAGGTATTGGAGGCGCAACTCCGTTCCGCTGAGGGTCAGCAGCGCAAAGCCACAGTAACCTATTGGGTCGTCATCGACGAGCCCGGATTGCCGACCATCATAGAAGACGAGGTTTCGGTTGGAGCGCTTTGGGGCTCGGCGCAGTTCAATGGGCATCCCACCATGGCCGAGGCACCGAGCGCGGACCTTCGGCGCCCCCTCGAAGCTGAACGGACCATAGCCCGCAAACCGATGCTCGTGAGCCCAGAGCCAAACCACTACCTGATCAAGATAGGGGGCCAGATTGGATCCAACCCGCTTGTATTCCGTGTCGAAGGCGCTGAACCATTCGTGATGAGTGAGAAGGATGACTGGACGTCGATCCGTCGGGTCGGTAAAGACGACGTCCTTGAGCCAGGCTTGGATTGCCGGATGGAGTCGGATGCATCCGCTCAGAAGCAGTTCGAGAAAGGGGAAGCTCCGCGCGTAGTAGCCCGTGTCCAGGCCGAGGATTCGCCAGTGCGCGTTCTCCAAGCAGAAATAGCTCGTCTCCTGATTGAGCGCGGGTAGAGCGATGTCGAAATATCCCTCCCCGCCTGAGTACATCTCGTGGTTGGCGTTTAACGCGAACGTCCCGAGCCTTCCCTTCGGCCAGGCGTTCACGAAGTACCTTTGAAACTCTAAGGCCGTACCAGAGTAGTAGACGTCGCCCAGATGAATGGTGAAGTCGGGGTTGTGCTCTCTCATCTGGTCCGCAACCCGATATGCGGCTTCAGTCCCAGTTCCCCAATCCCCCGCGATCCCAACCGCACAAGATTCAGGAATCTCAAAGACGCCCGGCCGCGCAGACCCGTCGTTTTTGTACGTCCGAAACGGCTTGCGAGGCAGGAATGCAACTCTGAGGTAGTGAATGAGCCAAGGCCAGAGATGCTCGGTCAGAAAGTTCCCAGGTTTGCGGCTGTACGTACGCCACAGCGACATGGCCGCCGACCGGGGTGTGCTCCTCATCTGTTTAATATCCCGTGACATCGTCGATTTTCCGGGGAAGCCGGATTCTGTCCTTCAAAGTTTGGATGCCAGTTCCTCCGAAAGTCGGTTCGCGATGCGAAGTGCCAGAGCAGAAATAGTGAGCGAGGGATTGACCCCGAGCGCCGTGGGGATAATGGCCGCATCGGCTACGTACAGACCATCATAGAACGGGGACTCCCCGCCCTTGGGCTGAGCCCTAAATACTCGACCGTATTCGTCCACCACACCCGAATCGGCGCTCTTCCCCATGGGGCAGCCGCCGAGTGGATGGCTCACGGTGACAGACTTTCCGACAAGTTCACCTGTGACGGGGGAGAGAAACGGATTGCGAAAGGGCTCTTTGCTTGGAAGCTTCTCCGCCAGTTTTTGCAATGAGACCTCGATTTCTTTGTAGATTGGGTCCTTGTGAAATGGTTTTCCGTCGGTTCGTCGGACGCGCAGCGGTGAGTCTCGGCGGCTTTCTCCCAGTCGGAACTGGCCAAGAGACTGATCGCGCCCTGCCGCGACAACGCACATCATGTTGTAAGTCAGTTCGTCCTCGGATTCGAAGTCCTTTTGGCGCTCCTGTGCGTTCCGGAATAAGGAGACTATCAAGCTGGCCACGCGGTGCCAAAGCCACAGAATGATGGTCCAGAGGAGGAGCAACTTTGGCTGACGGTGACGACCGTTGGATAGGGAGTTAATCAGGGGTACGCCGAATCCCACGGTCGATGCGAGCGCCCGCGGAATTCCTTGGTCTTCCAAGATGTGGAACTTAGACGCATCCGCGTTGGGGTCGGATTCCGTCGAGTTGAAATGCGCAAACGAGGTGGTCACCGGTCCGCGCGACAATCCAACCTTGAAATCCAGATTCTCCGCGAACGCGATGTAGTCGCCGTTTGTGGAAAAACCGAAACCGAGCTTGGGGCTCAAGTACAGCGCTCCGCCGTGTCGCACGCTGGAGCGCTGCATTATCTCGTTGGTGCCCAGGCAGCCGGCGGCGACCACGACGTACTTCGACCGCAGCGTCTTTTCTGTCTTTTGACTCGGGTTTGTTTCGCTGCGCTGCCAATAGTCGACCGCGTATCCACCTTCTGGAAGCGCTCGAATGACATTCACCTCCGCCAAGGCTTGGACATCGAAGTTTTCAAACGTGCGGGGCAGGGTTCCGTCGAACTTGCCATAAGTCGCCATCATCAACTGCTTGTTCAAGGTGTGCCTGGCTCCGGGCAGGCATCCGACGTTGCAGCGACCCTGCCGCTCACAGTAGTTGATTGGCTTGCCCGGGTAGTTCTTTGGATCGCGTGGGTCTAGCGGCGAACCCTCCGGTGTGAGGTCGTTGATCGCCGAATCGACGGTGCCGTGCTCAACACCCAACCCGGCCATCGCCGACTGGAATATCCGCGCGCGGTCAATCCAGTAGCGATTCTGGGGGTCAGGTGAGGCAGGCCCAAGATTGAGATTGAGGTACTTGATGTCTCGGCCATCCTTGGGGTCTTGGCGGTGGCTCCAGCCAGGATTCAAGCGAGCCGAGCGGGCGGAGATGTTGCTCAACCCCGCGTTGATGGCATTGCTCGGTGGCGCCCCTGCGTCTTTTTTGTACGGGATGTTTCCGCTGTTGGCAGGGAAATCAGGGGCGGCCTCGGTCCATGCGGACACGACTCCGTAGCCGATTGCATGACGGGCCAGCTCGTAATACTGAGTGCGCTCATCCGAGGTCCAAGTCAGTGGCCAACGGGAGTCTTCCAAAACGAAGTTTGGAGGGCGGATGGTGATGTTCGAATACACGAGGGAGCCCCCGCCAACGCCGCAGGCACGAAGCACGGTTACGCCGTCGTTTTCTCCTCCGAATAGGCCAAGAACTCCGCGCCTTCCGAACTGAGTCAAGTCATAGAGGCCGTCCTCGTTCCCCGGCCTTCGAAGGCAGCGGGTGAGGATGTCAATGAACCCCTTGAAATGTTCGACCGAGGGCCAGAATTGAACTGGCGGCCGGTTGGGCTGTTTCTTGAGAAAACCATACGTGGCGACGGCGGGGTCCTGAACCGTCGGGACCGGAGTTGTCCACCAGGTGCCTCTCTCCAGAATCAGGATGCGCGGCTTCTTGTCCTTGAGTTTTTGCGCCAGCGTGAGCGCAGTCATTGAACCGCCGAAGCCCGAGCCAATGACCAGCACGTCATAGTCGTACTGCGCTTTCTGCACGGGATTTGCGGCCGGGCTCTCTCCAACCGATTGTGCTTCCATCAACTCCCCTCCCAAAGCAAATGCGCCCGTCAACTGGTTGGCTGTGGACGCCGACCACCATTCCTATGGAAAGATTCCTCCAAAAACGTGGACCGTCTGCCGCAGCCAAGCGAAGGCACGGCCCCGTCTGGCGGGATGTCTTGCACGAACAGCATTCGACGATTGTGAACGAGCAGTTTAATCACAATCTCTTGATGCGGACATTCCTGAAGGCGACGTTGCCGGTGTGCGCCTGCACTCCCAGATAGCCAGACAACGCATCTTCGCTGAACGATGAACCTCGCATTTTCAGCGGCAGCCCGGGAGCATCGGTAACGATGTTGTTTCGTGGATTCGTGAAGTCAGTCGTCTGTTTGTTGTTGATCGACACCGTGTAGCGGTGCTTCCTCACGGCAATTTCCATCTCGTTCCAATCGCCGGGTTTCAGGTTCCCTGCCGGAGTGAAGCTCTGCAAACCACCCGGTCCAGTGGGGACGTTGTAGACCGCGCCTGTCCGATGCTTGTCCGCTCCATCGGGAGCAGCCCTCTCGTCGATTTGGATTTCGAAGCCTGTGTAGGCCGCGACCCATGCGGCATCCGAGGCGACGTTCTGCTTCAGGGTTGGATCCGCGTTGGTAGGCAGGTCGGGTCCCGCAGAATGTGGAGCATGGAATCGCAAGAAGATGCCGGAGTTGTCGACCGCCTTGCCAGAGTTGTCGATCGGTCCCGCAAGTTGGAATTGCAGCCGCAGGATAAAGTCGTTGAACGCCTCGGGGGCATAAAAGAAGACTGAGTGAGGCCCAACGGGAACATCGACGCCATCGACGGTGCTGGGAAACCCAGGTTGCGCGATGAGGGTCCCATTGATGAGGGCGAAGCTGCCTGGCCCAGCCGACTTCCACCGTTGGAATGTCTTCTCGGTGCCATCGAACAGGTATTCGAATCCGGCATCGACCGTTGCGACGATCGGCGGTGGAATCAGCCGGTCTGCCGTCCGTCGGCTCAAAGCGACACCCGACAGCATCGGATTGGGTGAGCCCATCGTTGGCAACACCGCCGGGCCAACGACGTAGAGGTTGTCGAGCTCCCAGATGCGTCCGAATTCGTCCGTAACGGACTTGCTGGCGTTATCTCCCATCCACAGCGTGCCGCTCTCGTGGTGCGTTGAACTCAAGGTGTCCTGGCGCTTGTTGCGCGCTGGCGGGTTCGGCTGCCAGACAGCATTGGCTGGGTCGTTGGGCGACGACAGATATTGGATGGGTCCGGGGCCCGCGAACATCTTGGCGATCTCCTCGCAAGCGGCATCCATGACCTCCCACAGCTTGTTGTCCTCGTCGCCTCGCGGATCGCTCGCGTCCCTTGGGTTCGTCTCCAGGCGCACCGTGGCCCGTGGCACGCCATTGCCATCTGCGGGCCCGAGCGTCACGCGGTTCTGCGGGTCGGCGGAGGTCTTGTCGCCGATCATTTCGCCGATGCCGCGGAGAGTGACGACGATCCACTTGTCGTTGAGGTCTTGGAACTGGTCGAGCTCGTCGATGTTCGGGATTTTCTTGAACAGCTCTGCTTCGGAATTCATCCCGAGCTCGCCGAGACCGCTGGCAGTAATCTGGACGTGGAAGTGGCTCTTCGATCCGTCGCTGCGCGTGTGAATACCCTTCACGAAAAGCGCCGAAACAGCCAGCTCTTTTGTCAGGTTCAGGCTCGAGAACGAGCTGTGTGGGACTCGGAAAGTGAGATTCGAGCGGAGATGAGCCATGAGGTTTCGGCCGATCAGCTTCTTTTCCGGAACAGTGTTGAGGGCCATGCGGGTGTTTTCGATCGTCCCCAGCGCGAGGATGACCGCACCGCCGCGCGGCACATCGAAGCCGCCCTGGTTCGTCTCGACTCGGGTAATGCGGCCGCCGCTACGCACGAGGCGCGTCACGTAGATGTTGTCCAGGATCATCAGCCGCTTCTTCGCGTCGGCCGCCCATCTTTTGGGATCAGCAGCGAGAGGATCGGAAAACGGAGCGGCCTGCTGAGCCTCGGCTTGCGCAACCCGCGAGGCGCGGATCAGCAATTGAATGCTGTTGAATTTGTTGAGAGGAAACGTCCCTGGCCGCGACGCCGCGGATTGGACCGCAAGCGGGGCCTCGAGGTCCTCAATCAGGGTGAGCACTCCCCGATTCCCGGTCAGGACGGGATCGGTCGTGGTTCGCCCCTTTAGGCTCTCGAACAGTCGCTTTCTAAGCGCGTCATGGAGCGGCCCGAAGATGAAATCGTTCGTCGTGTCCGACCCGATCTGGCGCGCCGCCGCGTCGAGGTATGACTCGACTGGGTTCTGGCGCGGAAGGACCTTCTGGCTAAGGTCCTTCTTCACGCTCGCTGGCCAAGAAGCATCGGCGAGCTCGGACTCGATGAAATAGGGGGCCCATCCGCCCCAGAAGACCGAACGTCCGCCGAGACAGAAAGCGAGCCCTGGGAAGTCCTGGTTGAACGCCATCGGGCTGTCGGACCCCCATGGCTGACCCCATACCGTTCCAGGATTGCCCTTGCCCGGCGGGTTCAGGTCCGGCGGCAGGTTCTGGACGTGCTCCGGCAAGGCGAGCGGACCAGCCTCGAGCACAAGGATGCGGTAGCGGTGCGAGGAATCGATGTCGAAGAGGTGCGTCGCCGCCACAGCACCGAAGCTGCCGCCGCCAATGACGATGAAATCGAAGGGCCGCGCGTCGGGATGCATTGCTCGATCCTGGCTGGCCAGCGCCTCGTCGACGGTGTTGCAGACATACCGGCCAATGTCGTCGAGGCTGAACGTGGTGGTGGTAATGATCGGGGTCGGCATCGTCTTTCCCTCCCATTTTGCGGAAACTGCAGCTTTCCGAGATGCTACCTATGAGCGTTCCGTGAACTCGCGAAGTTCGAAGCGTCGCGAGTCCACCACAGCTCTTCTTCCCCTCCAACTCGCTGTGGCGCACAACACTTGAAGTTCGCGAGCCATACGCCTTCCGTGAACAAACGTCAACGCCACATAACCACCGACAACCAGTACAAGATGGGGGACCAACAGCCAGTAAAAGCTCCCAGGACGCCGATCAACTTTGTTCAAGTAGCCCGGTGAAGTGCTCGCATCCAGGATTGCTGGTCCCCAGCAAGCGAGGAAGGCACGCGCACGAAAATCCTGCGATCAAGCCCCGGCCGTTCCCGCCCACGCGAGGTCGTCGAGCAGCTCGCGAACAAAGCTGCTCGCCGGGCGCGCGCCGCCCTGGCCGTGAACGAGAGCCCGCACCTAGTGTTTCGTGGGGAACCAGCGCTTTTTTGTCTACCGCCGGCGTGCTCTACGCTTCGGTAAATGGCGCACTCTCTAGACGAAGCGATAGCCTTGCTCCGAAACTGGGACAAGAGGGGCTACAAAACCCCCGACGGCCTAGGGTCTGCGAAGGATTTGGTAGAAGAGTTCGAGCGGTTGTGCGGGAAACTCAACCTCAAAACCCTGAAGAGATCTGAATCTGAAAGGCTGCGCCTGGAAACAGAACCTGCAATTTCCATCAGTTGGACTAAACGAGACGACGTAATCTATTTCGTCCACCCGCTTCGGGGCGGAGAGAGAATTTTTCAGCTGAGTTTCTTCCCGCCCGGCCGCAGGACGTGTCTAGATCGCGGCGGCGAAACCTTTTCAGGAGAGCCGTTAGAAGTGCTCGTTGATCAGGTGATTAAGCGGCTAGCAGACTGCTCTCATGATCCTACACATCTTGCGCAGTGATCTTCGGCGTGATCACGTGGGCGGATGTCAAGTAAGCCCGCAGAAATCCCGGCGATCTCCGTCGAGTTGAGCGCAGCAGACCTAGGCGACGAGCGGCTCAACCGCCGCTTGGGCCTGTTGGCCGATCAGCTAGCTGAGCGGTCTGGAGAAAGCTTCCCGAAGGCGCTCGACGATGCTCAGCTCGAGGCTGCCTACCGCTTCTTCGGCAACGACCGCGTCTCTCCCGAGGCCATTCTGGCGCCACACTTCCGGCAGTCGGCTCGCCGCGCGGCTGGGTACGAGCGGGTTCTGGTAGTGCACGACACGACGCAGTTCGACTTCCCAGGAAACGTGAAGCGGAAGGGTCTCGGCCGGCTGATTCGGGCTGCTGCGCAGGGCTTCTTCGGCCACTTCTCGCTCGCCCTCAGTGCCGATGGGGCCCGAGTGCCGCTTGGCCTGCTCGCTCTCGAAACGGTCTTCCGACTCGACAAGTCGATAGGGCACAAGAACTGGACACCTGCCAAGAGTCGCGGCGAACGCGCGCGATGGCTCAACTGTATCGATGACGCTGAGGCCGTTCTCGGAGGTCGTACGAAGGCAATCCACGTGATGGATCGCGAGGCCGATTCGTATGCGCTTCTTGCCAGTCTTGTAGAGCACGAACGTGAGTTCGTCGTGCGTTCCTTCCAAGATCGTGTGCTCGTGGGCCATGACGAAGATCGCCTCCGGGAGGTCGCACGCGCGGCCCGACCCTCCCTTCGTCGAGAAGTGCCGCTCTCACCACGTCCACGGATTCCTGGACCAAAGGGCGAACGGCATCCAGCCAGAAGGTTTCGCCTCGCCAAACTGAGTATTGCCGCGGCCGCGGTCGAGCTGCCCCGCACCAGCGGAGGCGGCAAGACTGAATCGGACACGATCAAGCTCAACATCATTCACGTATTTGAGAAGAAGCCGCCAACTGGGGAGCCTGCTGTCGAATGGTTTCTGCTCACAAACCTGCCGATCGATACTCCGGAAGCGATTGCCTTCGCGGTCGACTGCTACCGGGCGCGCTGGGTTATTGAGGAGTTCTTCAAAGCACTGAAAACCGGCTGCCAATACGAGAGCCGGCAGCTCGAGAGCGCGGAGAGTTTGCTGAACGCCCTCGCGATCTTCGCCCCTATCGCTTGGCGACTGCTGCTCTTGCGGCACCTGGCTCGAAGCGACGCGAAGGCACCGGCTACAGCGGCGCTTACCTCCAAGCAGCTTCAAGTTCTGCGAGCAGTAGCGAAGAAGCCACTATCAGCGCGACCGACCACGCGCGATGCAATGCTCGCGATTGCTGCGCTCGGCGGGCACCTCAAGAGCGACGGCGATCCTGGCTGGCTCGTTCTCGGGCGTGGCATGCACGACCTACTGCTCCTCGAACTCGGCTGGCGAGCCACCCGAACTCCAGGAGCAGTAGGTCGTGCATGCCACGCCCGAGCACAAGCCACCCGGGATCGCCATTGCGAGGTAAGTGACCACCGAGGCCAGCCACGGCCAGCATCGCGTCTCTCACCGTCGGTCGTTTTGGCAACGGCCGCTTGGCTGTCGCGTGAAGCACTACGAGCTGGGTCGGCGTCAACGCATCTGACGCGGGTCGCTTGGGTGCGTTGCGTGCCAGGTGCCTTAAGAGCAGCAAACGCTAGGCGACCGGAGCCAGGATCGCGAGAGCATTCAAGAGGCTGTGCGCGCTTTCGAGCTGGCGCTTCTCGTATTGGCAGCCCGTCTTGAGAGCCTTGAAGTACTCCTCGATTGTCCAGCGCCCCCGATAGCAGTCGACAGCGAAGGCGATGTCTTTCGGAGTACGGATGGGCAGGTTCGTGAGTAGGAACCACTCGACAGCAGGCTCGCCAGAGGGCGGCTTGCGCTCCCACACATAGATGACGTTGAGCGCCAGCGTCGGCGAGCCGGCGGTCTTGGCATCGATCGTGCGCGAAATCTCGATGGCCTTCGCAGAAAAGCTCAGAGTCGCGATGCGGTAGTTGCGGGCGGGATGCCGTTGACCTTTGGGCCCGTCGATCACCGGACGCCGCGATAGCGGCACCTCGCGAGCAAACGCTCGCTTCGCCGCTTTGGCGGTGGCGCGGAGGCGACTCTCTTCATCGGCCAGCACGCGGTCCTGAAACGAGCGGATGACATATGAACGCTTGGCGAGGTCGAGAGCGGACAGGATTGCGTACGAATCTGCCTCGCGATCCATCCGTGAATTGCGCGCACCTGGCCGTCGAGCACTGCTTCGGCCGCATCAATCGAACTTCGCCAGCGAGCAGACTCACCTCGATTGGGGCGCTGCGGACGTGGCTTCGAACTCACCTTGTCGAGCCGAAACACCGTCTCGAGGTTCAGCAGCCCAAGAGGTTCGCGATCCCCATCAGCACTTGTGGCGAGAGCGAAATGTCCGAAGAAGCCCTGGCCGGGCCGGATGAGCCTGCCGAGGCCTTCCCGCTTCGTATCTCCACCGAATTCGAACTGCGTCGTGTCGTGAATCACCAACACATCCCGACGCGTGGCGGCACGTTGCGCCGTCTGTCTGAAGTGCGGTGCCAAAATCGCACCGGGCGTGACGCTTGCGTTTCCGAAGAACCGATACGCCGCTTCCAAAGAGGCGTCGTCGAGCGCCTTGGGAAAGCTCTCCGCCGAGCGGTCCGCGATGCTGTCGATCAGTAGGCCGAGGCGCTGACTAAGACGCGCGTCCCCGAGATCCGCACCGGCGACCTCGGAGGAGAGTACCGGGACCCTTGCCGCAGGATTTTGACCTCTCATTCCCTAAATCGATCACGATCGAGATCCGGGTGCAAGATGTGTAGGATCAAGAGAGGCCACTGCTAAGGCCACTGCTAGGCTGCGCGCCACCGCTTCCCTTCCCCGACAAGCATCAAATGAATTGAGCGTCGGCTCTTGGGCTACGCAGGCCGCGCTGTCGGTCTTCCTTGTGCGTCGGGATTGATACGTTTGGCGTTGTCCGCGACGCCCGTGAAAAAATCGGCCCGATAGTGCAAACGCAAAGTGGGTCTGATCGTTCAACTCTTCTCGCTGGAGTCGCCAGCCTGGACGCACGAGCGGCTGGCTTTC
>WNFF01001324.1_pt1 | contig 19902 bp, 13 predicted proteins | sample 5400441 | NCBI WGS metagenome assembly WNFF01 (sample SAMN13153345, study PRJNA577476) | soil metagenome | isolation source: 120 cm saprolite under Douglas fir tree site 2 hole 3 replicate 1 | place: USA:California | collected 2015-04-18 | reverse complement strand
GGCTTAGTTCGAGTGTGAAAGTGGCCTGCAATTCCCCACCTTAAAGGGGAAATTCAGCGTAACCACCAGTGAGCCGAAATCTTCTCTCACTCGCCGATTTCTTGTCTGGTAATCCGCGCAGGGCAGGCCTAGAATTCTGTTCCCTCTCCCAAGTCAGCCTGCCCGCAAGGAGGACCACATGATTCGCAATCTCCAAGAAGGACCAAACACAATCGAAGTTCAGGAAACGACATTTTCCATCGATGTCTTGGGTCGCTACATTTGCAACACCTACGATGAAGCAGTCAACAACGGCGGGTTTCCCTTCGATGCCATTGTAATTGGCGGTGGCATGTATGGTGCCTACATCGCCGAAAAAATCTATCGTCAGGGTCAAGGAAACCTCAGAGTGCTCATTGTGGAAGCAGGTAATTTCCTGGTCTCCGAGCACATCCAGAATCTCAGCCGGATAGGGCTGAACGCGGCTGCGCCGATCACGTTGGACCCCGGGATTCCTCGTGAGCGTGTGTGGGGTCTTCCGTGGCGCAGTAACGTCGGCTTTCCAGGACTCGCCTACTGCGTAGGAGGACGTTCGCTCTATTGGGGTGGCTGGTCTCCTCGCCTAACGGACGCCGATTTGAATAATTGGCCTGCAGAACTCCAAACTTATTTGAAGGCGAATTACAGTGATACAGAGAAGGAAACGGGTGTGGACCCGGTGACGGATTTTATCAGTGGAGATCTATTTGATGCCCTGAAAAGCGGGATGGACAAAGCCTCCAAAAAAGTGGCAACCGTCGACGGAGTCGAAGTGGCCCCGCTCGCCGTCCAAGGATCGGCTCCCGCCCCGGGAATATTCCCATTCGACAAGTACAGCAGCACACCGATTCTCACGGACGCGATCCGCGAAGCAGCGTCGAACCCGGATAATACGCGGCGCCTCTTCCTCGTGCCGCGCGCGCATGTGGTTCGACTCCACAACACCAACGGAGTCATCAACGCCATCGAGCTCTATTACAACGGCCAACAGAGATTCCTTGGCGTCACGCCTGATTGCGCTGTGATACTGGCGGCCGGCACAATTGAGTCCACGCGTCTTGCGCTGGAGTCTTTTCCAACGCCGCTGATGGGGCGCAACTTGATGGCGCATCTCCGAAGCAACACCACGGTTCGCATCCCACGCGCCGTACTCGGTACTCTGCCCAAACAACTCGCAGCCGCCGCAATGCTTGTGCGCGGCTCAACCCCGCAGGGCCGCTACCATCTCCAAGTAACCGCCGCGGCCGTAAATTCTCCGGATGCCGAATCAACCATGTGGCGCATGATTCCGGATCTCGATCTTCTCAATCAGCTGCTCGCTTCCGAGGACTTCGAAAAGGTGACGATCACGTTCCGCGGTATTGGCGAGATGGTTGGAGACAAGAACGCAGTCAACACGAACCCAAGTACAAGCTGGATGGATTTGAGCCCATTCGAAAGCGATGAGTTTGGAATGCGCCGCGCCTACGTGAATCTCGTGGCGACACCACAAGCCCTCGCTTTCTGGGACACCATGGACCAAGCCGCTATTCAACTCGCTCAGACTGTCGCTGGTAGTGCCAGCAATATCGAGTACTTCTACGACGCTTCCTGGCACGGAGCACCTCCGCCTCCAGGAAAGGTTCACGACGGATTGGGAACGACGCACCACGAGGCCGGTACCCTCTGGATCGGCACCGATCCATCTTCATCCGTCCTCAATCTGGACGGACAATTCCACGACATCAAAAACGCCTACGCGGCGGGCCCGGCGGTCTTTCCAGCCCTGGGTTCAGCAAACCCATCTTTGACAGCCTTTACGCTTGCGCGACGCACCGCCCGAGCAATCACGCAAAGGGCGAATCCCGCTCCCGGACCCGGCTTGGTTTCTTTGTTGAATCCGACCCTGGATGGATGGCAGATGGCGGGCTTCGGGCGGTTCAACGTCATCGGTAGTGACACCATCGAATCCGAAGGAGGGATCGGCTTACTTTGGTACACGAAGGAGGAATTCAGTGACTTGCTACTGACAGTGCAGTGGCGCTCGATCAATGCCTTCGATAACTCCGGAGTCTTCATTCGTTTCCCGTCGCTGGGCAACGCGGATCCGGCGCAGGATTGGCAACTGGCAGTCAACCAGGGATACGAGATCCAGATTGATGACCGGGGATTCGACCCGAATACCAACACAACGGGAAGCCCAATCCACATGACCGGCGCTGTCTATCAACTTGCTCCGGTAACCAAACTGGCGTCGAAACCACTCGGCGAATGGAATACGTTTGAAATCGAAGCCGCCGGCCGCGATATCAAAGTAAGGCTGAACGGCGAATCCGTGAGCCACCTAACGAATCCTTCGGGGCGTCCTCTGAAAGGTCACATCGGCTTGCAGAATCATCACCCTGGGTCCCGAGTGCAGTTTCGAAACTTGTTTGTAAGGCGGATGGGTGCAGCAGCTGCCGCGGGTAAAGGAAAGTAATTTGGCGCTCCCCTACGGGGCGAATGCATATGTCCATTTAATTGCGAAGCGAGTCTCGCGGACTTGCGGAGGATTCGCAGGAGCGATGCTGGCGAATTGCGTGCCGACGTTGTAGATGACGTAAAGGTCGCTGTCCGGCCGGTAGTTATATCTCAGCCGAACATTGGCGCTGACCGCCTGTGTATTCGAGGTGTCCACCTGGATTAGGCTAGTGAACGTCAAGAAGCGAGTGAACGAATAATTTCCCTGCAAGCTTGCCAGTACTACCGAGAAGTTACCGTTGGCCAGCGGCAACCGAAATCGATCCCAGGTCTCCGAAGCGGAGATCGAGAACTTCGCGGTCGGGCGATAGTTGGCCCGTACACGAAATTCATTAAGTGTTCCTCCGTAGTACCCGCCAAACCTCTCGAAGAAGTTGTAAGTAAACCGCCGATCTTGCCCCGACCCGTATGTAATCTGATGACGGGCGAAGTGATACAGGCCGTTCGCAATGAACACATTTTTGTAGATGTGAAGAGGCGTTGTAATTCGCTGGGTAAACACGTCAGCGATATCGTCGTCGGTGTATCCGCCGTTGTTCAAATCGGCTCGAAAAGTTCCCTGCCACTCCTGGGTTTGCACGACACCCTGGGTGTCTGGCGCATGGAGAATGAATCCCTCGAATTGCAGCTCTCGAACTCCAGCGATTTTGGGCCTCACCTTGAAAGTCACATCTCCATAGGTTTCATTGGAATCGGTCCGTTCGATGAATCCAACCTCCGGATTGAAATTTGGTCCGATCTTTCTGCGCTCGAACTTTCCCTCCACCCAGTTCGACCGATAGGATAAAGAAGCGCCGACATCGCTATTTCCACTTAAGTAGCCCGGCGATTGAGTTCCGGCCATGTGCGCATCCAGAAACCAGTCCTTGAAGAACACGAGTCGCGTGTCGATTCCGCCAGTTTGATTGAAGCTGTCCAGTACGTCGCCAGACCGCTTATCAATGCCCATTACACCGATATACGAACCTCCCCATAAGGATTCCTTCAACCGGACGACTGCATAATTCGCATATGGATTCGGGCCACTGGACCGAGTGTCTACATCCATGACCCCGAATTGCAAACGACCTAACGTGCCTGTCAGCTTGGCCCCACCATTGATGGGCACCTGGTTTCCCGTTACCGAATCAATCCCAATCTGGCGACTGAAGAACAACTGATCCTGGTCACCGATATCGAAGTTGAAGATTCCGGCGTTTTCCAGGAAGAACTGGCGCTTCTCGGGAATAAAAATCGGGAACGGCGTCAGGTTGAACTGCTCTTGATCCACATCCGTTGCAGAAAAATCTGTGTTCCCTGTCAAATTCAAAACGACATTCGAACGAATTCCATACTTCACATCCAGTCCGCCTGTAAGAGGAAACTCCGGGTTTTGGCCCGTTTGCTTGTCGTATTGGGCTAGCCCGTAGGGTTTCACGACAAAGAGTCTTCCACTTCCAATGTCCGTTATGCCGGTGAGTTCTCCCGCCTCCGAAACTTTCGCGATTCCGTAGGTTCGTCGGTAGGCAGCCCAAAGATCTTCTTCGTTCTTTCTGCGGATGAATCGCTTGAAATTCAATCCCCAAACGACATCCTTCGACTTTGTAAAATTCAGGGTCGTGAAGGGAATCTCGATCGTTGCGGTCCAGCCGTCTTGCGTGATGCGGGCCTCGGAAGTCCACACACCATCCCAACCAGAATCGAAATCGGTTCCTTCCGACCCGCTCTGCTCCTCGACAACCAAGCCGTCGCCTTGTGTTCCCAGGGGATTGATTTCGAAAACATAACCGCCGCGCCGGTCATGATTGGAATTGATCAGAATCTCGAAGTGATCGTCCAGGCCCTGGCTCACATCACGTCGCAGTTCCGTCGCTACGATGCGGGATGGCGCGGAATCGTAGCAATGAATCCCAAAATAGGCCGCGTGCCGGGTGTAGAGGATACGCACCTCGGTCTTTTCGGTGGCAGGTTCACCTTCCTGCGGCTCTCGCTGCCGAAAATCAGTAATGGGCTTGGCGGATTGCCAGAGCGGATCGTCGAGTGCACCGTCCAAGCGCGGCGCTCGGTCTACCCGAACTGCCTCAGCCATGCGGGTCCCTTCCTGCGAGCGGGCCTGACTCGGAAGAGCATGAGCGCCAGCCGTTCGTGGCGAGATGACAACAAAAATGACGAGCGCCCAAAATAGAAGGTAGTCGAAACGATGGATGCGTTCATTTGTCACGTGGCTGAAGTGGGCCCTTTCATCAGCCTTCATATCTGTCTTCAACTGTTGCCGCAAAGGGAGACGCACCTACCATTCCGCGAGGGGATTCAGCTTGAAGCATGGTCGAACGATGTCCTACTTGCTGGTCACCGCTTCATAGACGACCATGCGCGCAACGCCCTTGCCATCGGCCTCCTGCTCCGGTGTGTAAACACGATGCGTCTCGGTGTCAACCGCCAAGCTGTGCACTTTCTTCTGAACTGGAAAATCCTCTACCTTGCGGTAGTGGTCGGGGTCGTCCATCTGGAATACAGAGATAGCTCCACTCGAACAGGCCACATACACGCGCTTCAATCCAGAGTCGAATTTGATGACGTCGGGCCCTCCGGCCATCGGCAGAAACGCAATCGCCTGGTGTTTGTCGAGATCGAACACAGTCATCAAGTCATTTCCCTCGCAGGAAAGGAAGGCGCGGTGATGCTCCGGGTCCAGGGTCATCCCGTGATTTCCTTTGCATCGGCCGACTGGATACCGCCCGACGACTTCGTCCGTCGCGGGATCGATGACCGCGAAAATGTTCTCGTCCTGCAGGTTCACGTACACCTTGCGGGCGACGGGATCGTATTGCGGCATCCCGGTTTCGCTGTCGAAATGCAGAGTCTTGATGATTTCGTCCTTGGTCACGTCCACGATCGCTTCGGCTTTTCCTCGTTCATCCGAGACGTAGAGCTTGTGAAACGGAGCCGCGTACGTGCTTCCATCCGGCTTTGCTTCCGTCTTCAGTTTCTTCACGACTTTCATCTCCTTCAGATCCACGACACCGATCGTGTTGTCGCCGGCGTTTGAGGTGTAGAACTTCTTAAGTTCCGGAATGTATTCGACGCCCTCCGCACCGGGTGTGTCGGTCACGGTGGCCACCACTTTGTTCGTACGAAGGTCAATCACATACGTGTGTCCCGCCGCGAGATGGGCGGAAATCAAATAGTGATCGTCCGCATCGATCGTCAGGTAGTCGAATCGCTTTCCGCCCGGACCCGGCAGGTCGAACGTGGTGATCCGCCTGAGCGTTTGGCCCCAGGCGTTTGCCGAAAACAGGCTGCCCCATAAGAGAAATGCACAAGCAGCCGATCGCAGAGAAAACAGCTTCGTTTGCATCACTTCCTCCCCATGTAGTTACGAACCGTGGTGAAGCACGACACCCGCAACTCCGGCTGCAAGGATGAGAAGAGGTTCCGGCACTCTCTTGAATCCCAGCAGTACGCCGAACGAAATTAGCGCCATCAGAACCGTGGGCACATCCACCAGCGCCCGCCTGCTAAGAATGACTGCTGCGCCGGCAATCGCTCCCACTGCCGCTGCCGTCACGCCCTGCACAAAAGCCTTCACTTGGCGGTTCTGGGCGAACCGCCGGTAATACGGCGCAGCGAAAATCACCAATAGATATGGCGGCAAAAACACAGCCAGTGCGGCCGCGCACGCGCCGAGTGGACCGGCGACTAAGTAGCCGATGAACCCCGACGTGATGACGATCGGTCCGGGCGTGATCATGGCCACGGCAACCGCGTCCAGAAACTGGCGTTCCGTCAGCCAATGAAATTGGCCGACTACGCCTCCGTAAAGGAACGGCACGATCGCCAAGCCGCTGCCAAAGACGAAAGCACCGGCCTTGAGAAAGAACAAAAATACGGAAACGACGGTTCCCGACGAGGCGGCCCCGAGCAAACCGGTTACAAGACCGGGACCAATGATTCCCGCTTGGACGGCACGTGCTTTCAGTTTGGGCGGGGCCTTCACCAACATCGCAACGAATCCGGACAGGATAAACAGCCACACGACCTCCGATTGCGTCCAGACCGTTGTGATGGCCAACGCACCGAATAGAACCCATAACAGGTAATCCCTGCCTAGCGTCTTCTGAATCAGCTTCCATGCGCTTCGCACGATGATGGCGCTTACGGCGGCCCCGATGCCGTAGAACAATCCTTGAATCCACGCCAGCTGCCCGAAGTGTACGTAGAGCGAAGCCAATCCAAGGACCATAAGAAACGAAGGAAAGATGAAAGCGGCGCCTGTGAGCGTGGCGCCCAAAGTGCCGCTATGCATCCAGCCCAGGTATTTCGCGAGCTGTGCTGCCAGTGGCCCAGGGCAGAGCTGAGAAAAGGCCAAGCCTTCGAAGTAATCTTCTTTCGAAACCCACTTCCTGTTTTCCACCAAGTCCCGCTGCATATAGCCAACGAGAGCGATCGGTCCGCCAAATCCGAGCGCTCCCAGCCGGAGAAAATAGAGCACCAGCTCGCGCAGCGTGGGCTGCGTGCTGGTGCTCTCTCTCGATTCTGGGTTCGCGGTCATCACGTTGGCCGAAGCCAGTAGCTCTAGTGCGCACCGCCATGAGCAGGAGCGCCTTTGCCGAGTTCATCGAGAGCGGCCTTGAATCCGCCCGCGAGTTTTTCAGCAGGTCCTCTGCCCCAGTAATGGAGGAAGATCACAACGGGGCGGTCTCCGGTCATGTGATGGTGAATGGCAACCACGTCGAGACCGTTCTTGCGAAGAGCTTTCAGAACCGGCGTCACTTCCTCTTCGAGCATCGCGACGTCACCCGCGATCGCCGCGTCTTCTTGCGTGCCGACAAACGCGGCCCACGTGTTCAGTCCCATGCGGGCGTTGATCACAGCCCCGTGCTCCTTCATACCCAGGTCATCGCGTCCCACGGTGATCTTGTACACCGCGCCCGTCTGCTCGCCTTCGTGCCCGGCAATCTTGGCAAGCTTGGCGGTATCGAGCGCTGTGCCGCTGCTGCTGGCGGGAGCCGTCGTTTCTGGTTTTACATGTCCAATCAGGTCAAGGCCCGGTTTCACCCGCCGTGCAAGGTCGGAAGCTTTCCCCATTCCGTGAACGTGCATGTAGTACACGTGCGGATCGTCCCAAAAGAAATGGTTGTGAAGTGCCGTCACGTCGATTCCGTTGTCGAGCAGCGCGGAGAGGACGGGATTGACTTCTTCCTGAAGCAATACCAGGTCACCCATCATCACCTCAGATCCGTCTGTCGCTTTGGTCAACGCGATCCAGCCTCCGAAACCAAACGGCGTCGGCGTCGAAAAGCCCTGGATGGTCATCTTCATATCGTTGCGCGGAATATTTACCTTGAGAACGCCAGCCTTGAAGTCGCCTTTTCGGTCCAGGCTCTTCAGAACCTCTTGGTAGTCACTCGGGATTTCCTGAGCTGGCGTGGTGCTTCCGAACGAGAGGAAACAAGCCACAGAAAAGAAAAACACGGCACTTTTGCTAACGAAACGACTCATGGAACGAACCTCCTTTGGTTCTTTGAAATATTTTTCGAGACTCACTTGGCCACCACTTTGAGATCATCGAAATACGTGACGGAGTCAGCCTTTGTCCACAGACCCACCTTGCCGGCGTCTTTGAATGTGTCGTCAGTCGCTTCGATCTTCTTCGCGCCGTCGTAGTAACAAATGATTTTGTTTCCGACGCATTCGACGCGTAGTTCATGCCATTCGCCGGAAGTTACTTTGAAATTCGCGCCTGCAAATTGACGGCGGTTTCCCGCGACGACGTGGTAGAGCCGGTAGTTATCCTCAAGCGCGTTTGCGCGGACGATGTAATAGTTATTGGCGTCCTTCAGCCGGAACACTAGTCCTCCAGCACGATCCACTTCGCCGGAGACAGCTTTGAATCTCACGCTGAGTTCAAGGTCTTTGAAGCTGCCTTCATCTGCGATAAGCAACGGAAAGCGATAATCGGTGGTGTCGGTTGAAGTTTGCGCAACGACATTGGGTTTAGAAGGCGCGGTCGGATCTGCCATCACGACCCATTTGCTTTCGGCTCCTTTCCCAGTGCGCGCACTATGAAACTTCGTCGGTAGAGTTCCCACGACGTCGCTATCGAAGTTGTATGAGAATGAAGCACCTGCGGCCTGCTGAGGTGCAGGAGTCTCCGGTTGAGATGCATAGGAGGAATATCCCCCCTCCCTGGATTCCAGAATCCCCCAGATCAGTATCAAAACTACGGCAACAGCACCGAGAATCCCCAATATCGTTTTCATTGCGACCCTCCTTTTAGCGGACTTGCAGCAGAATATTTCGCGAGCGGCAGAGAGACTCGAAACGTGCTGCCACGACCTTCTTCGCTCATCAGAGTTATCTCGCCGCCGTGAGCTTCGACCTCCCAGCGAGTGATGGACAGTCCGAGTCCAGCACCACCCCATTCCCGTGTCCGCGCCCGATCAACGCGGTAAAAGCGGTCGAAGACGTATGGCTGATGTTCACTGGGAATTCCAGGTCCTTGATCGACCACGTCCAGGAACGCTTGCTTGTCTCCCCCGCTCTGTACGCGGACGAGTACCCGGCTCTCTGTGGGCGAATACTTAATGGCGTTATCCAGCAGATTGACGATGGCTTGGCGGAGAATCAGGCGGTCCGCAGAGACGAGGACGCCTGCGTCACCCTCAATGTCAATCCGTTGCCGCTTCTCCTCAGCCAAAACCTCGACTACCGAACCTGCCTCCTTTGCGAGTTGAAGAAGAGGAATGACTTCGCGCTGAAGCTGGATGTGGCCAGTGTCGGCACGGGAAAGCGCGAGCAAGCTCTCAGAGAGCCGCGTCAGGCGATCTACCTCTTCCAGCATGCTTCCGATCACGTCTCGATACTCCGCCGGGCTCCTTTGGTCTTGCAGCGCGACCTCGCCAACGCTTCGGATGGCGGTTAGCGGAGTACGTAGTTCGTGGGAGGCATCCGACGTGAAGCGACGCAGTTGATCGAATGCTGTTTGCAACCGCCCGAGCATGTCGTTGAAGACGGTCCCGAGTTTCCCTAGTTCGTCTTCGGGAGTCTCGATGGACAAGCGATCACCCAGCTGTTCGGCGGATATTGTTTTGGCCTGGGTGGTCATGGAATCGATGGGTGCGAGCGCTTTGCGTGCCAGGGCGTAACCCCCGAAACCTGCAAGCAACACAGCAATCGGAAAACCGAGCAACAAAACCTGTCCAAATTCTCCCAACTCACGCCACAATCTTTCCTCGCTGTAAGCCGCCCTCAGAACCACTCGCTGGTCTTCTATGTGATAAACGCCGCTCGCCAGCCTGACTCGGGTGCCATTCGGAAGCCTCGTGGTGGACGGACTTGGATCGTGCAAGCCTTCGTCCGGCCCGGGAGGATCGCCTAATGTCTGGTCTTGTAACTCCGCGCTTCGATAAAGGAGCGACCCCTGCGGTGACCATACTTCGATGAAACGGCCTATTCTTGGCTCAGCCGCGCCGGGGTGGCTGGAATGAAGAGACACGCCTCCGTTTGGCTCCTTCGTGAGCATCCCTTCAACAGTTTCGACGTCCTGCAGCAGGTTTTGATCAAAGTCCTCACGCAAGCTCAAAAACAGGAATAAGGAAGCAACTCCCGCGTACAAGGCCAAAAGGCCCGCCAGCACGAGCACGTACCAGAGCGTCAATCGGGAACGCACGTTTCGCGGTCTGAATCTCATTCTTCCTCTCGCAGCACGAATCCGACACCGCGAACGGTGTGAATCAATTTGCGGTCGAAGGGCTCATCCACCTTGCGGCGAAGCCGATTGATATGAACGTCCATCACATTGTCGAGTGGGGTTGCGCGAGCAGTTTCCTTCCAGACATCGCGCGCCAGCATCTCCCGAGAAACGACCTGCTCTTTGTGTCGAAGCAGATATTCGAGAAGCTCGAACTCTCGGGCCGTCAACTCCAGATAGTGCGTACCCCTCCTCGCCTTGCGAGTCACCACGTCCATTTCCAAATCAGCGAGTCTTAAGTGGGGCGCTTGTTCGGCTCGCCCGCGTCGAAGGCGGGCCCGGACGCGCGCCAGAAGTTCCGGGAACGCGAAGGGTTTAACGAGGTAATCATCAGCGCCGCTATCGAGTCCGCGCACGCGATCCTCGATTGCGTCACGAGCAGTGAGTATCAGAACTGGAGTCTGCATTCCACGCTTTCTCAGTGTAGACAGCACCTGCAGGCCGTCACGACCGGGAAGCATAAGATCCAAAATGACCAGATCGAATTCCTCGGCGTTCACCAGAAAGAACCCTTCTTCGCCGGTGGGTGCGACGACGACTTCATATTTCTCGCGCTCCAATCCCTCTCGGAGTGCACGAGCCACCTTCGCTTCGTCTTCCACCACGAGGACGCGCAATTGGCCTTTTCCTTCATGCATCTTGGTCAGGTCTTCTATCCTTAATCTTGTACGGTATAAATCCACACTTCTGCGCCACGGCCCGCACGCGCTGGAACCGCCAGGTAGAAGCGGTCAGCGCCCTTCCTTCCTTTGCCAAAATACCCGGCTGTCCGGGCGCCCAATGCCGAGGGTATCTTGGACAGAAGCTGGTACTGGTCCGCATCCTTCTGTTGAAAAACGTTGATGAATCCCTCTCCGCCTGCCACATAAATGCGCTTGCGCGCGACGTCGTAGTAAAGGTCGTCCGTGTCCTGGACACACGGAAGCGCGACGATCATGTGACCCGAGTTCGTGTCGAACACCGCTAGGCGCGCCGGGGTACGCGTGCCAACGAATAAGCGGTGATCGGCCTCATCCAAAGCCATCGGAAAGTTCATCTGAAGAGTCAGCGGCCATCGCGAGATCGTATGCGTGCTGCGATTGACTACCGCGATTTGTTTCAAGTCTGGCAGGTTCGCGTAGACGTTCGGTCCTGACGTTTCTAGTTGGAAGGATTCCGGATGGGCCCCCAGCTTATATTCTTCGTCAAGGCGCTCGTTCGTGGTCGCATCGACGGTCCCAATCGCCCCTGTATCGTCCTCGCCGTAACCGACGTAGACACGCTTTTTCGCCGCGTCGTACCGCAGATTGTCGACATCACTGTGGAAGTCGATCTCTTTGATGAGGTCAAACGAAGTTCCGTCGTAGATGTATAGCTTTCCCTGGCTGCTCCCGGCAAAGAGTTTGTTGGCTTCCGGGGAAAAGACCACACCCTGTGGATTCGGAATTCCGGTGATGGAATGGAGTACCGTTCTCGTGCTGATGTCGATGACCTCGACTGTATTGTTTCCCAGCGCAGAAATAAGTAACCGGTTTCGCGCGGAACCAAAGTGATCGATACGTCCCTTTACGCCCTCCAGAGGAATCGCCTCGGTCAAAACGAGCGGGCGTGCGGCCTGAGCAGGCGGACTCTTCTGAGCATCTACTTGGGTCGAGAGCACATACAATGCAGCCAATGCCACTACACTGACGGCTAGCAGCCTCTTCATTTCTCCTCCTGAGAGCGGATTCTGTTACTGCTTCTTTCTTCCTAGAAAATTCAACAGTGCATAAAAACTTTCAGGACTCTGGTTCGAACACGAGAATTGCGGCTTGTTCGTTGTCGTGAGCGGGAGCGGCCACATAGTAGCGGTTCAGTTCCGGCGACCAGAACGAAGTACCGGCGCCGGGCCTCGTCGGTATTTTCCCGATGCTTTCGTAGTGGTCCGCATCGTTTTGCTGGTAGCAGAAGACGTACCCGGCATCAAAACCTCTGCCTCCAGAAACGTAAATTCGTTTGTGTGCGGCATCGAAATAGACACCGTCCATGCCTTCAACGGTCGGGAGGTGAGCGACCTCTTTCCCCGACTTCGAGTCCATCGCGATCATCTCCGGGGGAGTCCGCGTCCCAATGAATAACCGGTGAGTCGTATCATCAAAGGCACCATCGCCGTTCCGTTGGCTGCTGACATGCCACGCAGAGACGATTTTGCGATTTTTTGTATCGATCACCTCGACCTTGCTTTCCGAAGAAACGAAAACGAAGAGAATATCTCCAGACTTGTCGAGCAATAGTTCGGCGGGATGAGCGGCGACTTGCACGTCGCGAATGTGCTTGTCCGTTTTGGCGTCAATGATTCCAACCTCGCCGAAGTCCTTACCCGCATCTTTGCCGCCGTAGCCTACGTAAACCAGCTTCCTGTGTGGATCGTAAGTCACGCGGTTCGGCCCCAAATCCAGCTTGATGGAATCGAGCAGCTCCAGCGTGTCATCGCGAAACACGCGCACCATTCCGTCGTCGCCGCTGGCCACGAACACTTTGTTGAGAGATTCCACGTACGCGATACCCTGCGGCTTTTGAAACCCGGGGATGCTCTTCACCCGCTTCCCCGCCTGCAGGTCCACGACTTCTACGGAACCATTCTCAAGTCCCGCAACGAAGAGCCGCTTGCCCTTCACATCCACGTCCATATGATCGATGCGTCCTTTTACGTTGGGCAAAGGAATCGTTTGCACCAACTGCAGCGGAGCTGCAGTCTGGGCGTTCACAAGCACGGGCAAAGCGAAAAGCAGACCGACAAGCAAGCAGTGCGTTTTCATTTCACCCCCGTCAACGTCATCCTGAGTACAGCGAAGTGCCAATTCACCAAATCACCTTGAGAGCAAACTGTATCTGTCGTGACGGCGTTTGTGTTGCCGTGATCAAACCAGCGTTCGCGATCGGATGCCCCCTGGAGTCGAAGACATTTCGATTGTCGAGCGGCGGAGCAAAGTTCGTACGGTTGAGGATGTTGAAGAATTCTGCTCGAAATTGAACATTGAAAGAGTCGGAGATGCGCTTGATGTAGTTGTTCTTGAAGAGAGAAAAATCGAAGTTCAGCAGGCCCGGGCCGATCAGCGTGTTGCGGCCCAGGTTACCCCGCAGATTCAGGCAAGTCCTCGGGTCCGGCGTGGGGTTGCCCGTCACGGGATCAATGTTGACTACGTTAACGCAATTGGCTGCGATGGCTGGCGTGGAAGAAGGAACGCCGAAGCATTGCGTCTCAATATAGTGAAGCGGATTGCCAGGATTCATGAGAGCGCCGCAGCCGGAACCGCCCACCAAATTCGGCACATCGATGTTGGGATCGGTGCTTTTCACGCCGAGTGTGTCTCCCGCGAAACCCGGAGTAAAGGGCACACCAGTGCTGGCTTCGAAAACTCCGCCCAATTGCCACCCGCCCAAGGCCCATGAACCGAAGGCGGAGGCGACCTTCGGCGTACCGAAGTCCCAGGTATAGTTCACTTCCAGGTTGTGCGCGACGTTGAAATCCGCCAGTTCTCGATTCAGTTTCGTGTCAAACCATAGCGGACTGGAAATTGAATTCGAGTATTCGTCGCCCACCAGACTGCCCGAGGAAGTATCAATTGTTTTGCCCCAGGTATAAGAAGCTTCGATCTGAAGTCCCCGGCCGATTTTCTTCTTAACCTGGACTTGCAATGCATCGTAGAACGAATTGCCTTCCCAGAAGGCAGCAGTAATGCGGCCAGAATTTAGGTTCAGCCGTGTTCCGCTTCCGGCAGGCGACGGCCAGAGATAACCCTGCGGTGTCAGAGTGGGAGGAAGAACGATGTCCGCGTCTTCCACTCGCACGGGCTGATGCACGCCACGTGAACCCACGTACCCGATTCTCACATTGAAATCAGCGGCGACCTCACGCTGAGCGGTCAGGTTCCATTGCATGATGTAGTTGCGGTGCGGATGGGGCTCAAAGTACGCCTGACGAAAGGTGTTCGATGACCCAGCCACAATATTGAATGCCGTGTTCGGGAACGAGCCCGCGGGCAGATTCGTAGCACTTCCCAAATCATAAAAAGGTGCTGAGAAGAGTTCATTGAACTGGCTGACGTAGGGCAGGGGCAACACGTCGAAGATACCGAAGCCCCCACTCAGAGTGGACTTGCCATCGCGGAATGGGTCCCAGGAGAATCCAACTCGCGGCTCAAAGTTGCGCGTTGTGGAGTTGGAGAACAGCGGATCACCCAAGTGCGGCGTAGCATCCGTGAGTTGCCGGAGAACAGTCAGGTGTCCATGCACTTCTGTGGTGACGGTCGCCATTTCATAGCGCAGGCCCAGGTTAATTGTGACGTTCTGCTTCCAGTGCCAATCGTCCTGGAGATAAGCCCCCACGATCGTTTGGCGAAAGCCCCGCTCAGAGATGGTACTGGGTATCCCTGCGGACAAGAAAAAGGGATGATTTGTTAGAAAATCGGAGAGTGAGTTGAAGGAAAAAACGCCATTCGGATCTGAAGTAGCCAGGATGTTGTCCCTGATTCTTTCCATCCCGCCTCCGAATTTCAAGGTGTGACTGCCCCTAGTAAACGAAATGTCGTTATAGGCTTGAATCGAGGTCCAGTGGAAATGGTAGCTTCCTATAGCTCCCAAACCGCCCACAAAAGCCGTGAGGCCCGGAACAGTGATTCCGGCAGCGTTGCGGCCGGGCACGGTTCCGAAAGAAGCGTCCGCAGCAGAGGGGTTTCCACTTGCGAAGGTTAGACCAGTCGTCGCAACCACCCGATTGATTCCGAGACGCAAGGAATTCAGAAGACGAGGACTGAAGGTGTGAGATTCGTGCAAGGCAAAGAATTGCCGGCGCGAATCGTATCCCGTCCGTTTATTGTCGAGCTCGTCGGGCTGCCGTACGGTTCCGCTGTCAAACATGTAAGTGCCCGAGAGCGCGTCCCGCGCAGAAAAAGTATGGTCAATCTTGGTCGTGAAATAATTTTCAGGCGTGACGGTCTGTCCTGCGAAGGTGAATATGCCGGTGTCTCCCGTTCCGGCAGCACATGAAGGAAATGGGCACAACAACGCTCCGTTCGGCAGCGGGTAAAATGCCTTGAGAAAACGTGCAGCCTGAGCGTCCACTGCCACTGTACTTGTTGCACTGCAATTGGGAGGGGCGCAGAGATGCCCATTCCGTGCTGCTTGCGAAGGCACCGTATCTACCTGCGTGATTCCTTGCGATTGGCGCAAACCTTCGTAGTCAGCGAAGAAGAATGCGCCATCCTTCACGACCGGCCCGCCGATTGACCCGCCGAACTGATTCCTATGGAACGCGGGCTTGGCCGTGTCGAAGAAATTGCGAGCGTCGAACGCGCTATTGCGGATGTATTCAAACGCATTTCCGTGGAAATCCTTGGTCCCCGAGCGTGTGGAAGCCCCAATGATTCCTCCAGAGGACCGCCCGAATTGCGCTGGGTAGTTGCTCGAAAGCACAGTGAACTGCTCGACGGCGTCTGAACCCAGATTGACGCCCAATGCGCTCCCGGGTGGACCGTTCACGTAGTCATTGACGCTGATACCGTCCAGGCGGGAATCGTTCTGCCGTGGGCGGCCTCCCGAAATCGTCATTTGCGTTCCGAAGCCCCGCTGTGCCTGCCCTGTGGATTGCGTTCGAGCAGTGGCTACTCCAGGTTCAAGTGCGGCGAGATCTGAGGCAGAGCGCCCGTTGAGGGGTAGGTCGGTCACACTCTTGGAGCTCACGACACCGCTGACGCCAGATGCTCCCCCTTCGCCGTCGCCCGTGCTACTTTTGGTATGCATCACAATGTCCGCCCTTCTGTCCGTTCCGGCCGTCAACGTCACGGTCGTCCGCGCGTCGGCAAAGCTCGGTGCCGAAGCCGTAATTTCGAAGATTCCCGGTGAAAGGTTCGGCAGGGCGAAGGACCCGTCCTGATTCGCAGCGATGATCTTTGTGTCGCCGTTCGCTGTATTTTTGATTGTGAGACGCGCATTCGCAATGGGGGCACCAGTGGTGCTAGTAATTCTGCCGGATAGAGTCCCTCCGGCAACTTGGGCATTGAGCTGAGTCGATGCTAGAACCCAAAGGAAGAAAGCTAGAAACGCGACGAAATAAGGCGGCTCTTTGTTCTGATTTGCATCGAAAAGCACGGCTTGTCCCCATACCCGGTCCTTCGCCAACCAGGATCATGTCGCAGAGCGCGGTGCGTCCGGCCCTGCTCATCTTAGGGTTCTTGACAGGGGCCGCCTACTTAAGTTTTCCTTACGCGATTGTCAGACTCTTGCACTCAGTCCTAAAGCACCAGCAACAAGCCATTCCTCGGTGCGCTACCGCGCCTGGTTCTATCTCTCTGTCCAAGCCTGGCTTTTGAAGCGCCACGCTCATTCGGCGGCTAGAGCTATCCAAGTTGTTGGGTTCAGTTGAGTGTATTACGCGTAGCGTCCGCCGCCGGGAGGCTCCGTTCTAACCGCTTATTCAGACTTTCCTTGCTGTCCACAAGTCCCGATCCGAAGTCAGCGAACGGGGCATATGCAGTCTGGCTGACGCCCCTTGAGGCGGCTGCATTGTGTCGGTAGATAGGAAGGGTACACCAGAGGTACACGGAAAAATGGACCTGAATAAGCGTATGCCTTTTCAGTTGATTAGGTTGGTAGGGGCGGTGGGGATCGAAACTACTAGTTTATTGGAAACAAAGGAGTTTTGCGGTGCAGCCTGGCCTTCTAAGTAACTGAAAGGCAACGGACGGAATTCTTAGTGCCCCCTTATTGCCCCCGTGAATTTTCATGGTCGGGATGCGAAGCCCGCTGCCGATGAGACGAGCAGAACCTGTTCCGAGAAAGGAAACACAATCCCAAAGACGCCGACTCTTGGCTGTGAAGGAGTCACGTCCTAGCCGACTTTACGTCCACCGGCGCAGGATGGGACTTGAGGGCAATGCCGGTCGCCCGTGCAATCACTGCGGGAGGCCGATGCGGCGCAGCAGGTCGGCAAAGCGCGGGTCGGAGCGCAAGGGGTCCCAGATCGGGTCCCCTTTAAGGAACAAGATAAGAGAGGAGCGATCCTCGTAAGCCTTTTCGAGCCACGCGAAGGCTTGATCCTTCTCGCCGAGCCCGAGATAAATGACGGCGAAGGAAAAGGCAGGCACGTACCTTTCTTTTGAGAGTCCCTTTAGCTGGTCGAGCATCTGGAGCGCTTGATTTCGCTCACCCAGTCGAGCACGTAAGTACGCCAGATAAGCGTCGCGGCGGGGACCTGGTGGGTACTTTTCAAATTCAGCCAAGGCTTCACGGTACATACCCTTCGCTGCATACGCAAGCCCTAGCACAAAAATAGCAGGCGGCAAGCTCGGGTCGATGTCGAGGGCCTTCCGGGCCTGTTCAATCGCCTCGTCGAATCGCCTCGTAAAGTAGAGTACCCCAGCTACGCCAGAGGTGATGAGCGGAGAAACCGGGTCAAGTTCCGCGCCCTTCCGGTAAGCTTCCAGAGCTTCGTTCGACCGTCCGAGAGCGCCAAGGTAGTTTGCATAATCAAGATGGACCAACGGAGACGCTGGATTTAACTTGATGGCCTGCTCGAAATGTTTTCCAGCAGCCTCCCAATCCCACTCGTATCGATAGTTGACCAATGCCATTGAAACGTGGGCCTCGGCGAGGCGGTCATCGAGCTCCAGCGCCCTCCGCGCCGCGGCCTGCGCTTTCGGCATCGCCTCCCGAGGAGGACACTCACTTTGATAAACGTAGCTGCCCGCCAACCCCGCGTAAGCCAGCGCGTAGCCCGGGTCCCTGTCAATGGCTTGCTGGAAGTATTCGCGGGCCTTTAGCGTAGCTTCCGGCGTGGCTTTATAGAAGTAGTAAAGACCCTTGAGGTAAACCTGATAGGCCTCGGCGTTTTCCGTCTGGCGTTTCGTCACCCGCTGTTTCTCGTCACCGCTCAGTTTGAGTCGCAGCTTTTCGGAGATTTCCTTGGAAATTTCCTCTTGAATTCCGATCACATCCGCGAGTTTGCGATTGAACTGGCCACCCCACAGCTGAGATCCCTTTTCCACATCGACTAGCTCGGCCTGGATAATCAAGTTGTCGCCATGCTGTTGCACCCTGCCGGTCACCATCGCGCGTACGTTCAGATCGTGGCCGATCTTTTGCGGGTCTATCTCTTTCCCTTTGTAGCGAAACACGGTGGTTCGCGCCATAACGCGAAGATTGGAGAGCTGCGAGAGGTTGTTGATGATGCTCTCGCTGATTCCGTCGCTCAAGTATTCGGAATTGGGATCGGTGCTAGCGTTGACGAAGGGCAGCACGGCCAGCGAATCAATCGCCTCCCCGCGCCCCCGGAAGACGGCGAACCACGTTCCCAACGCCAGCAGTGCCGCCAAAACGAGTGAGCCTGCGCCGAGAACCGTCTTTCTGCGCCACCATGGTCTGGCGCCTGCAGCGTGAACGAGTCTGCTTAGCGCAGCGACGCGGGCCGAGTCCGTATCGCGTTTCAGACGGTGTAAGTCCGCCCGCAGATCGGAGGCGCTTTGGTAGCGAAGCTTGCGGTCTTTCTCCAGTGCTTTTACCGAGGATGCGTTCGAGTTCTGGCGGCGCATCGGGGTTCACACGCGTCACACAGAGGCTGGCGCCCGTTCCAGGATGGCGTGGGAGACGACCCCGGACGTGTTGCCGGGGAACGCCTGGCGTCCTGTGGCCATTTCATAAAGCACCGAGCCAAAGGAAAACAGATCGGTGCGGGCGTCGAGGTCTTCTCCCCGCACTTGCTCGGGCGACATGTAGGCCACGGTACCCAAAGCCGCGCCAGGGCTGGTGAGATGCTCCGGTTCGTCGGCGGTAAGCGTGGGCGGTTCCGAGACCCTGGCTACACCCGCGGCCATTTGTTGCTGGGGAGCCAGCTTCGCCAACCCGAAATCGAGAATCTTTGCGTGATCACGCTGCGTTACGAAAAGGTTGGCCGGCTTGATGTCCCGATGAATGATGCCCTTGGCGTGCGCGGCATCCAGTGCATCAGCAATCTCGATCCCGAGCTCCAAAAGTTTCTCGATTTCGAGCGGCTTGCCGGCGATTGCTTGCTTGAGCGTGTGACCCTCCAGCAATTCCATCACGATGTAGGCCCGGCCATCCTGCTGACCGATCTCATGAATCGTGCAGATGTTGGGATGGTTCAGCGCCGAGGCGGCTCGGGCTTCGCGCTGGAATCTTTCGAGCGCCTGCCGATCTTTAGCCAGTTCTTCCGGGAGGAATTTGAGCGCCACGAAGCGGCCCAGAGTGGTGTCTTCGGCCTTATAGACCACACCCATCCCGCCGCCACCCAACTTCTCTAGGATGCTGTAGTGCGAAACCGTCTGCCCGATCATTGGGCTGAAATCCTAGGGCCACCGGTAGGGCAAGTCAATGTAGGAGGATGGCTTAGTTAGCTGTCAGAATTTCGATTCGTTTCGATATATTTTGGAAGCTCCTCGACGATTCTTGGCGGATGGTCGGCAACTCTTACCTAATCGCGTTATGTCAGAGTTGCCCGTGATCCAGGCACAATCTCAAGAGGCACAGCTGCGGGCTACGAACGAGATCACTTTCAGCGCTGATTTCGCGCCCGCGCGCCACAATCAGAGCCGGTAGCCGACCAGCGTGCCCGGCGCGGTCCGAAGGAAGAGCATGCCAGCGACGTCGTCGACTGCATACACCGGCTCGCGCTCCTTGCC
>WNFF01005487.1_pt1 | contig 19920 bp, 20 predicted proteins | sample 5400441 | NCBI WGS metagenome assembly WNFF01 (sample SAMN13153345, study PRJNA577476) | soil metagenome | isolation source: 120 cm saprolite under Douglas fir tree site 2 hole 3 replicate 1 | place: USA:California | collected 2015-04-18 | reverse complement strand
AGGCGATCCAGAGTTCTCTGATCGAGGGTCTCGGCATCCCGCCGGACGACTTCTTCCAGATCCACCATGTCTTGCCGCGCAATCGCTATCTCCACACGCCGGCATTCCTCGGACAGAAGTATTCCGACGACATGATCCTGCTCGAACTGACCTACATCACCGGACGTCCCAAGGAGACCCGGCTGGCGCTGCTCAAACTGCTGGACGAGAAGGTCGCGGCAGCCGCGAAGATATCCCCGGACGATCTGGTGATCATGGTCTATGAGATCGCCGGCGAGAATGCCTCGTTCGGCGGCGGTCTGGCGCAGCGAGCCCACATCGCGGCCCAGCGCTGATCGCGCGCTTGGATTGCTTCGAGCAGGCCGATCGGGCTGGCAGGGAAGCGGATGAGGCCGAGGCCGCCGCCGAGGAGCGCACCGAGGACGCGGCGCAATAGTTGCGCATTTTGGGGCTCGGCGGCCGCCGCCGACCGCCGTTCATCGACCGCGGGGCTGAGGACGATGGGGATTGGTCGCCGGACTACATTCAACACAGCGCGCATATCGGACCCGGACGCGACGGCCTGTTCGATCTGATCAGGAGCGCACCGGCGAGGCTGAAATACGAGCCTGGCGTGATCGTTGCCGAACGAGATTACGTAATCGTCCACGGCCGGTTCTCGGGAAACGGACGGCCTAGGAACTGGATCGCCGCCGATGTCCTTCGCATCGCCGACGGTATGCTCGTCGAGCATTGGGATGTACTGCAAGACGAGGCGACCCGGGCAGAATCGCAGAGCGGTCGGCCGATGTTTGGCAGCGAGTTCCCAGCCTAGGCGAAGAGACCGGGCCGCTAACAGGAGGCTCCATGGTCACGTCGCGAGAAATCCGCCTGAAATCCCACCCCGTCGGCCTGCCCGCTTCAGAGAATTTCGAGCTCGCCACTGTATCAGTGCCCGACCCTGCACCCGGGGAAGTGCAGGTGAAAAACCTTTGGATGTCGGTTGATCCCTATATGCGTGGCCGCATGGTCGCTCGCGCGGGCCCTGTGCAGGCGTTCCGTGTGAGCGAAACCTTCCAATGGAATACAAAGGGAGCCCCTTCGAATTCGGTAATGTACGGCTGGCGGCCGCCCTTCCAGATCGGTGAGGTGCTTCAGGGTGGCGCAATCGGGGAGGTTGCCGATTCGAGCGATCCCGGGTTTAAGCCTGGAGATCTCGTCTTCTCGGCACTTGGCTGGCGCGAATGGTTCAACGCGCCAGCCGAAGCTCTGCGGAAGCTCGATACCGTCGGGCTGCCGCCCCAGACGTTCCTCGGCGTTGCCGGTATGACTGGTCTGACAGCCTGGAGCGGCCTCTTGAAGGTTGCAGGGCTCAAGCCTGGCGACGTTGTGTTTGTCTCCTCGGCAGCAGGCGCCGTAGGGTCGGCCGTCTGCCAGATCGCCAAGCTCAAGGGTCACACCGTGATCGGTTCAGCCGGCGGCGCGAAGAAGTGCGCGTTTCTCAAAGAAATCGGCGTCGACCATGTCATCGACTACAAGGCGACCGGCAATCTGACCGACGCGCTACTGCGTGCCGCCCCCTCAGGCATCGACGTGTATTTCGACAATGTCGGCGGCGGGCACCTCGAAGCGGCGCTTGCGGCAGCCAACCAGTTTGCGCGCTTTGCGCTGTGCGGGATGATTTCGGTCTACAACGCCACCGGCCTGCCGGAGGGTCCGCGCAATATCATGTTCGTCGTCGGCAAAAGCATCCGGCTGGAGGGCTTCACCGTCTCGAACTACTTCAATCTCATAGCCGAGTTCGAAAGAGACATGACTAGGTGGATACACGAAGGCAAGATCACCTGGAAGGAAACCGTCGAACATGGCATCGAGAACGCGCCAGCAACCTTCCTCAAGCTGTTCAAGGGTGAGAACTTCGGAAAGACGCTCGTTAAGCTGGGGTGACGCGAACATGCGGTAGCAACAAAGTGGGAGAAGCGAAACAGCGGCGCTCCAGCTGCAAGCCGTTGGAATTGCGCTTTGGCCTTCCCTACTGGCGTCGACGCCCTCAAACCTGTTGCTGATTGGCGACCAACGTACCCACGAGCATCTGCTGGCGCGCAGCCTCCCAGGCCTCCGGCGACACGATCGGAGGTGTGTTCATTCCGAGATGTCCTTTCATCGCTTTGTCTCCTTACTTCCGGCATCCATTCGCTTGTCGACGCATTCGGTGGTAGGCACGGAACACTTAGCGTCGGATATCGAATGGTGAGAGTTACAAGTGTGTCGGGATTCCGATGGACTCGCTAATCACGGCTGCGGCGCGCGCTCTCGCCGCGGGTGACCTCCTCGGCGTATTGAAACGGGTTGGCCTGCGTGATGACGCGCCCGCCCTCGCGCTTCGCGGTATCGCGATGGCGCAACTCGGCGATTTCGTGCGCGCGAAGGCGCTCCTGCAAAGTGCGGCACGCGGCTTCGGTCCTAGAGAGGCCGTGGCCCGCGCCCAGTTGGAAATGCGGACGCCAGCCGAACATGGTCGAGTTGGAAACAGCAACTTCCCCGGTCGCGCGCTCCTGGTGTGCCTGGCCCAGCCGAGAGGACTGGCCATAGCTCGCGCGATCGACCATGCGGCCGCGCATATAGGGATCGACCGACATCCAGAGATTCTTCACCTGAACTTCGTCTGGCGCGGGGTCAGGTACCGACACCGTCACGAGCTCGAAGTTATCCACAGTCGGCATACCGACGGGGCGAGATTTCAGACGTATTTCGCGCGATGTGATCATGATCGAGACGCTCCCCTCTTCGCGCTGAGCGTGCACTCAACCGGGAAACTTGGTCCCGAACATCGGTAGACCGCTTTGCGACTCGGCTTCGGTCGCTTCGTCCTGCAGGACTGTCCGCGGCGATCCAGTTCCTCGGCCGTCCATTTCCTGAGAACCGGCCGTGGGCGATTACGAACTTCCCTTCGGCAAGGATTAGTCCCGGCTCGTACTTCAACGTCTGCGGACTGCTGCTGATAAGATTGAAGAGGCCCTCACGGCCAGGCGAAATGTGGGCGCTGTGCTGAATATATTTGTCGGACCAGAAGCGGGATGCCGCGTCGTAGTCACGCTTGTTGAACAGCGTGTTGAATGCTTCGAGCACGAGTGCCTTGTTTTGCTCCGGTGTGCTGCTGGTCATGTGAGCTTTCCTTGCTTTCCCGGGTGCTGTTTCAATTCAGAGCTTTGAGCCGCCATCCACGTGGATGGTATCGCCCGTGATCCACCGCGCGTCTTCGGATGCCAGGAAGGCGACAACACTACCGATGTCGTTGGGCTGCGCCAGGCGCTTGAGCGCCTGCATGCCCAACGCGAAGTCCCGGCCGGCGTCCGTCTTGGTGAAGTTCGACATGTCGGTTTCGACGACACCGGGAGCGACGGCATTGACGCGGATACCGTGTGCGCCGAGCATCGAGGCGAAATGCTTCACCAGAGTGTCGATGGCGCCCTTGGTTGCTGCATACGCCGGGATCGTCCCAACCACGGCATGCGCCGCGAGCGACGACACGAAAATAATACTGCTTCCTTTCGACATGATCGGAAGGAGCTGCTGCACAAGAAAGAAGGGGGCGCGAACGTTGACGGCGAACAGCTTATCGAAATCCTCGATGGTGGTATCCTCGATGGTCGCGGCTTTTGAGATCCCGGCGTTGGCAACAAGAACGTCGAGGCGATCGCCGACGATGCCGCGGGCCAGTTTTGCCAGCTTGTGAGGCCCATCAGCTGTCGCCAGATCGGCCGCTATCGAGTCGGCTCGGCCTCCGGCTTTGCGTATCTCGGTGACGACGGCGTCGGCTTCTTTGACACCGCGACCGTAGTGCACGAGAACCTGGGCGCCCGCCGCGGCGAGCGCGAGCGCGTTGGCGCGTCCCATGCCACGAGAAGCGCCGGTGACAAGGGCGGTTTTTCCTGAAAGCGCGGTCATAAGCTAGCTTCCTTCGGGTTCGTCGTCCTGCCGCAGCGGCCGACCAAGGGTTTTGAGCGAAGGGCGGTTAGCCGCCCGGCCACTCCTCGATCGCGTCGACGCGGTCTGGATCGAAGGCGAGGTAGTCCCTGATGGCCGCCGCCGCTGCGTAAGGAGCCTCATAGGTCCAGACAGCGTTGGCGGAGCGCGCGCCGCCCAGCGGAATGCTGTAGTATGCGCAGTCGCCCTTGTAGGGGCAGTAGGTGGCGTGGTTCGTTCGCGCGAGCAGCGTCATGTCCACGTCCTTGCGCGGAATGTATTGGACAGGCGGGTAGCTCGCCTCGCGGAGCGTCAACGCGCTCCGCGTATCGGCCACGATGCGGCCGGCCACCTTCACCACGACACGGCCGGCGTTGTGCTCGATCGTGATCGGATGATCCGGACCTGGAATCTTCACGGTCTTCGGCTTTGATTCGACGTGTTCTGACATGGCATCAGCCTTTCCAGATGGTGCACCCGGCTTTCGGTAGAGGCCGGGCGCTACAGATCGGTGTACGCGTCCAGGAACATCGAGACGTGACGGACGAATAGTTGTGGGTACTGGTATTGCGAGCCGTGGCTGGAGTCGGGGTAGAGGATCAGCTGGGCGTTGGGGATGTTCTGCTGCAGGATGAAAGAGTTCACCGAATAGATGATCACGTCGCTGCCGCCGTTCACCACCAAAGTCGGTCGGCGGATGTTCTTGAGATAATCGAACGACTTCTCCTGCGGCGCGCCCCACTTGCCGATTGCCTCGATCTGAGCGGGCGCGACTTTCTCGTTCACCTCGGGATCGCGGTTCTCAGCACGAAGCCGGAATCGTTTGAGGAACTCGCGGCCTGCAGCCTGGCTCTTATCGGACTGCGTAAAGTGCACGTGAAGCCAAAGATCGTCAGGCTCGTCATAGGTGGCGCCGAAGATTTCCTGCGCCTCCGGCGTGAACGTGGCCATGCCCTGGCCGCCGCGCGGTCCCGTCCCGACCAACACTAGGCGCCTGACGAGATCGGGGGCCTGAAGTGTGATCTCCTGCGCGACAAAGCCGCCGATCGAAAAGCCGAGTACGTCGACCTTCGGCAGTCCCAGCGCTTTGATAAAGGAGACGGCGTTGGCCGCCATTTGCTCGAAAGAGGTCGGAACCTCGCCGGAGCTGCTCGAGACGCCGGCGTTGTTGAACAGAATGACTTCGCGCTCCGTCGCGAGGCCATCGGTCACCGCCGGATCCCAATGGTCCATCGTCCCGGTGAAATGCTGGTTGAAAACGAGCGGCACGCCGCCCGATTTGCCGAAGCGGCGATAAGCGAAGAGATGCCGTTGGCCTCGACGAACTGCGTCGGCGCGGTTTGGTGGTTATGAATCATTTCTGGACGGGCCTGAAGCATTTCTGGGCGGGTATGAATCACTGTGGTCGCGCCTTTATTATTCAGTCCGCACCGCATCAGGTACGAGCGCTAGCGCTGCTCTCGCGCAATCGACGTCGTTCTGGACCGTGGGCGCCCCGCTCAGCCCGATCGCACCGACAATTTCTCCGTTCACCTTAATGGGAAACCCTCCACCCCACGCCGCCACACGCGCAAGCGCGGGAATGCCGGCCAAAAGCGACGGGTCGCCCTGGATAAAGTTGAAAAAGTCCTGCGTGGAGACGCCGAACAGAGCTGTGTACGCCTTGTTCTGCGCCATCTCGATGGAAAGGATCGGGGCCCCATCCATCCGGCTAAAAGCTTTGAGATTGCCGCCGTCATCGAGAATCGCCACGTTCTCGGTAACGCCAAGTTCTCTGGCTTTCGCCACGGCTGCGTCCACCATTTTCTGTGCTAGCTCAGAAGAGATGCTGAGTTTCTTCACCACGTCTGCCATCGGACTCCTCCCGCCATTTAAGATGTATTGCGCGTTGATCGGGTGCGGGTCGTAATAATCGACTCCCTTGCGCAATCCCGGTCGATGAAGCGCGAACGGGAATTGCGATCAGTTCGCGGTGTGACCGCCGTCGACGTTGAGGATATGGCCGGTGATGTATGAAGCCTCGTCCGACGCCATGAAGACGATCGCGTTGGCAAGCTCCTCCGAGAGGCCGAGGCGGCCCATCGGAACGCCCGCCACCAGAGCCGCCTTGTTCTCCGGCGTGGCCGTAAATCGGGTCAACATGCCGGTGTCCGTAGGACCAGGCGCCACGCCGTTGACGCGGATTCCCGACTTGGCGATCTCGAGCGCCACCGACTTGGTGATGCCTTCGACGGCGTGCTTGCTGCCGACATAGATAGAGGCCCCCGCCGCAGCCTCGTGCCCGTAGGTCGAGGAGATGTTGATAATGCTGCCGCTGCGGTGTCCCTGCATCACGCGCACTTCGTGCTTCATGCTCAGGATCACGCCGAGAACATTGGTGTCGAACGTCGCGGCATAGCTTTCCGCGGTCTGGTCCGTGATCGGGCCGACCTTGCCTTCGGTGCCGGCATTGTTCACCGCGACATCGAGGCGGCCAAACCGTGCGACGGTCTTGTCGACCAGAGCGCGGACGTCATCCTCCTTACGGACGTCGGCGTTGATGAACTCGGCCTCCGAACCGAAAGCGCGCAGTTCCTTAACGAGCGCCTTGCCGGCCTCATCACGCCGACCGGCAACGACCACCTTCGCGCCCTTCTTGGCGAAGGCGACGGCGGCGGCGCGCCCAATGCCGGTGAGTCCACCGGTGATCAAGACAATTTGAGTGCTCATGCTACGATCCCTTGTTGGGCCGCCGGAAACCCGACAGCGTTGGTCGCAATTTCTGTTCGATTTGACACGTATACCTGTTGGGCCTTGCCTAAAATCCCGATCTTGAGTGGCGTGGTTGCCGGATTGGGGTATTTCGGCTGCCGTTGCTGGGGATGTAGATCGTGCTGGCGCGCGGGAGAAAGACTTTGTAGGGTCGAAGCCATACTTTTCAGGGATGGCGTCATGGAGCTCCGACACCTCAGATACTTCGTCGCCGTGGCCGAAGAAGGCAGTCTCACGGTCGCCGCGCAAAAGCGGCTGCACACGGCGCAGCCATCGTTGAGCCGGCAGATTCACGATCTCGAACTGGAGCTGGGAGTGCAATTATTGATCCGCGGGCCGCGCGGGATAGAACTGACCGCATCGGGAAGGGTGTTCCTCGATCACGCGCGAGTGGCGCTATTGCAGGTCGAGGCGGCCGGCGAGGCCGCACGGCGAGCTGCGCAACCTGCGAGGGCATCGTTCGCGATTGGCTTCCTGACCGGCTATGAGATGGATTGGCTTCCGGCGGTGATGGGAATCCTGCGCGCCGAACTGCCCAGCACCGAGGTCGTCATCCACAGCCAGGACTCGCCGGACCTCGCAGCAGGTCTTATTCGAGGAAAAATCGATTTGGCTTTTCTGCGGCCGGAAAAGCAGGCACCCGGTCTGAAATTCAAGCCGTTAAGAAAAGATCCGCTCATCGTCCTGATGCCGCGCGATCACGCCCTGGCTGCGCGCAGTTCGATTCGCCCGCAGGACATCGCCGGCGAGATATTCATCGGCGTATCCCCGATCCGGGCGCCGACCCTGTGGGCTGTCATCAATGATTACATCAAGCGTGTCGGCATCGCCGTAAAGCCTGACCACCAGGCCGAGAATTTGGCGATGGCGATTTCGCTGGTGGCTTCTACGCGCGGCGTTTGCCTGCTCCCGCTTTATGCCCAAAACCTGCTGCCGGAGACAGTCGTCAGTCGACCGATCCAGGGTGCGCCTCCAACGGTCGACCTCGTCATCGGCTACAACGAGGCGAATACGTCTCCCCTGCTGAAGTTTCTGTTGTCCAAGGTGGATGAATTGAAGTTTCGGGTATCAAAAACTGACGGTCGCTGAACGGCTCCCCTCTGACGTAGCTGACTGCTCCACTTAAGCGCGCGCGCCTGCTCACTCCGCCAGCTGAAACCGCTCGAAACGGTGCAGCTCTTCCTCGATGCGGCGTTTTAAGTCCTTGCGCGCGCCCCGCGGCGCCGCGCCGACCCAGCTCCACTTCTGCATCAGCAGCTTGCGGCTCTTGCGATCGGTCTTGAGGTCGAGGGCGGCGACGATGTCGTCGCCGACCAGAACCGGCAGCGCGAAATAGCCGAACACACGCTTCTCCTTCGGTACATAAGCCTCGAAGCGATGCCCATATCCGAAGAACAGTTCGGTCCGCTTGCGCTGGATGATGAGCGGATCGAACGGCGAGAGGATATGCACCAGTTCGAAGGCGCCGCCGTCCGATGTCTGCAGCGCCTCCGGGCGCGCCCAATGCTCCTGCTTGCCGGCGCCTTCGAGCGCGACCGGCACCAGTTCCCCGCGGCGGACTCTTGCCTCGATCAATCGGCGGATCGAAGGCTTGCTCGGCGCATCGAGATGGCAGATCGAATCCAGGCTTACGAGCCCCTGCGAACGCAGCGCGCGGTCGAGCAAATAAACCGAGGCTTCCTTCGCGGAGGCGGGCTTCGGCGGCCGGTCCCAGCCGAAATGCCGCGCCATCAAGTCGTAGGTCTTGAGCATGCCGTTGCGCTCGGAGATCGTGAGCACGCCGGTGTAGAACGCCAGTTGCAGCGCCCGCTTCGACGGCTTGCGGCTCGCCCACAGATGCTCCTTGTCCACCAGCACGTCGTCGTCGATGTCGCGGATGGTCAGCGCGCCATCCCGCCGGATAAGCCTCAACACCTTGCGCAAATCCGCCGGCTTGACCGAGCTCAGCCATTTATGGCCGTCGCGCCGGTGCCGCCTCATGGCGGGAAGAAAGAAGCGCAGATCCCTTGCCGGCACGTAGGACAAAGCATGCGTCCAGTATTCGAAGATCGTCTTGTCGACGCTTTGGGCCTGTCGCAGATCCGCGCGTTGATAGTTGGGGATGCGGGTCCAGAGAATATGGTGGTGGGACCGCTCGATGACATTGATGGTGTCGATCTGCACATAGCCGAGATGCTCCACCGCCGCGGCCGTCGCCTGCGGCCCGTCGCCGAACGGCGTGGAGCTATCGAGCCGCTGGGCGCGCAGCCAGATCTGCCTGGCTTCCGTCTTGGTCAGGGGATGGGGTTTACTGGCCCGGGGCATGGCGCCGGCAATGTAGCCGGATTCGCTGCCGTGAGGAGGCGCAGATTCCGGGAAATGCGCCAGTCGCTGGCTCGCAGGATACAAAGGAAGCCGCGCTGCCGAGGGCAGCGCGGCTGAATAATTACACTTCCGGCCTCACTTCATCGCGCTCATCTTCTGGGCCTTCATGTAATGCATGCACGCGCCGCGCATGTTGCCCTTGCTCATTTCCGTATTGGCCATGCCCATTTCCTTGCCCATGCCCATCTTACCGGGCCCCTCCGGCATGCCCGTCATCATGGTGGTGGTCTTGGCCATGTTCTCTCCCGTGCAGGCCATCATTGCCGCGGAAGCAGGCGTGAACGCCAAAGCCGAAAGCATCGCGGTGGTGATCAAAATCCTCATCCGTACCCTCCCTGAGAATGAAACCAGCATTTTACTGGCTAACGAAATACGCTTTCGTTGGCCAAAGCGTTTCCAGCGGAACAAATTTTTGTGTGCTGCGATGCAACGGAACCCGGTGCCGCGCTATGAGTTAGCCATCGCCGAAAATCGCTACTCCCGTCGCGTGGCCAGCGACAGATCGTCCTGGACAAAGCCCCGGCAGCAGCCGGGGCTTTCGAATCTCTTTATATCGCAACGGCCTGACCGACAGCCCTCAACGGACCTCGAACGGCACCGCGATCAGTGTTTCGATCGCTCGCCGATCGCCCCCGTCGCGATCTCAGTCTCGCACGACGCCTTGCCGCGTTCCGGGGCCTGGCATTTGTAAACGCTGCCGGTCAGCCGATCGACCAGCCACACGGTTTCCTCGGTCGGACTCTCCATCCCCACGAATCGGGTTCCCATCGCCGTAATCAGCGTGGACAACAGGATTGCGGCAGCGATCATGGCGGCGCCGATCAATATGGGCATCGAGTTTGCCAAGGGCGCGCGATCCGAGGTGACCGCCCGATATCCCTGATAGTCGATTGGTCTTTTCGGTGACTGAAACAAGGCCGAGCTGCTTTGCTTTTTTTCGGTTTTTTCTTGGCGAAGGGTTTTGTTACGCGCCCATCTAGCCGATTTGTTGTTCGTACATCGACGTTCCGGCGACGGCTGCGAGACCGGGATCGCCGCCGCGAATCAGCGCGCCGGTTGCAGCCGAGACTAGCGCGGCTCGCTCAGGATTATGCTGAGGCTACCCAACGTTGCAGTTGAAAATGGAGAACGCCATGCGAGGCTTCCGTGGTTTCAATCTGGGCGTCGCGCTTACATTGGCGTTGAAATCGCTGCAAATACAAAGAGATTCCGCAGCGTGACGCACGTCACATTCACCGCGCCCTCCTCGTCCTATGGTCTGGCCGTCAAAACGATTCAGACGCCACAACGAGGATACGACAATGACCAGCTTTCATAGACTTTCCGCCCTCAAGGCGATTGCGCTCGGTGCCGCGCTGTCGATGACGGCGGGCTTTGCCTTTGCCGCCGACAGTAATGTCTCGGCGGATCAAATCGTCAATGCGCTGCGCGCCAAGTCGCCGACGCGCGGCCTGTCGGCCGCACCGCAGACCGATCCCGCGGCGAGAGCCAAGGAGATCAGCTTCGTCGGACAGGTGCGCAACAGGAAGACCCGATCGCTCTCGTTGAACGAGCGCGAGGAAATCGCGGAAATCGCATCGGCCAAACCGAAAATCGATCTCGAGATTCGGTTCGATTACAATTCGGCCGAGATCAGCAAGACCTCGCTGCCTGCGGTGCAGGAACTGGGCAAGGCGCTCTCGAATCCGGATCTCAAAGGTTCGACATTCGTGGTGGCCGGTCACACCGATGCGATCGGCACCGAAGAATATAACCAGGGCCTCTCCGAGCGCCGCGCCGATTCGATCAAGCGCTACCTCACCGAGAAATACGGCGTCGCCAGTGCCGATCTGGTTACGGTCGGCTACGGCAAGAGCAAGCCGAAGGATCCGAGCGCGCCGACGGACGCGATCAACCGCCGCGTTCAGGTCGTCAACATGGACGGCAAGACCGCGTCGAATTGACAGTTGCAGCGCCCGCCGCGCCGGCGTGCGGCAGGCGGATTTGAGAATGGATGTAATGATGGTCCAAGTCGGCTATTGCCGACTTGGACCATCATATTGCCGTCTACGGCCGGTCGAGAATGTCCCTGATTTTCGTTGCCAGTATCACCTGGGTCAGGGGCTTCTGCAGCAGCGACACGCCGGGATCCAGCCGGCCCTGATGCACGATGGCATTTCGCGAATACCCGGTCATGAAAAGCACTTTGAGACTAGGCTGCCGGTGGAGCAGCTCGTCGGCCAATTGCCGGCCATTCATTCCGGGCATCACGATGTCGGTCAAAAGCAGATCGATCCGGAACGGATCGGAATCGAACAGCGCAAGCGCGACCGCGCCATCAGGAGCCTCGCGGACCCGATAGTTCAGATCCTGCAGCGTTTCCACCAGATAGGATCTCACGTCGGCTTCATCCTCGACCACGAGAACGGTTTCACTTCCAAGGCTGCCGACCACCGGCACGTCGATCTCCCTGGCGACGTTGGCGCTGACATGGGCACGCGGCAGATAGACCTTTATCGTCGTCCCTTCGCCGACCTCGCTGTAGATTTTGACGTGACCTCCGGATTGTTTGACGAAGCCATAGACCTGGCTCAAGCCAAGGCCGGTGCCATGCCCCGGCTGCTTGGTCGTGAAGAAAGGGTCGAAGGCCTTTTCCCGCACATCCCGCGACATGCCGGAACCGGTATCGCTCACGGCGATCTGAACATATTGCCCAACCGGAATATCGGCGTTCTGCTGCGAGTAGCGCTCGTCGACAAAAGCGTTGCTGGTCTCGATCGTTAGTTTGCCCTTGCCGGCCATCGCGTCCTTGGCGTTCACCACAAGGTTGAGGATCGTGGCCTCCATCTGGCTGGGGTCGACCTCGACCTGCCAAAGGCCGGCGCCACCGACGATTTCCAGATCGATATTTTCACCCAGCGTCCGCCTGAAAAAATCGGACATTCCCGCGAGCAGCTGATTGACGTTGGTCAGTCTGGGATCGAGCGTTTGTCGTCGCGCGAAAGCGAGCAGCCGGTGCGTCAGCATCGCCGCACGCTGCGCGCCGTTCGCGGCGTTCGCGATCACGCGCGTCAAGCGTTCCCGCGTCGCATCGCCCCAGGAATGCAGACCGCGCTCCGCGATTTCGAGGTTGCCGCTGATGATCGTGAGCAGATTGTTGAAATCATGTGCGACGCCGCCGGTCAATTGTCCGATCGCTTCCATCTTTTGCGACTGCCGGAGCATGTCCTCGGCTTCGCGCCGGTGCATGCCCTCCTGCGCCAGTGCTACTTCAGCCCGGCGAAGCTGCGAAGGCGACGGCAGTGCCAGAAGTTTCGGCAGCAACGGCCACAGCATCGCCGCGGTGACGATCGACGCCGCAGCCGTCAGCGCCTTGATAATCCCCTCGATGCCGTAGACCGGCACCCACAGCGTCACGATCGCCAGCACGTGGGTGAAGCCGCACGCCATGATGAAGATGGCAAAGGCCCAGAAAATCCAACCGAAATCGACGTCGCGCCGCTTCGATACGAAAATCGAAAGCGCGACCGGAATCGAGAAATAGGACACGGCAATCACCGCGTCGGTCGTGACATGGAGCCAGATCAGTTCCGGTTCCCACAGCAGGCAAATTCCATGCGGAGAAAACATCGACGAGTCGAGTAGCCGCTCAAAAAAGGCCCACATGCCGTTTGTTCCCAAATCCAAACTGATGCTGACGCGCGCTGAAAACCAAATTGACGAGCAGGGCGAGGCCCGTCAAGTGATTCCGATGCGGGAACAAATTGGATGAAATGAACTTACGTCGGCGCGCACTCGGCGCATACAGAGCAGATTCAGCTACTCCCACGCGCGCCCTGCAATCCTTCTCAAATCCAGTTCTGGAAAATCATCAGCCGGTTGAAGTTCTCCGTCGATGACAATCCCTGAAACCGGACCGGTACCAGTCGTCAGCGTTGCCATTCGCGAACTGGATGCGCCAGCCTTGCGTCAGCGGATCACGGCGACGATGACGATACAGATCGCCAGCGCAAATAGTCCGCTCCATTTGCAGGCGATGGAAAGACCGAAAGCCAGTCCGGCAAGAGTGAACCGGTGGATGCATCGGATTGAGCATCGGCGCCGGCATGACCGGCGCAAGCATTTGCCGTGCGGCCGGCACATCATGCACTTCATCGAAATAGAATTTTTCCGGTGTCGTCACGCCGACCAGGAGCGCAAAGTGCGCGGCGAAGAAGATGATGACAGCGGTAACAGCGTTCCGTGAAGCCGAATGGTCCGGAACGGAAGGCGATTCGCGCGAGCTAGTCACGGATTGCCGATCATGGCGTCCTACGATCGGATGTAGCGGGACAGCTTTTTTTAGTCCATTTCATTGAACCTATTCGGATTTCACCTGCACTATCCGATGGGTTGATTGTGCGCCGCATGTGGTAAATTTACAATATCGCGCGCGCGCACGGTCCGGTACGATGGGGGATAAATTGATCGTGCGGTATTTGAAATGAGTTTGCGTTTTTGCGTTCTTCATATTTCCACGCTGTGCGTGGCAGTTGGCTTTGCCGCAAGCCCCGCCCACGCGCAGGCCCGCGTCGGCGAAGCGGCCGTCGTCAAAAATGAAGTCGTCCGCGTCCTGGGATCGGCGAGCAGCCAGATCAGTGTCGGCGACGGCGTGCTCCGCGACGAAATCGTGCGCACCGGTCTCGACAGCGCGGCGCGGCTGGTGATGGCCGACAGCACCAATCTTTCGCTCGGTCCCAGCGCGACGATCAAACTCGACCGCACCGTTTTCAACGATGAGCACACCTATCGCGATATCGCGATCAGGTTGACGACCGGTGCGTTTCGCTTCGTCACCGGACACTCGGAGAAGACCGCGTACAAGATCACGACGTCGGTCGCGACCATCGGCGTGCGCGGCACCATCCTCGATATCTTGTCGCAACGCGGCAAGACCACCGTGGTGCTGCAGGAGGGCGCATCGCGCGTCTGCGCCACCGGCGGCCAGTGCCTCGAGCTGACCCAGCCCGGCGAAACCGCCATCATCGCCTCGACGGGCGGCAAGGCCACGCTTCAGAAGACCAACAACTCGCCCTGGACCTTCGCTGCGACCTGTGGCGCGGCGGCGGGGCTTTGTGCCGCCACGAATTTTGCGGATGCCACCCCCCCTGCCGATGATCCCACCGGCATGCTGTGCGGGCGCTGACCATGGCAAACTTTACACATCGCTTTATCGTATCGGCCGCGCTGACCGCGGCGGTCTGGCTCGTGGTTCAGTTGCAACCATCACCCGCGTCGGCGCAGGAATGTGAGGGTAACTGTGATGTGGAGCGCGCGCCGCCAGCGGTGACAGGCGTCGATTCCAGCACTGGATCGATCAACGATCTGGGCAAGCAGCGCTTCAACCAGATGATTACCCACCGCGTACTGGGCACGGTGCTTCTCGGCGTCAATGAGCAGGTCAACTGCAGCGACTGCGTCAGTGCGTTCGGGTCGGCGGGATCGTTCTCAGCCGGCATTCACGGCCGCAAGGAACTTACCCCCAATCTGTCGCTGCTGGCCGGCATCGCCTACACCCAATACAGCGAGGGCGGATACAGCGTCACCAGCGCGCCGATCGGAGCGTTCGCGCTTCGCTACGATTTCACCGACTGGGGATCGTCACGGCCGTTCTTCGATATCGGCACCATCCTGTCGCCGTCCGAGAAGGCGCGCTATCGCCGCAGCTACGTGACGAACTTCGGGCCGGTTACGGTCGACGGCCAAACCAGTAGCCAGAACTATGGAGCCTACGGCCGGGCCGGCTGGATCAATCGAATCTCGCCGCGCGACGAGGTCGCCGCATCCGTCGAGGTCTGGCAGCTGTGGCAACGGGTGAAGGGTTATTCGGACCCGACCGTCGCGTTCAATCCGTTCGACGCCACGATCGCGACCGGCACCGACAAGACCAATCTCGTCAAGGTTGGCGGACAATGGACGCATCTGTTCGCCGACAACGTCGAGGGCAACATCAATGGCGGATTCGTGCAGTCGTTCGCGAACCATTCCGGCCTCGTCGCCACCGTGACCAGTAGCGACGGCACCGTGACGCCGACGATCGGAAACCAAAGCTGGTTCGAATATGGCGGCCGGCTCGGCTTGCGGGTCGCCAAGGGCTGGGTCGCCGACCTGTTCGTCAACGGAACCGCGGGCCCGCAGCCGGTCGGCAACACCATCCACGGCGGCGTCGGATTGCGCGTCAATTACTGACAAGCAGCGGATGGCCGTATCGGCGCGTCCGCCGCAACGTCATTCCCGCTTCAGCCAGCCCTCCGGATCAAGCGGCTGACTTGCCCTCATAGGCGCTTTTCAGCCCGGCGATGTCGAGCTTGACCATCTGCATCATCGCCTGCATGGCCCGCTGTGCGCCTGCGGGATCGGGGCCGCCCAGATATTGCACGAGCGCGGTCGGCACGATCTGCCACGATACGCCGAAACGATCCTTGAGCCAGCCGCAGCGTTCGACCGACCCGCCATTGGCGGACAGCGCGTCCCACAGGCGATCGACCTCGGCCTGATCGGCGCAGTCGATCTTGAACGAGATCGCATGGGTGTATTCGAATCGCGTGCCGCCATTGAGCGCCATGAAGCGCTGGCCGGCCAGCGTGAACTCCACCACCAGCACGGTGCCGGCCTTGCCGGCGGGGCCATCGACGGTGTTCTTCTGGACTTTTTCGATTCTGGAATCGGGCAGCAGCGAAACGTAAAATTTCGCGGCCTCCTCCGCCTCGCCGTCGAACCACAGGCATGGTGAAATCTTGGACATGCATAAGCTCCTTGCGTAATGAATTCTAAATCAGGCGTCGGCCATGGCGGATTGGGCTGCGGTCGCCGCCTCGACGTCCATCCACATCACTTCCCAGATGTGTCCGTCGGGATCCTCGAAACTGCGGCCATACATGAAGCCGTAGTCCTGCCTGGGACACGGATCGACGCCGCCGCCCGCGGCTTGCGCCTTGCCGACCACATCATCGACGGCGTCGCGGCTGTCGGCGGAGATGCAGATCAGCACCTCGGTTGAGGTCTTCGCATCGGCGATCTTCCTGGGCGTGAATTGGCGGAATTTGTCGTGGGTCAGCAGCATGGCGTGAATGGTTTCGGAAAACACCATGCAGGACGCGGTCCCGTCGCAGAATTGCTCGTTCTTTTCGGCGCCGACGGCCTGATAGAAGGCGGTGGCGCGGGCGAGATCGCTGACGGGCAGATTGACGAAAATCATTTTGGCCATGGCGGACTCCTTTTCGGCGAGTTTCGGCCGAAGGACGAACCAGTGGGCGCCAATCCGACAGGTGGACTAGATTATTTTTTGGGGAACCGAGCCATCCGTCGTTGCGGAGCGGAGCGACGACGCAATCCATTCTTCCTTGCGGGCCTATGGATTGCTTCGCGGAGCCTGTCATCGGGCGCGCATTCGCGCGACCCGTTGGCTCGCAATGACGGAGGAAAGACCTGCCAGATTCTCACGTCGCGATCGGCGTCGGCATGGTGAGAAACGCCCGGGTCACGTGCCAGAACAACTGGCGGTTGGTGGCAAGTGCAACCGAGTGAGCCGTTCCCGGAAGGATAACGAACTGGCGGTCACCGTTCGGCAGCAGATTAAAGAACTCCTCGAGGTCGGCGACGGTGGCGATGCCGTCATATTCGCCGCGCACCAGGAGCACCGGCGAAAGCACCTTCTGCGGATGCACCACCGGCAGATTGGCGGTCATGTCGAGATAGGTGCCGGTCGGAACCTGATCGCCGAACTGCATCTCCACGTCCGCCAACACCTCGACCGCGGCGGGATCGCTGGTGCCGGGCTTGTCGCGGGTGGCGATCGAGCGGATCATGTCGCGATCGCGCTTGCGCATGTTGTGCGAGCGGAAATAAGCCAGCTGCTCGGCGCGCTTGGTCAACGTCGGCGATCCCTCGCCCTTGTAGGTGAACGCGGCGAACACCAGCCGGTCGGTACGCTCGGGCGCTACCATGGCATAGGCGCCGGCGCGTAGCGCGCCGGAGGATTCGCCGAGGAAATGGAATTTCTGCCGGCCGGTTTCGCGGGTAACGACCTCAACCGCCGCCTTCAGATCCTCGACACCGCTGGCGATGTCGGCATTGCCGGAGGTGCGCCCCGACTTGCCGTAATTCTCGTGATCCATGGTCCAGCAGTCGAACCCATAGCGGGCGAATTCGTCCATCGCCGAATACTCGCCATGTCCGGGCACGTTGAGGTCGAACACCCTTGATGTCACCGACGAGCCATGAACAAAGAACAGGACAGGCCGCGAAGGCTCGCCGGCTTTCGGCGCCCCCACCCGCTTGCGATACATCCACAAGGGAATGTCGCCTTTCTTGGCCCAGTATTCGCTGCTCCAGATCTCGCCGCCCTCGGAACCCGCCGCGCGCGCGCCTGGCGTAGGCAGGGCGCTGGCGAATCCTCCGGCCACGAGGCCAAGCCCGGCCCCCTTGATGACCGTGCGCCGCGCCAGCGGATGATTGAATTTTTCCATGGTGTCCTCCAATCAGACGAGGTCTTTTTTGCGGATTTTTACGCGGCGCTGCAACCTGCGCGGCACTATGTCGGAATTCTCGAGAGCTTGGTGAGTGTTGTAGCAAACCCCGCCGTTTCGCGGAAGTCACACTGCGCTGCAGTGCGCAACAACCCGAACCCCACCGAGACCGGGAACAGATTGAAAAGGTTCGTCAGCTCGATCCGTTGGAATTTCTCAGGGCCGTAGGGGCGGCCGGCGCGCACACCATTTGCGCGCGCGCCGTAGGTGCCAACAGACCCGCCGTCCGGCTCACTTCTTTATTGTGACCAGCGTGATGCCATTCACGAGACTGTTGGCCAGCATGAAGTTGCCGTCGCGTGTGACTGACGTGTTGCGCACGATGTTCCCGCCGCCCGGGATCGCCCAGCTCTGGAATTTCGCGGTTTTGGGATCGAAGCGCACGACGGTATTCGGGGTCGACCCGGACTCACTATACCAGATGATGTCGTTGATCGCCGAGATGCCGTAGGGCTCAGACTTCGGTCCGCTCGGAGACTGCCACTCGGTCACTTTGCCGGTCGCAGGGTCGAGACGACCCAGATAGCCGCGCGGGTAGTCAGAGTACCAAATGATGTCGTCACTGGTGATCGTAATGCGCCGTGGCCGGGACGCCGCATCTGGCAATGGGTATTCACGAAATTCCATTGTCTTCGGATCGACGCTGCCCACCTTGTTGGCACCAAACTCGACGAAGAACACAGTGCCTTTGGAATTCAACGCCATGCCGTAGGGCCGCGCCCCGGCGGTTGGCGGCGTGAGCAGTTTGATCTCGCCGGTCTTCGGGTCGAGCCGTCCGATCCGGTTGGCGTTCTGCATCGTGAACCACAGGATTCCGCTGTTGTCGAAGATAAGCGTATGCGGATCGCCCGGCTCCGGAGTCTGGTACTCGGTGACTGCCCCCGTCTTCGGGTCAAGCTTTCCGATCAACGATCCGGTGTTTCCGGTGTACCAGATGTTGCCGTCACGATCCTCCATTAGACCATGCGGCCCCGAGTGCGCTGTCTTGAGCGGAAATTCCGTGATTTTGCCGGTCTCCGGATCGACCCGACCGAGCACATTGGCCAACTGGCCTGTGTACCAGAGCGAGCCGCCGCTGGCTGCCAATGGGTCATGCGGCCGCGACCCGGGCGTGGGCGCCTGCCACTCCTTGAACGAAACTTCGGCCGGCCCCTCGATTACCACCCCGGCAGGCTTGCCCTTTTCCGGGAAGCTCTTGGTCAAGTATTCCCTGAGCGGCTCAGCCTGATCCGCCGCCAGCGGAGCCCCTTGATTGAGCATCATCCGCAGCACGGTGCGCCAGCCCTCTGGCGTGTAGCCTGAACCCACGCGGCTCAACAAGGTGTGGCAGCCATTGCAGTTGGCCGCAGCCAATTCCTTGCCCGGTCCATCGGGCAACTCCTGGCTCTGGGCGGGAAGCCCAGAGCAGAGCAGCACTGCCGTCAAAATCATGCTTGATTTATTGGACATGGTACCTCCCTGAGAATTCGCGCTCTACGGAGTGCCCGTGGCGCAATTGTATTGGAAGGGCCAGCGTCGTCCGCAAACCAGCGTGCGTCAAGCCATCGGAGCCGACCGAAGCAACTATTAAAAACACATCGATCGAACGCTCGGCGCCACCACCTCGCCCCGTTCGCTAATTAACGTAGAGACACGCGAGTCCCTCGACATGCCGACGCCGACCGCGATCTGATTGGAAATCCCGGAAGCCATTATCGCGCACACCCGCGAGCGTTCCCCGGATGCTGCGCAGCGCGAAGCGATGCTGATCCGGGGTCCATGCTTTGCGCGGGGGCTGTGGGTCCCGGCTCAGCGGAGCAGCGTGAAGAACGCTGCGCCGCGTCCGGGACACGATCCCGAAAACCTACTTCGTCACCGCGGGGTCGCGGTGCACGGGATCAATCCACAGCACCGTTTCCGGTTTTTCCACCGGCTCGATGTCAAGATTGATCGCGACCGCCTGGCCGTCGCTGCGCACCAGCACGCATTCCAGCGCCTGGTCAGGGCTGGCGTTGATCTCCTGATGCGGCACATAGGGCGGAATGAAAATGAAGTCGCCGGGGTTGGCCTCGGCCATGAACTGCAGATGCTCGCCCCAGCGCATCCGCGCCTTGCCACGCACCACATAGATGATGCTTTCGAGATGGCCGTGGTGATGCGCGCCGGTCTTGGCGTCCGGTTTGATGGTCACGGTCCCCGCCCATAATTTCTGCGCGCCGACCCGCGCGAAATTGATCGCGGCCTTGCGGTCCATGCCCGCGGTCGACGGCACGTTGGGATCGAGCTGATCGCCGGGAATGACCCGGACGCCATCATGCTTCCAGCGCTGCGCGTC
>WNFF01004957.1_pt1 | contig 19964 bp, 32 predicted proteins | sample 5400441 | NCBI WGS metagenome assembly WNFF01 (sample SAMN13153345, study PRJNA577476) | soil metagenome | isolation source: 120 cm saprolite under Douglas fir tree site 2 hole 3 replicate 1 | place: USA:California | collected 2015-04-18 | reverse complement strand
CGGTCCTGGACGAAGGTTCCCCGACTTTGCTGCAGCTTGCGGTGCAGTCGGAACTTGCGGGTCAGAAAGAAGAGCTGGGAGCGGAAGGCCCATGTCTTCATGTCCCGATAGAAATCGGCGAGGTACGGATTCTGATCGTTCGGCTCAAAGAAGGGGGTCAGCCCATACTTCTTGCAAAGGAACGACGTAAGCTCGGTTTTTCCAGCGCCAATATTACCAGCGATGGCGATGAACTTTTTCGGAGCCACGCGACGTTCAAAGGACTACTGGCGTCTACCGGCTTACACCGGCGCCGTTCTCGGCGTGCTACAAGACTTTTCGGATGCGCACCCACACTGTTCTGCCCACTGTAACACTCTTCGTGGTGATCGGCCTGTGCGCGGCGTGCACGCAGCCTGGCCAGACCGAGATTGCCCGCGGAAACGTCCTCGCTTCGAGGAAGGACTTCAACGGCGCGCTGGAAGCGTATCGGGCGGCGGCGCAAGCAGCTCCTGGAAAGGCCCATCCCCGGGAAGTACTGGGTCACCTGCTGTTCGACCTGGGACGGCCCGCCGAAGCACGGGCTGCCTACGAGGATGCCCTCCGGGTCGAGCCCCAGGTCGCGCTCGAGGCTCGCATTGGCCTTGCCCGCCTGGATGCGGATGCCGGTAGCTTCGATCGCGCGGTGGAACGGCTGACCCAGGTGCTGACTCAGCAGCCCAACAACCTCTACGCGCTTCTGTCTCGTGCCTCGGTGGAGCTGCGCCGCGGCAACGCCCAGGACGCCGAGCGGGCGATTGCCGACACCGCCGTGGCGATGACCATCGACGCCAAGAGCGCCGCTGTCCTCTACCTTCGCGGCTCGAGCTTCTTAGCGGCCAGGCAACTCACCGAGGCCCAGGCGGCCTTCCAGCTTCTCGAGGAAAAGCATCCAGACATCCCACTTGCCTGGTACGGGTACGCGCGCGTAGCGAGCGCGCGGGGCGACAAGGCAGCCGCTCTGCGCCAGCTGCGGGTGGCGCGGGAAAAGGCCCAACGCCGGCCGAATGAATGGAACAGCAGCGACGTGCTGCGGGACCCAACACTCCAGGCCCTCCAGGGGGACCCGGAGTTTGCCGCGGCAATCGGAGCTCCACCGTGAGGGGCGCTGGCCTGACCGCCCCCGGTCAATCCAGCCCGCCGGCGATCGAAGCAAGTGCTGAGCCGCGAGGCTCGATCCTCAGGAATCTCTTTTGCATCCTCGTCGTCATTGTCTGGTTGCTGCTGATGTTTCCCCTGGCGTGCCTGGTGATGCTGGCAACCTGGAATTCGGATAACGCGATCTGGGTGGCTCGGCGACTCTTCTCGCCCGTCGTCCTCTGGGCCGGTGGTGCCAAGTTGGTCGTCATCGGGCGTGAGCACGCGGATCCTTCTCGACCCACGGTCTACGTTTCGAACCACCAGTCCACAAGCGACATCCCCGTGTTGCTGGTGGCGCTGCCGGTCAATGTCCGCTTTGTGGCCAAAAAGCAGCTTCAATGGGTCCCCATCGTGGGCCAGTTTTTGCATCTGGCGGGCCACATTGTCATCGATCGATTCAATACGCGGTCAGCCATTGCTTCGCTGGACGCGGCAGCGCGAAAGATCCGCGCCGGGACGAGCATCGTCCTCTTTCCCGAAGGAACCCGTTCCCCCGATGGCCGCATCCTTCCTTTCAAGAAAGGGCCGTTCGCGCTGGCACTCAAGGCAGGCGCGGCGATCTGTCCAGTGACCATTGAAGGATCGGGCAAGTTGATGCCCAAGCGTTCCTGGAAGATCTTTCCGGGAAAGATCCTGCTCAAGATCGGCGAGCCGATCGACGCGTCAAAATACGGCGAAAAAGATCGCGAGCGCCTGATGAAGACCGTTCGAACCATAATGATCGCCCAGAGCCTCGAACTGGGAGGCAAGGGGGGCGACCCCGAAGACGCGATCGCCGCGCGCGGCGTGGAGGGTTCGAATCACAACAACCTCGTCGACGATGGCGATGACGATGGATTGCATACGGCGTGAGCTTCCGGGGCTGCCTTGAGGCGGGAGCTATTCTCGCCGCGGTCCTATTCATCTGCGGTTGCGCACACCATCGCCCCGCGTCCGAGCCCCTGCAGACGGACCTCGATCGAGCGAAATCCTTTTTGAGGGAGGGTCGGCCGGACCGCGCGCTGCCTCTTTTGACCGAGCTCGCGTCGAGCTCCCCGAACGATTTCGAGATCGGCCGGCTCGAGGCCAAGGCATATGTGCGAGCGGGCCGAGGGGACGAGCTCGTGTCCGCGCTGCTCTCGCGACCCGCGGACCAGGCGGTGTCCCACTACATGCTCGGGCTGGTTTACGGCGCGACGGCGGATGGGCTGGAGGCGTCAGGATCCATCGCCGCACTTGAATTGGAACGCGCTATTGCCTTGAAGCCGGGCGAAGCGGAGCTGCACCATCGATTGGGAGTGGCGCTCCTCGGACTGGGGCGGTGCGAAGAATCCGTCAATGCTCTGGGTCGCGCCCTGGAGCTTGATCCGGGCCGAAGGGCCGCGTACCTGCCCCTGGTGAAGGCGCTGCACGCCCTGGGCAAGACCGAGGAAGCGTTGGTCACCCTGTCGCGCTGGCTGGACCGGTCTCCTCAGGGTCCTGAAATCAGCGCGGCCAAGGCCCTGATGGATGAGATCGCTCCTCCATTCGAGGGCCAGGCCGGCGGTGGTCAGGCGATGATCGCCCGGGGCGTCGGACTCCTCCGCGAAGAGGATGATCCGCTCGGGGCAATCGCGGTCTTCGAGCAGGTCCTGCAAGACCATCCGCAGATCTCCGTCGCCCACACCCTGCTCGCGCTCTGCTATCAACGCCTCGACGAAGCCGCTCGGGCAATCGACGAGCTGCGTCGGGCGGCGGCGCTGGCGCCGCGCGAGGGTCGAAACCACTACTATCTGGGCGAGCTGTACCTCGGGCGCGGTCAACTGCCACAGGCTAAAGCCGCGCTCCACCGCGCCCTCGAGCTCAATCCCCTTCTGGATGGAGCACATCTGCGCCTCGGGGAGCTGGCGCTCGAAGAATCCGATTTCAAGGGCGCGCGCCGGCACCTGGGAATCGCCGCCTCCCTCTCGCCGAGCGTTCCCGTCCGCGCGAAGCTCGCCCGCGCCCTGCAATTGAATGGGGAATTTATGGAGGCCGAACGCGAACTTCGGGGCCTTCTCAAGATGCAGCCTGAAAACCCGGAGTTGATGCTTCGGCTGGGCGAGGTCCTTCGCCTCAAGAGGTGACAATGTCACCGCTGCACATGCCCTCGAGAGCCTGGGCGGCGGCTAGCCATGCTGCCGTCCAGCTTCTAAACTAGCGGAATGAGCGAGCCGCTCCCACCCTCAAGAACGCTCAAGGTCATCTCCGCGCAGCGCCAAACGCCGCTCGGGTCGGCCCGCCCCCTCAAGGATCGGATGCGGGCAGGGATCGCGGATCACGGCCTCAACGCGCTTTCCATTCTGCGAGAGAACTGGGAAGGGCTGCGCGGAGCGGATCGCCATTTCAAAACGAAAGCGTTGATCGTCGGCAGCTGGCTGGTGTTGTCCCTCACCAGCCTGGTCGTCGCGTGCCCGGGCTCGATGCACAGAGGCAATGCCCTCGGCGCGGAGCTGGTGATTGCCGATGTCGCGGATCACCCCGTGTACATGGTCAAGAACGATGGCAAGCGACCTTGGAAAGATGTGATCGTCATCGTCAACCGGCGGTTTCGGGCCGCGACCGCGGTCGTTCAGCCGGGAAACAACATCACTTTCGGACCGAAGCAGCTGCTCGGGGACAATGGCCAGGTGGCCCCGGACACCTTGAAGATCGCTGAGCTGGAGCTCCGGACGGCCGAAGGGAGCGCCACTCTGCTCCAGGGTGGCGAAGAGAAGTAGGCGATCGACCTACTTCGACTTGCCTGACTTCTTAGCCTTGGCCTGGGGCCTTTTCTCCTCTGCCCGTTCCTTGCTCGCGCGCGCTTTCGAGGGCTTCGATTTGGGCTCATCGGCCTTGGCCGCGACCTCTTTTTTCGCTTTCTTGCGAGGCTTGGCTTCGGACTCCGGAGCTTCCCCTTTTGCCTTCTTCTCTTCCGGCCCCGGGGATCGTTCTGCCTTCGATTTCTTCTCCGCCTTCTCCGTCTTTTCCGGCTTCTCCTCGGCCGCAGGGCGATCTACCAGCTCGAGGAGCGCGACCTCCGCCGAGTCACCCGGCCGGTAACCCAGGCGGATGATCCGGGTGTACCCCCCCGGGCGTTCCGCATACCGATCCTTCAAATCGCCAAAGACTTTGCTGAGCAGGGTCTTGTTGTGGATGGTCCGCGCCGCCAGCCGGACGTTGGACAGGCCGCCGCGTTTTCCAAGGGTGATGATCCGCTCAGCGATCCTGCGCGCCTCTTTCGCCTTAGGCAGCGTCGTCCGGATCGCCTCGTGCTCCAGCAGCGAGGACACCATGTTCCCGAGCATCGCGAGCCGATGGCTCGTCGTGCGGTTCAACTTCCTGAATGCCACGCGATGGCGCATGTTGCAGCTCCCGGTTCGAAGTTTGGCGACGGAGGGGTTTAAGAGCGAAAGGTCACGCCTTCGGCTGAGCCGCTGGAATCTGCGGTGCGGTCTTCGGCGGCCAATTCTCGAGCTTCATCCCCAGTGACAATCCCATCTCGGCCAAGATCTCCTTGATTTCCTTCAGCGACTTGCGGCCGAAGTTCTTCGTCTTGAGCATCTCCGCTTCGGTGCGCTGAACCAGATCGCCGATCGTCTTGATGTTCGCCTGCTGCAGGCAGTTGGCCGATCTGACCGAGAGCTCCAACTCGTCGACGGAACGAAAGAGGTTCTCGTTGAGCTTGGCTTCTTCTTTCGGCGCTTCGACCGGAAGCGGCTCTTCAGTCTCATCGAAGTTGATGAAGACAGTGAGCTGCTCCTTGATGATCTTCGCCGCGTAAGCCACTGCGTCCTGCGGCGTCACCGACCCATCCGTCCAGACTTCGAGCGCCAGGCGGTCGTAGTCGGTCACCTGCCCGACGCGGGCGTTGGTGACCTGGTAGTTCACCTTGCGCACCGGGGAAAACAGCGAGTCCACCGGGATCGTCCCGATCGGCGCTCCGGCAATCTTATTGCTGGCGGCGGGGACATAACCTCGTCCGCGTCGGCAAGTCATCTCCATCCGGACCCGCCCGCCTTCGGAGAGGGTACAGATGTGATGGCCCGGGTTCAGGATCTCCACCTGGTCATCGGCGATGATGTCCCCGGCCTTGATCTCCTTGGGCCCCTCGGCCTCGATCCGGATCGTCTTCTGCTCGTTGGTGTGCATCCGGAGCAGCACCTCTTTGATGTTGAGGACGATGTCCGTCACGTCCTCGGTCACCTCCGGGATGGTGGTGAACTCGTGATCCACGCCTTCGATCTTGAGCGCAGTGATCGCCGCGCCCTGGAGCGAGGAGAGTAGAACGCGACGCAGCGAATTGCCGAGCGTGGTTCCAAACCCGCGCTCCAGCGGCTCGGCGACGAATTTGCCGTAGGTTTGCCTTAAGGAATCCTGATCCACCTCGAGCCTTCGAGGTTTGATCAGATCCCGCCAATTTCTTGCAACGAAAGTGTCTGCCATGCTTGCACCTTGAACGTGGGACGCCACCGACTTACCAGCCGAAATGGCTGGAGGGCGTTCCGGGTCGAATTTACGAATCGGCGCCTCACTTCGAATACAGTTCGACGATCAGCTGCTCCTGGATCGGCATCGTGAGGTCCTCGCGATTGGGTGCCGATTTCACTGTCCCCCTCAAAGCCTTCTTGTCTACTTCCATCCATTGAGGAATGCCGCGTCGATCCACCGTCTCCATCGCCTCGGCGATGCGCAGCATCTTGCGGCTCTTCTCGGTTACCTCCACCGTGCTTCCCGGCCGGACTGAAAACGACGGGATGTTCACCCGCTTGCCGTTCACCAGGAAGTGACCGTGCCGGACCAGCTGCCGGCTCTCCGCGCGCGTGTCGGAGAACCCCATCCGGAAAACGACGTTGTCGAGCCGAAGCTCGAGTTGCTGTAATAGATTCTCGCCCGTCTTGCCCTTGGCGGCGGAGGCGCGATGGTAATAGCCGCGAAACTGGCTTTCCAGAAGACCGTACATCCGCTTGACCTTCTGCTTTTCGCGAAGCTGCACTCCGTAGCCGGAGAACTTCACCCGTCCCTGGCCATGCTGTCCGGGTGGGTAGGGTCTCCTCTCGATGGCGCACTTATCGGTGTAGCAACGATCCCCTTTCAGATACATCTTGAGGTTTTCTCGGCGACAGATACGGCAAACACTGGCGGTGTAACGTGCCAAAGGGTTTCTCCTTAGACTCTTCGCCGCTTCGGTTGGCGGCAGCCGTTGTGAGGAATGGGGGTAACGTCGCGAATCATCGTGATCTTCAGGCCGGCGGCGGCGATTGCGCGAAGCGCCGATTCGCGTCCCGCTCCGGGCCCCTTCACCAGCACGGTCACGCTCTTCAGGCCATGCTCCATCGACTTTGCGGCGGCGTCGCCGGCGGCGACTTGCGCCGCGAAGGGCGTCGACTTGCGGCTGCCCTTGAACCCACGCGCTCCCGCCGAAGACCAGGCGATCACGTTTCCGGAAACGTCGGTGATGGTGATGATCGTGTTGTTGAAGGTGGATTGGATGTGGACCACGCCATTGAGGATGTTCTTCTTCGTCTTGCGCTTGAGCTTCTTCGCGGCGGCATCGGCTTCGGTAGCCGCGGGCGCTGCGGGCGTTGCAGTTGCTGGGCGTTCTACTTCTTCAGCCATTTTTCGTGTGCTCCTAAGTCCGTCAGGTGAGATCTAGGTTCGCGGCGGTGGGGCGCTGGCGGGCGCCGCCTTGACGCGAATGATTCCGCGCTTCGGACCCTTGCGGGTGCGGGCGTTGGTGTGCGTTCGCTGTCCACGGACCGGCAGGCCCTTGCGATGGCGCAATCCGCGGAAACAGCCGAGGTCCATCAGGCGCTTGATGTTCATCGTCACTTCGCGCCTGAGATCGCCTTCGACCTTGTAGGTTCCTTCGATCACTTCGCGAATCCGGCGCGTCTGGTCATCGGTGAGATCCTTGGTTCGAACCGTGAGCTCAATTCCAGCCGCTGCGCAGATGTCGTGCGCGGTTTTCTTGCCGATGCCGTAGATGTACTGAAGCGCGATCACCACCCTCTTCTGCGTGGGAAGATCGACGCCAGCGATACGAGCCATATCTTACCGAGTCCTTCCTCTTAAAAAACGAAGCTGCTTAACCTTGCCGCTGCTTGTGGCGAGGATTCGCCGAGCAGATCACCCGCACCACGCCCTTGCGGCGAATCACCTTGCACTTGTCGCAGATCTTCTTGACTGAAGCACGAACCTTCATAACACCTGTCCAACCTTCCTGGCTGCCGGGGTGGGGCCGCTACTTCGCCCGGTAGGTGATACGACCTCGCGAGAGGTCATAGGGCGAAAGCTCTACCTTCACCTTGTCGCCCGGCAAAATACGGATGAAGTGCATCCGCATCTTTCCTGAAATATGCGCGAGAACTTTGTGGCCGGAGCCGTCCAACACGACGCGAAACATTGCATTGGGAAGCGGCTCGATCACCGTTCCCTCGACCTCAATGACATCATCCTTCGGCAATCCAACTCCTGATCTTTACAGCGCTAACCATGGAAAGCGGGGCGGGATAACACTTTGCCGGGGTGCAAGCAAGGGGACCGCCGGCGCCGACCCCGCAGAATCTATAACTGTTTGAATTAGTGGCAAATTCTAACCGTTCAATCGCCAGGGCGCCGCGAATTCACGCCCGCGGCGCAGCAAGCCGATCCGGCTCGCCCTTCAAGCCGCGGGGCGAGTGAGCACCTCCGGGCCATTCTCCGTCACCACCACGGTGTGCTCGAAGTGAGCGGAAAGCTTCCGATCCAGCGTGACCGCGGTCCAATCGTCGTCGAGGATCTCGACCTTGTGGGTCCCGGCATTCACCATTGGCTCGATCGCCAGAACCATTCCCGGACGGAGCTTCATCCCCGTCCCCCGCTCGCCGAAATTGGGGACCTGCGGCTGCTCATGGAGTTTCTTCCCAATCCCGTGTCCAACAAAGTCCCGGACCACGGTGAACCCCTTGGGCTCCACGAAGCTCTGCACCGCATATCCGATGTCACCAATGCGGTTTCCCGAGACGACCGCGCCAATTGCCTCGTTCAAAGACTGCCGGGTCGCGTCGATCAGGGCGCGCGCCTCGGCGGAGACCGCGCCTACCGGAACGGTGCGAGCCGAGTCGCCGTAGTAACCTTTGTAGACCACCCCGAAGTCGAGCTTCATCAGATCGCCCGGCACCAGCTTCCGCTTCTTCGAGGGGATGCCGTGCACCACCTCGAAGTTGATCGAGGCGCACAAAGACGAGGGAAAGCCGAGATAACCTTTGAACGCCGGCTTGGCGCCCTTCTTGTGGATCAAACCCTCGGCAACCTGGTCGAGGTCCCAGGTGCTGACGCCCGGGGCCACCATCTTCTCGAGCTCATCCAGGATCTCGGAGACGATTCGCCCGGCCTCGCGCATCACCGCGATCTCGTCCTTGGTCTTGATTTCTACTTGGCCCACGACTGATCAACTCCTCGAAAGGATCTTCTTGATCTGTGCATAAATATCTTCCGGGCTGCCCACGCCGTTGATCACTCGAAGGAGCCCCTGCTTATCGTAATAAGCCTCCAGAGGTGCGGTCTGCCGGGCATAGACCACCAGCCGCTCGCGGACCTTCTCCGGCTTGTCGTCTTCCCGCTGGAGCAGGCTGCTTCCGCATTTGTCGCAAAGCCCCTCGCGCTTCGAGGGGTTCTGTGAGACGTGATACACGCTTCCGTCTTTAGGACAGCTCCGCCGACCGGAGAGCCGCTCCACCAGGGTCTCCTCGGGCACTCGCAGCGAGATCGCCGCGTCGATCTTCTCGCCGGATTTCTTCAGCGCCGAGTCGAGCGCCACCGCCTGCGGAATGGTCCGGGGAAATCCGTCGAGGATGAATCCTTGAGCGGGATCGATCTGTCGCAGATGCTCCATCGCGATCTCCACCACCAGGTCGTCGGGCACGAGCTTGCCCGCCTCCATCAGTGGCTTCGCTTTCTTTCCCAGGTCCGTCCCGCGGCGGACGGCCCCCCGAGGAGCCATGCCGCCATTCATCCTAGGCGGCAAATCGCAAGCGTCCACGGATCTTCGGGCCGCGAGGTCCGGCAAACCCTTCGTAGTTGCGGCTGATCAGGTGACCCTCGATCTGTTGCACCGTGTCGAGCGCCACTCCGACGACGATGAGCACCGCGGTTCCTCCGAATGGGAAGCGAACCCCGAGCACGTTGCTGAGCACGGAGGGAATCACGCAGATCGTCGCCAGATAGATCGCTCCTCCAAAAGTCACCCGATTCAGCACTCGCTCGATGTAGTCCGCTGTTTGCCGACCGGGTCGAATCCCGGGGATGTAACCGCCCTGCTTCTTGATGTTGTCCGCTACGTCGTCCGGCCGGAAGACGAGCTTGGTGTAGAAGTATGAGAAGAAGATGATCAGCAGCACGAAAGCGCCGTTGTAGATCCAGAGGTTTCCTTCCAACGCCCGGTTCAAGAACCCGAACAAGGGAATCCAGTTGGCGAGCGTGGTCGGCAAGGAAAGCAGCGCTCCGGCGAAGATCGGCGGGATCACCCCGGAGGTGTTCACCTTCATCGGAAAGTAGGTGGCCTGCCCGGCGAACATTCCCCGGCCCGCCATTCGCTTGGCGTACTGCACCGGGATTCGGCGCATTCCCCGCTCGACGAAGACGACCACCGCGATCACCGCGAGGATGAACACCAGAAGGCCGATCACCGCACCGACGTTGACGACTCCGGTGGCCACCAGATCATAGAGTTGGCGAGCGGCGGCGGGCACTCGAGACACGATGCCCGCGAAGATGATCAGCGAGATGCCGTTGCCGATTCCACGCTCGGTGATCCGCTCTCCGAGCCACATGATGAAGGCGGTTCCGGCGGTCAGGCTGATCACGGTGATGAAGGTGAACCAGAGATTGTCGTTGGGAACAACGATCTGATCCAGCCCGGTGCGCGCCTGCGAGGCGGTGCGCCCGATCGAAGCGAGGTAGCGGGCGATCCCGATGCCCTGGACCGTAGACAGAACGATGGTGCCGTAGCGGGTGTATTGGTTCAGCTTCTGCCGCCCCGCCGCGCCTTCCTTCTGCAAGCGCTCCAGGGATGGGATCACCACCGCAAGCAGCTGCATGATGATCGACGAAGAGACGTACGGCATGATCCCGAGCCCGAAAATGGACATCTGCTCGAGAGCTCCGCCGGCGAACAGATTGAACAGGTTGACCAGGGTACCGGCCTTCTTCTGCGTCTCCATGAACGCGCTCATCGCAGCGCGATCGACGCCCGGAGTGGTGATGAAGATTCCGATCCGGTAGACGGCCAGCATGGCCACGGTGTAGGCCAGGCGGGTACGAAGCTCCGCGATCCGAAAGACATTGCCGATGGCGTTCAGGGCCACTTGGGTTTCATCCTCTGAATGACGGTCCGGACAGCGCCTCGCCCGACAGGGGCGATAACCGCCGGACGCAAACTACACTACACAAAGCGGAAGCGGTTCACCACCCGCTGGTTCCCCCCGATGAGCACGGATTAAATCATGCCTTAGCCGGGGTTTTCAGACCCTTCCCCGAATGGGCCTTGGCGGCAGCTTCCGCCTTGTGAAGGACGAGCGGAATCTCTTCCGCGGCGCCTCCGGCAGCGCGGATGGCCTCAAGGGCCCTGGAAGAGAACTTGGTGGCTTTCACCACGAGCTTCTTGGTGAGGTTGCCATTGCCGAGGATCTTGACGCCGTCCCACATCCCCTTGACCACCCCGTCGCGCCGAAGCGCAGCCTCATCCACCACTGAATCCGAATCGTACCGCTCGAGCTGCTCTAGATTTACCACCGCCAGGTGGGTGCGATTGGGTGAAACGAAGCCGAACTTTGGCAGTCGGCGCTGCAGCGGCATCTGACCGCCCTCAAAACCCTCGAAATGCATGTTGCCGGTGCGGGCCTTCTGGCCCTTCCCGCCACGCCCGGCGGTCTTGCCGCGGCCGGAGCCCTGGCCTCGCCCGACGCGCTTCTTGCGGTGCCGGGAGTCTTTGGGTGCTTGAAGCTGATGGAGAGTGGACATGACTTCCTCGTTCGCTATGGAGACTTTCGCCCTGCCCGCGCGCGATCGCGAACCGCGATTTTACGGGGCTTGTGTCTTTTACCTGCCGCGACCGGCTCCTCGGTGACTTCGTGACTGACGAGGTGCTTGACCTTGAACACCATTCCGCGAATCGCCGGCGTATCTTGAAGAACGCGGAAGTGCCCCATTTTCCGTAGCCCCAATCCCCGGATGGTGCGCAGGTGGTCCTCTGGGGCGCCGGCAAAACTCTTGAACAGCGTGACTTTGAGCGACATCGGTCTAGTTCTCCGTCTGAGGCGAAGCCAGCTTGGTCAGCTCCAGCTCACGACCGCGGAGGCGGGAGACTTGATCCGCCGACCGCAGGCTCTTCAGGCCATTGACCGTCGCCTTCAACACGTTGTGCGGATTTCGGGAGCCCTGGCTCTTGGTGAGGATGTTTCGGACTCCCGCGGCCTCCAGCACCGCCCGGACCGGACCCCCGGCGATCACCCCGGTGCCTTCCATCGCGGGCTTGAGCAGTACCCACCCGGCACCGAAGTGCCCCAGCACATCGTGAGGAATCGTGTGGCCGAGCAGAGGGACCTTGAACAGATTCTTCTTCGCGTTCTCGCCGCCCTTGCGAATCGCCTCGGGGACCTCGTTCGCCTTGCCCAGGCCCACGCCCACGTGACCGTTGCCATCGCCCACCACCACCAGCGCCGAGAAGGAGAAGCGACGGCCTCCCTTCACCACTTTCGCCACGCGGTTGATGTTCACCACGCGGTCGGTAAGGTCGAGGTCGTTTGGATTGATTGGTATCGCCAAGGGAAATCCTTCCTATGAATCTACGTTAAAACTTCAGTCCAGCCTTCCGGGCGCCCTCGGCAACCGCGGCGATTCTTCCGTGGAAGGGAAATCCGTTTCGATCGAAGACGACCGCCTCGACCTTCACCGCCTTGCATTTTTCGGCGATCAGCTTCCCCACGCGCAGCGCGTCCGCCTTCTTGTCGCCCTCGTCGTTGCCCTTGAGCTCCTTCGACAGCGAGGACGCAAAAGCCACCGTCCGGCGGTTGGCGTCATCCACCACCTGGGCGTAGATGTGCTTGAGGCTCTTGTAGACCGAAAGCCGCGGCCGCTGCTCGGTGCCGGACAGCTTGCGGCGGATTCGAGCCTTTCTCTTCAGTCTGGGTTCAATTCTCACGATCGGATATTCCTCCGTTGCTCCGCAATTGCGCGCCTATGCGGTCGCCGTCTTGCCCTCTTTGCGGCGGACGCGTTCTTCGGTGTACTTGATCCCTTTGCCCTTGTACGGCTCGGGCGGCCGCAGCGCGCGGATCTTGACCGCGGTGGCCCCGAGCACCGCCCGGTTGGGAGACCTGAGCGTCAAACCCAAGGTGGGCAACCCGTCCTCGCTGCGCGCGACCTTGTCCAATTCGGCGGTGACGCTCTCCGGGAGGTCGAAGACTACCGGATGGGAGAATCCGAGCGAGAAGTGGATCTGCCGCCCTTTCACCTCGGCGCGAAAGCCGACCCCTCGAATGTCCAACTTGCGCTCCCAGCCGGTGGCCACGCCCTTGGCCGCGTTGGCGAGGATCGACCGGGTGAGGCCATGCAGACTTCGCGCGCGCCTCGATTCGTCTGGCCGACGGACCAGCACCTCGCCGTTCTTCACCTCGACCGTGATCTCCGGCTGGGGAATTCGAATCACCAGCTTCCCCTTCGGACCCTCGAATTTGACTTCTTGACCGGCGACGGAAGCCTTCACCTTGTCGGCCAGTTTGATCGCCAGTTTTCCGATTCGACTCATGGAGGCCTCGAACTAGTAGATGGTGCAGATGAGCTCGCCGCCCACGTTCTGCTTGCGGGCTTCGTGATCCACCATCACGCCCTTGGAAGTGGACAGAATGCAGATCCCCAGGCCTCCCAGCACCCGTGGGATGTCCCGGACCGGGACGTAGCGCCGGATGCCCGGCTTGGAGATCCGCTTGATCCCGGCCAGGACCGGGGCGCGCTCCGGACCATACTTGAGCATCACCGTTACTTCGTTCTGCGGCCGGCGCTCGTGCTCGGTGTAGTCGGCGATGAAGCCCTCGTCCTTGAGGACCCGGAGGACCTCCAGCTTCAGCTTGGATGCAGGAAACACGAGTCGCTCGTGGTGCGCCCGCGAGGCGTTGCGCAGTCGGGTCAGCATGTCCCCGACCGGGTCATTCAGGAGCATTTTAGAAACTGCCTTTGCGGGTCAACCCGCGAATCGAATCCGTGCGCCTTCCGGGCCAATCCCGGTGGTTCGCACAGACCTTGTCTACCACGAAGACTTGATCACGCCGGTAATCTCCCCCGACAACGCCCGATTTCGAAGGCAGATCCGGCACATCTGAAACTTGCGTAGAAATGCGCGCGGACGGCCGCAGAGCGGACATCGGTTGTACTTGCGCACCTTGAATTTGGGCTTTCGCTTCGCCTGAGCAATTTTCGAGAGTTTGGCCACGCTATTTCCTCATTGCCGGAACGGCATTCCGAAATGGCGCAGCAGAGCCAGCCCCTGCTCGTCGTTTTTTGCCGTCGTCACGATGCTTACGTTCAAGCCCTTCACTTTTTCAATCTGGTCATAGTTGATCTCGGGAAAGATGATCTGCTCGCGGATTCCCAGGGTGAAGTTTCCGCGGCCGTCGAATGCCTTGGTCGATACCCCTTTGAAGTCGCGGACCCGGGGGAGCGCCACGTTGATCAGCCGATCGAGAAACTCGTACATCCGCTCATTTCGCAGCGTCACCGCCGCGCCGATCGCCTGGCCCTGGCGAAGCTTGAAGTTGGCGATCGACTTCCTCGCCCGGGTCACCACTGGCTTCTGGCCGGAGATCGCCGCCAGTTGCTCGACGGCGGATTCGAGGATTTTGTTGTTCGCCAGCGCCTCGCCAAGCCCCATGTTGAGCACGATCTTCTCGAGCCGAGGCACCTGGTTCGGATTCTTGTAGCCAAACGACTTCATCATCGCCGGAATCGCTTCACTGCGGAAACGCACCTTCAGCCTTGCCGGCTTCGCTTCGAGACCTTTCTCGATGTTGGCGGCATAGCCGACTTTCTTCGCCTCTTCCTTCTTGCCCCTGGCCTTCTTGGTCTTGCTGATCGCAGCGGGCGCCTCTTTCGGCGCCGCGGGTTTCTGGGGCTTGTCTCCTTCGGCCATCACCAACTCCTAAAAGCAGCTTGCTTGCAAAGCGGCGGATAGATGCATCAACCCCTGACGCTAGTCAATCGCGGCGTCACACTTCCTGCAAAACCTGACCGACTTCTCGCCGTCGATCCGGATGCCGATCCGCGTCGGGGCGTCGCACTTGGGGCAAACGACCGCCACCGCCGCGCGCGCCACCGTCCCCGCCTTTTCCAGGATGCCGCCCTCGGGATTGGTCCGGTCTCGCCCTTTTTTCATGTGGCGCTTGATCAGTCGCACCCCTTCGATGGTCACTCGATTTCCCGCGCGATCGATTCTCAGGATCTTCCCGCGTTTGCTCGCTTTGCTCTCCTGCGAGCGCTCAGCACCCGAAATGACCTGCACCGTATCTCCGACTTTTAGTTTCTGCATCGCGCTGTGCCTTTGTCCTGCGTCGTCAGTGCTTCGTCAGAGCACTTCCGGCGCGAGTGAAATAATTTTCATGAACTTTCGCGCGCGCAGCTCGCGGGCGACTGGACCGAAGATGCGCGTCCCGATCGGCTCCAGATCCTTGTTGATCAACACCGCGGAGTTTCCATCGAACTTGATGAAGCTGCCGTCGGGACGGCCGACCTCTCTTTTGGTGCGGACGATCACCGCTTTGGCCACATCGCCCTTCTTCACCTTCGAGTTGGGCAGGGCCTCGCGAATCGAGACCACGATGATGTCGCCGATCGATGCATACTTCCGCTTCGAGCCGCCGAGCACCTTGATGCAAAACACCTTTTTCGCGCCGGAGTTGTCCGCCACGTCGAGAACGCTGGTCATTTGAATCATCGTCTTCCTCGCTCTCTGGTCCAGCCGCCAAATCCGGCAAAGGCCGAATTTATACGCGCTGGCCTCTCTCCAGGATCTCGACCACCCGCCACCGCTTGTCCTTCGAGACGGGCTTGGTTTCGGCGATCCGGACCTTGTCGCCTTCGTGAATGGTGACGTTCTTCGGGTAGTCGTGGTCCTCGACGTGAGCTTTGTACTTCTCGCGCAGCGTCTGGATCTTTCCGTATTTCGCGTGCGCGGCGCGCCGCCTTACCATCACCACCACCGTCTTTTGCATCTTGTTCGAAACGACCACGCCGGTTCGCGTCTTCGGTCGTCCGCGGACCTGGGATGGAGCGATGGGTTGACCTTCAGCGTTAGGTTGACCTTCAGCCATGGGTTACTCCTTTGCACTCGGCGGTGCACTCGCGGGCGCCGCGCCGGTCTTCAGCCGCTGGGTCTTCTCGGAAAGAACGGTGAAGATTCGCGCCAGATCGCGGCGGTGCTGAACACGCTCGTTGGGATTGTCCAGCGTACCGGTGCGCAGCTTGAGCTGATCCTGAAACAGGGTCTCGCGCAGCTCCTCCGCCCGGCGCCGCAGGTCGTCCACCGTCAGATCCCTCAATTCTTTCGCAGTCGCCATCTTTGATTCCTTTTCCTTTAGATGGACATCTGCCCGCGGTTGACGATGCGGGTCATGATCGGCAGCTTTGCCTGGGCCAGTTTCAGGGCATGCTCGGCGATGTCGGCGGTCATCCCTTCCATCTCGTAGAGAATGCGCCCCGGCTTCACCACCGCCACGTAGTACTCCACCGCGCCCTTGCCGGTACCCATCCGGGTCTCCGCCGGCTTCTTGGTGATCGGCTTGTCGGGAAACACCCGGATCCAGAGCTTGCCGCCGCGCTTCACGTGGCGGGTGATCGCCACCCGCGCCGCCTCGATCTGCCGCGAGGTCAGCCAGCCGGGCTGCAGGGCCATCAACCCGAACTCACCGTAGTTCAGGCTGCTGCCCCGGTAGGCCTTCCCGGGCATTCGGCCCTTCTGCATCTTCCGGTATTTCGTTCGAGCGGGCTGAAGCATCTTTCTTCCTCAATTCGTAGCGCTAAGGCTTTCGGTTCAACGGTTGGCGAAACTGGTCGGGCCCGCTTTGGAGGGAAGGACTTCGCCTTTGCAAACCCAGACCTTGCACCCGATCGTCCCGTAGGTCGTTTTCGCCACCGCCAGGCCGTAGTCGATGTCGGCGCGAAGCGTGTGCAGAGGAACCCGTCCTTCGCGGTACCACTCATAACGTGCCATTTCGGCGCCCCCCAACCGGCCCGAGCAGGCCACCCGTATCCCTTTGGCGCCAAACTTCATCGCGGTCTGAATCGCCTTCTTCATCGCCCGGCGGAAGGCGATTCGCCTCTCCAGCTGGGTGGCGATGTTCTCGGCGACCAACTGAGCGTCGATCTCCGCCTTACGGACCTCGACGATGTTCAAGAAGACCTCATTCTTGGTCAACTGCTGAAGGTCCTTCTTGATCGTCTCGATCCCCGCACCCCGCTTGCCGATCACGATCCCCGGTCGCGCGGTGTGGACGTTGACCTTCACCTTGTTCGCGGCCCGCTCGATCTCGACCTTGGAGACGCCGGCGTGTCCGAGGGACTTCTTGACGAACTCGCGGATGTGGATGTCCTCGTGCAACCACTGGGCGTAGTTCTTCTCCTCGTACCACTTGGAGTCCCAGGTCTTGATGATCCCGAGCCTGAAACCGATTGGATGTACCTTCTGTCCCATGAAACTCCTTTACAGGCTCAGCGCCGCTCGACTTCCGCCAGCACCACGTGAATATGGCTCGACTTCTTGTTGATCCGCGTCGCTCTTCCCATCGCCCGCGGCATGTACCTTCGCGCCGTCGTGCCCTGGTCGACGGAGATCGTCTTGACGTACATCGAATCCACGTCCACCTGTCCCTTCGACAGGTCCGTCGCGTTGGCCAGCGCGCTTTGGATCAGCTTGGCCACCGGCTTCGCGGCGGCGCGGCGGGTGAACTTGAGGATGTTCAGCGCTGACCCCACCGGTTTGCCTCTCACCAGCGAAGCCACCAGCGCCACCTTCCGGGGGGCCATTCGAAGCGATCTCAGGTGTGCCTTGGATTCCATCGCATCCTACCTCACTTCGGCGGCGGCCCGGGTTTGACGACTTTCTTCTCGGCCGAGTGACCATGAAACGTGCGCGTGGGGCTGAATTCCCCCAGTTTGTGGCCGACCATGTTCTCAGTCACGAAGACCGGGATGAACTTTCGCCCGTTGTGGACGGCGAAGGTATGGCCGACGAATTCTGGAACGATGGTCGACCGGCGAGACCAAGTCTTGATCACTTTTTTCTGGTTGGTCCGCAACATCTCGTCGACCTTCTTGGCGAGATGCTTGTCCACGAACGGACCTTTCTTGATTGAACGGGCCATCTTCCACCTATTGGCTGCGCACGCCGGAGCGGCGCGGGCTGACGATGAATTTGTCGGTGCGTTTATTCTTGCGAGTGGTGAGCCCCTTCGTCTTCTGGCCCCAGGGCGAAACGGGATGGGGGTTACCCTGGCCCGATTTTCCTTCGCCGCCGCCGTGCGGGTGATCGACCGGATTCATCGCCAATCCGCGCACCGTCGGTCGGATCCCCAGCCACCGGCTGCGCCCGGCCTTGCCGGAGCGGATGATCTCGTGGTCGATGTTGCCCAATTGTCCCACCGTCGCCCGGCACTCGATGAGGATCTTTCGAACCGATCCGGAAGGGAGCCGAATTTGGGCATATGCGCCCTCCTTCGCCATCAGCTGTCCCCAGGATCCCGCAGACCGGATCAGCTGACCCCCGCGCCCCGGCTTGAGCTCGATGTTGTGAATGACCGTACCCACCGGGATGTTTAGCAGCGCCAGGCTATTGCCGGGGCGAATGTCCGCGGAGACACCGCTGAACAACGTATCGCCCACCGCCAACCCGACCGGCGCGAGGATGTAGCGCTTCTCCCCGTCGGCGTAGTGCAAAAGCGCGATGTTCGCAGTGCGATTCGGATCGTATTCGATCGCCGCCACCTTCGCCGGCACGCCGTCCTTGTCGCGTCGCTTGAAGTCGATCACCCGGTAACGGCGCTTGTGGCCACCGCCCTGGTGCCGCCGGGTGATGTGCCCATGCACGTTGCGGCCGCCCGATCGCTTCATCGACGCGGTGAGGCTCTTCTCCGGCTTGCCTTTGGTGATCTCCGCAAAATCGGAGACCGTCATCAGGCGCCGCCCGGGAGAAGTCGGTTTGTATTTCTTGATTCCCATTGCTTCCTCGTCGGTCAGCCTTCGCTAGACTGCCCCTCCCTCGAAAAGATCGATCTTGTCCCCTTCTTTAAGGGTGACGATCGCTTTCTTGTAGTTGGGGCGCTTCCCCATCGAACGGCCGACCCGCTTCACCTTGCCGCGCGCCACATTGGTGCGCACGCCCTCGACGTGAACCTTGAAGAGCTCTTCCACCGCGCGAACCACGTCGTGCTTGGTGGCCTTCATGTCGACGATAAAGGAGTACTGGCGAAACTTCTCGCGGGCCTTGTCCAGCTTCTCCGTAATCAACGGACCTCTGATCACGCCGGTCTTGATCATGCGAGCGAACCCTCCAGGGCCTTGGCCGCAGCCGAGGTCAAAACCAGGCTCTTGTGCCGGAGGATCGATTCCAGATTCACGCCCTCGGGCGGCAGGACGTCGAATTTCGCTAGGTTTCGGATGCTGCGGTGGAGGTGCGAGTTCGACTTCTCGTCGACGACGAGCGCGTTGTCGAGCTTGAGCCGATTGCGAAGCACCTCATGCACCTGCTTGGTCTTCGCGGCATCGAGCGGAAAGGCCTCTAGGATGATCAGGGCATTCTCCCGGGCGCGCTGCGAAAGAGCCACTTTCAAGGCCCCTCGGCGCACTTTCTTGGGCGGCCGATATTCGTAGTCGCGCGGCTTGGGGCCCATCGCCTTACCGCCGCCTACCCAGTGCGAAGCGCGGATCGATCCCTGGCGCGCCCGGCCGGTACCCTTCTGCTTCCACGGTTTTCGGCCACCGCCCGAAACGAGCGAGGTGTTCTTCACCGACACCGTGCCGCGGCGGCGGTTGATTTGCTGCATCTTCGCGACCTCATAGATGAGGTGGTCGTTCGCTGGAGCGCTGAAGACGTCGTCGGAGAGCTCGATCTCCGCGACCTTCTTCAAATCCAGATTCATCACATCGAACTTGGCCATGGCCTTCCCTCTTCGAGATCGAACGGACTAAAGCGGTCTATGACTTGATCTCCACGTCTACACCAGCGGAGAGATCCAGCTTCATCAGAGCATCCAACGTCTGTTGCGTCGGTTCGAGGATGTCCAGCAGGCGTTTGTGGGTGCGGATTTCGAACTGTTCCCGGCTCTTCTTGTCCACGTGCGGGCTGCGCAGGACCGTGAATTTGTTGATCCGGGTGGGGAGGGGAATGGGTCCGGCGACCTTGGCGCCGGTCCGCCGGGCAGTCTCGACGATCTCTCCGGCACTCTGGTCCAAGAGCTTGGAGTCATAGGCCTTCAACCGGATTCGAATCTTCTGCGTCGCCATTGCTCACATCCCTCTTCGTGCTACGCGCTGCGCTCTTGGGTCCAATGCACTGATTTTCGCTGTCACAGAACTGAAACCTGAAGGGGCGCGGCTAATACCACCCCCGTGCCCCCTATGCAACTTCGGCGGAGCGGCTCAGGCGATGATTTCGGAGACCACTCCGGCTCCCACCGTACGGCCGCCTTCGCGGACCGCGAACCGTACCTCTTTCTCCATCGCAATCGGGGTAATCAACTCCACCTCGATGGCCACGTTGTCTCCGGGCATCACCATCTCCGTGTTCGCCGGCAGCGTCACCGACC
>WNFF01004300.1_pt1 | contig 19971 bp, 13 predicted proteins | sample 5400441 | NCBI WGS metagenome assembly WNFF01 (sample SAMN13153345, study PRJNA577476) | soil metagenome | isolation source: 120 cm saprolite under Douglas fir tree site 2 hole 3 replicate 1 | place: USA:California | collected 2015-04-18 | reverse complement strand
CACCGAGGCCTCGGACTCTGGATCGAGAGCGGCTGTCGGCTCATCCATAATCAGGATGGATGGATTCCTGAGCAAAGCGCGGGCCAGAGCAATCCGTTGACGCTCTCCCGCGGAGATTGTCAAGCCGCGCTCGCCGATGATTGTGGCGTAACCGTCAGGAAGAGATTGAATGAACTCGTCGATCGCCGCCACGCGGGCGCAAGCTCGAATCTCCGCCAAGGACGCACCGGGTTTTCCATAGGCGATATTCTCCTGCACGGTTGCCCGGAAGAAATGCGGAGATTGCTCAACGAGCGCGATTTCGCGGCGGAGGTCCGCTAATCGCAATTCACGTAGATCATGCCCGTCGACGGAGATGACGCCCGATTCTGGATCGTGAAAGCGCAGCAGCAGATCGGCAAGCGTTGACTTCCCCGCTCCGCTGGGACCAACTATCACGCACAACGCTCCAGCCGGAACATGAAAGGAAACATTTTCGAGAACGGAAACATTTTCGGAATAGCGGAACCTGACTCGATCAAAGGTAATATCGCCTCGCACCTCGCTGAGTGAGCGAGCATTCGGCAGCTCTTCCACTTCAACAGGCACATCGAGTATTTCGAACACTCGGCCCAGCGCTACTCCGCCGGTAAGAAGGTTCGTATAGAGCGAAAGCAAATTTTGCACCGGCGAAAGCAGCCGCAAATGATAGGCCATGAAGGCAACCAGCTGCCCCGTTGTAAGCAGGCCGCTGATGACCAGTTTCCCGCCATACAGAAAGACGATAGCGGTCGAGAGAGTGAGAACAGTGCCAGGAAGAGCGCTGGCCAAAAAGGACAGAAGTTGCATGGAGAGCAGCGAATGAACAAAACCTGAATTCAGTCCGCGGAATTTTTGCGCCTCACGTTCTTCGTTCCCTGAAGCAACAACCAGTCGCATGCCAAGCAACGTTTCAATCAGAAAACTTCCCAAATCCGCGCTGCGCTCGCGGAGCGTTTTTGTTTGCGTGGTCAGCCTTGCTTGATAGCGGCGAAGTGCAAGGACACCCAAGGGGAGCAGCGCCACGCTGACGAGAAACAAGCGCCAGTTGAGCCACACCATGAAGGCAACACTGCCGGCTAGAAACAACACGTTGGAGAGAACGGAGAGCAATGTGTCCGAGCAAATGCGCTGTACTTCGCCAATATCATTGTTGATGCGCGAAACGATGTCGCCCAGCTTGGTTTTCGTAAAGTAACGCGGCGAAAGCCGTTGCAGATGCCGGTAAACAGCCAGCCGCATATCGAAAAGACATTCCGCGGAAAGCCGGACGTAGCGATAGCTGGAAAGAATGTTGAGAAGGAAGCCAACGACGGTGATTGCCACCATGAATGCCGCAATCTTGCCCAGGGCGTGCATGTTACGCGGAATCAGCGCATCGTCAATCAACAAGCGCGAAATATACGGCTGAACGAGTCCTACCGCGGTAGAGAAAAGCCCCAGGACAAGCACGAACGCTAATCCGCGCCAATACGGCGCGACGTACGCAAGCGCTCGCCGGTACTGCGCAAATGGAATGACCGCCTGATCAGCGGACACGATTCACCATGCGGTGCCACCCGTATCCTTGTGGACCGATATTCTGTTCGGTTCGTCCGAAGCGATCGCACTCGACGTCGTAAATTCCCCGCGATTGGTTCAATCGCGCTACCTTCAATTTGTCAGTGTCAATGCTAGAACAGCGTATCCCGTGGCTGCATCGCTCATAAACAGCCAGCCATCGGCAGAAGGGTCCCGCTGTTTATTCAGCGAGTAGGCTGGCCAAAGCCCCTTAGCGCTGTCTTGGTTCTTCGACAACCATGACAAGCCTCTGTTCAATTGGCTGTTCTTGCGCGAAAGACCTGCTTGCTCCAATGCGAAGATGATCAGGCCTGTCGCGTACCCGTCACTCCTCGTCTCCAGTGGAGTCCCATCTCCGCGCTTCCATTGGCCAACGAGTGAAGACAAGCTCCACCCTCCATCCTCCCGCTGAAGACCCAGAATTTCGTCGATAATGGATTTTTCTTGCTCGGGCGCCAGGAGTCCCGGCGACTTTGCTGAAGCCCACAAAAGAGTTATGCGGTTAAAGCGGTTTTGCGTCGGGTAGTCCCGTCGAAGATATTCGCGCAGCAGTTGCAGTTTGCCCTGCACTTCAGGTGAAGTTCGATAACTTTTTGGCGCGCTCGCCACGGCAATGGCTGCTAGGGTCGCTCCATAATATTGCGAGTCGTCTGCCTCCCACGGCTGGGTGTGAAAATTCAACCAGAACCAGGCCCCTTTTTTCTCTCCCGTTTTCTGCTGGAGAGCCCACATGTTCTGGAAAGCTTTCGCCAAGACATCGCTAGGCTCCGGGTTTTGGGTTTCGTAAGTCGCCAGGATCAGCGCGTTGAGAATTGACTCGGTCCCCCGTGACTGCGGAGTCTTGAGAGGGCCCACTTTTTCGTCACTGTAAAATGGTGCTACATCGTTCCAGAGCGATACGCGCGTCTTCACGTTGTCCAGAAGCTTGCGCTCATTGACAGCAAGCGCAGGCTCCGCAAGTAGGGAGCGAAGCGCAGGGCGAGCGAGCGCGTACGGCACCACCGTATGGCAAGAGACACAGAAAGTTTCGTGATCACGAGCCGCCTCTGGCCAGTTCATCCACCAGCTCTGTCTCTCATCGAGATAGACCGCCGCAGCTTTCGGATTCCAGGAAGTGGTCTTTTGCGTTTCGCCGCGCGTCGTAACTCCCAGGAGGGCCGCTGCGAGGCAAGCCCAAAAAACACTTATCTTAATCGCCGCAGTTTTGAAATATGCCACCATTCTTCTTCCATTCATTGAGCCACAGACGCAGAATGCTCGATTGCGGCCGTCATCCCAGTATTCAACGGCATAACCACCATGTTCGTCGTTATATCCCCGGGAACATCAACGTCGCTCCGGAGTTCGAATGTCTTCGCGTCGTAAACCTCAATCTGATATCCCGCACCATAGATGAACACTTTCGTGCCATCGGCCGATAGCCCAAAATAAAATCGCACCCGCCCATCGAACTCACGTTTCTTGATCACCTTCCTGCTTTTTATGTCGAAAGCCCAAAACTCGCAGCGGCGATTTCCCTGAGTACCGTGGATGGCAACCGTATAGCCGACCTTGCGGTCGGGAGTGAGCAGCAGGGGCTGGAGATTGGTGGCCTCCGCCGGTCCCACCGGCGTAAAGACGAACGTCTGCTTCGCGAGATCAATCTGCGCGATGCCAAAGACTTGCCGGTGCACGTAAGGGTCTGAGGAATTGAAGAAACCCGTCACTGTTCCGGGGATTTCATTCGGATCGTCCACGGCGCTCAATGAAACATTTTCCATGCCAGCAACGGGAGGTTTTGCAAGATCGATTTTTTTCGCCACCTTGAAATCAGAGGTATCAAAAATCAGGATGTTGTCGCGAAACAGGTAAAGAAACTTTCCGTCCGGCGAGACTTTCATCGAAGACCGGTATCCAAAGGAGCTCTCGTCTTTTGGGTAGTCAGCTGTGCGGCTGATCTTCTTGTCCACCAGATCGATCACGTAGAATTTCGGCGGTTCGATGTCGTAATGGTCGATCTGTTTGATAATTGTGGTCCCGAATCCGTAGAGATATCGGCCGCCCGGGTCGGGAGTAATCCCATTCAAGCGAACGTTGCGATTTTCGCTGTTGAGGCTGAATATGCCGGTGACTTGGTCGGTCGCCAGATCGATGGTAACGATCGCGTTGTCGTTCAGCGTGTTCGCGTAAAGTTTTTTCTTGTCGTGCGACAAAACCAGCGTTCGTGGGATGTCCGTTTTCAAGTCGATTCGATCAACAATCTTTTCCTGAGCCGAATCGAACACGATGATTTGATGGGGCCAGGTCCCGAGGTAAAGCAATTGCCCGTCGGGGCCCACCGCAGCGGCAAACCTAACGTGTGCAAGAAGCAAGACAGTGAACAGACAGCAAATTCGCAGCAGAAATCGGATCTCTCACCTCCGTAGAAAACGTTTCCTCCGCTTATCGTGCCGCTGGCGCGACACCGGCGGTTGAAGCCGATGCGGCTGCCAATCCCAGAGGCATCACCACCAGATTGGTCGACAAATCTCCGGGCAGATCCACGGCGTTTCGAAGCTCGAACGTCTTCGCGTCATAAACCTCGATTTGATAGCCCGCGCCGTAGATGAACAATTTCTTCCCGTCCGCGGACATCCCGAAAGAAAAACGATTCCGGCCCTCGAACTCCTTCTTGTTGATGACCTTCCTGGTCTGCATGTCGAAGGCCCAGAATTCGCAGCGCCGATTCCCCTGCTGGCCGCCATCAATAGTGGCGGTATAGCCGGTCTTGCGGTCGGGAGTGAGCAGAAGAGGTTGCATGGCGCTTGTCGTCACTGGAGCCACAGGAGTAAAAGTGAAGGTCAACTTCGCGAGATCGATCTCCGCAATCCCGAAAATTTGCCTGTGCACATACGGATCAGATGAATTGAATAGGCTGATCATCTTGCCTGGCGGAGCATTCGGATCCTCAGCAGGCTCCTCATCAACCATGTTCAGTGACACGTTTTCGACGCCTGAGACCCCAGGCTTTGCCAAATCGATCTTCTTCACGAGCTTAAACTCGGCGGTATCAAAGACTAGAATGCTGCTCGTAAACAAATAAAGATACTTGGCGTCAGGGGACAACTTCATCTCGATGCGCCAGAAGCCCGTCAGGCTCTCTTCCTTAGGGAACTCGGCCGAACGGCTTATCTTCTGCTCCACCAAGTCCACCACAAACAGCTTATGGGGCTTCACATCGAAATGGTCGACCTGTTTGACGATGGTATCTCCGACAGAGTAGAGATACCTGCCACTCGGATCGGGAGTCAGCCCGTTCAAACGCACACTTCGATTACCGGTATTCAGATGGAACGATCCAATCACCTTGCGCGTCGCAAGATCGATGGTCACGATGGAGTTGTCATTCAGCGTATTAACAAAAAGTTTTTTCTTGTCCGCCGACAGCGCTACATATTGTGGAACGTCGGTTTTCAGGTCGATCTTGTCTACAACTTTCTCCTGCTCGGAATCGAACACCACGATCTCATGCGGCCATGTTCCGAAATAAAGCAGCTGCCCGCTGGAGTCCGCAGGTGCGGCAAACGCTGCGCCTGCAAAAACTAAGAGACAACAAACTAAGAGCAATGGTCGCAAGAAATGCCTCCCTCGGGGATCGATTCTAAGGAAAAACGATGTCCACGTTGCGCCAGTCCTTCGTCGCAACCGCGCATTTGCTCGACCAATCCGGAAAATTATTGAGATGATCGGGCACCTGCGCCGGCCAGAAGCAAGTCACGTAGCAATCGTAGATATCGCGCTCCACCGGCTGGCAAAGTCCCGCCGTGCCACCGGCCGAATCAACTTCCCATCCCGGCGAAAACACGATGGAGCACCCGAGCGGAACGTGCGGCTTCTGCGCGCCCCCGCCTTGTCCTTGGAGCGCGACGATGTCTCCCTCGTTGGGCGCCAAATACTCTTCCATGCGGATGGCCTTGCGGTTGATTGCGCGAATATGTTTCATTGCGCCTTCCTTTCGGCGAAGTGATCCAGAAACGACGGGTTTTGCTCGGCGATTGTTCCATAAATCTGCAAACACGTATCCGTCCATCCGCGAATCCAGTCGCAGTAGTGCAAGTTGGGATGGCCGGTGTCGCCGTAGCGCACGTAAGCTTCGTGATGGCATCCTCCAGCGCAAAGTGGGCGCGCCCAGCAGGTTTGGCACTCGTATTTCGATTGAATGTTTCCCCGGTTGAGAAAATCCGCTTGCTTCTGCTTGTCCACTCCCGTCGAGACGTGCCCTAATTTATGCGTGTCCGAATCCACAAACCGGTGACACGGCGCGATATCCCCGGATGGCCCCACGCCAACAAGCCCCAACCCCGCCCCACAAGGGTGCGATTTGTTCACCCCCTGATGAAGTTCCGCCAAAGTGTCGCTGACATTCGAAAAGCCGTGTTGCTCGCCGCGCAGCGCATGCTCCAAATATTCCTGAGCCAGCACTCCAAATTGCCCGAGCACGCTGTCGAGACCTTGTTCGTTTATCGAGTAGAGCCGATTCGGCGAAGTGGTGACCGGTGCAAAACCAACTTCGTGAAATCCCAGGTCGTTCTTCAAATGCCGGTACGTCTTCAGGACGTCCATCGCCTGCGAAGTCATCGTGACGCGCGCCGCGATGGGGCGCGTGCGATGACTTGCCAGCAACTCCTTGATCTTCGGCGCGATGATGTCGTAACTCCCGCGCCCGTTCGCGAAAATACGAAACTTGTCGTTCATCTCCTGCGGGCCATCGATGCTTACGGTCACACCTACATGATTTTCGGAAAGGTATTCAATGATGGCGGGCGTCAGGAGGGTTGCATTGGTCGTCAAACTGAAATCAATGTCGACTTCCTTTTCTCCGGCCATGCCGCGTGAATAATCCACCACTCTCTTAAGCAGCGGAAAGTTCATGAGCGTCTCGCCGCCGAAAAACGTGATGTGGATCTTCCGCCGCCCAGTAGACTCTTTGAATAAATAGTCCACCGACGCTTTCGCCGTCTCCCAATCCATGAACTTCGGTTTGCCTTCCGGAGTCGCAACCTTGTCTTCGCCGAACTCATAGCAATATTGACAGGATAAGTTGCATTGGTTGGTGACGTTCAGAACCATCGTCTGAAGCGGAAAATGATCCGGCAACGGTTGCGGCGGATCGATCAACTTTTTACCGTTTCGAATAGCACGTACTCGATAAAGCTCTTCGAGGCAAGTCGCAATCTCTGCCGGAGCATGCCCTTGGCTGGAAAGTGCGGCGATCATCGCTTCGCGATCGAGCGGTGCACTCTCCAATTTGTTAAGAATCTTCGAGGAAAGCCCATCCAGCGCAAAAACACCGCCGCTTGGAACGAGGTAGAGAAACTCCGCATTTCCCCCGCCAAATCTGTGGAACTCTCCCAGCGAATACGTGGTCATCGCGCCACCTCCGGCTGATCCCACCGGATGTATTGCGGAACGCTCACGATGAGATAACTCTTCCCCGTCAACGGCTCGTCCGTCCCCGTGACCTTGACAGTCGCCACCGCCCAGACGTCGCCATAATTGTTACGTGAATGCTTTCTCTTCGGATTCGGCCCGTCGAGCGCCGGCGTGAACAAGCCCGTCTCCGCGTTCATGGTCCCGACATATTCGACGTCGTCGTCCCCGTACGTCGCGACAAACTCTTCCAGCTTCCATTGCGCGGGTACGGGTCCCAATTCAATGTCATCGGCAGTGCCCGACTTGGCGTCGGGGCCGTTGTTGTAAGCGATCGCTTCAAATTGGCAATAGCCTTTCGCATGAACGTCCGATCCTAAATGCGCGAGCGGCGTCTGCGGCGTCACCTTCACGTAATCGACGCGGTCGTACACCGCGAAAGCGCCAGGAGCCACGGCACTCTTTACCGCAACGTCCCGCTTGCCGGGTGTCGCTCCTTTTGCCACATCCACGTTCACGATGACGAGCCCCGGGCTCTTACTCAAAATTTTCTTGACCGTCACGCCGGAGCCGAGATCGAGATCATTCGGTGTAACGTCCTGCGGAAGATGGTCTCCGTAAATGCGAACCACGCTGTTTGTGCTTCCCGCTTTCAGTGAATAAAGATCCATGCCGAGAACGGTTGGACTTTCACTGGCGCGCCGCATGCTCACATCCATGCCAAATTCCTGATACGCACCCCAGAACCACCGGCCTTCCAATTGGGATTGGTCGCGCGAAAGCATCATCACTTCACGGATCGTCTTGGAAGCGTCCGGCGCGGAGCCGGTTTGCTCCGCGTTCTCGCGGCCCCGCCAAGCGTAGCCGGTATAGACAATTCCCTTCCCGCTTTCGACCAGCACACTTCCGTCACTCACGTAGGTCAATTTCGTCTTCGTCGAAAACGCTTCTCCTGCCGCACCAGCCTCAACGCTCATCTCCCCAAAGAAACGTCCTTTGCCGGGTTGCGTGCCGTAAACCAGCCAGCGGCCATTCAGCTTGGGCGTGCGCATGCTGGCATGCCATTCAGACCATTCCGCGGATTGTAGAGGCGCATTCTTCGCAAAATAGGAAAGTGCTTGCTCGACAGGTGGACGCGTGTCCGTACCAGGAGGCAGCGGCGGAGCGTCGGGACGCCGTGGCGCCCGCTGGAAAGAAGTATTCTCTATGGCCGGGAAAAACGCGATGTGCATGTTGGCCAGCAGCTTCCAATCGTCGGCGCTGCGCCTCCACGAAAGAGGTTTCCCCAGAGCGTGGCACGCATTGCACGCATGAACGATCTCTTCATTAGGAAGTTTTTCGTCGATCATGCGATTTTCGGCGATGTACGCCACTGGCTTGGCTTCGTCCGGCGCTAAACCGTGATCGTCGCTCAAATACCGCAAAATTTTGCGCGCATCGCTCGGCTCCAAAGCCAGTCCATGCAGGCGAACCATCCTCTTTATGGCTTCTTCCCAGCCTTCTGGTGTTGTCCGGATCCAGGAAATGCGCGACAGATTTCCTTTCGTGTCCGGCTGATGGCAAGCGCCGCACTTACTGACAACCAGTGGGTCGGTAACAGGAAATCCAGGCTCTTTGGCATCCTTCGAAGCACTTGACGTAGCCGCTGAAGAATTCGATGCGGGCTCTTGCGGTGACGCGGGAACAGCCAGTTTGGTCAATGACGCGAAAAATAAAAGAATGAAAGCAATCGGTGCGAAATATCGACGAACTCGCTTACCAAGACAGGCCATCTCACGTCCTTTCGACGGAAGCTTCTCGATCGTGCTCGTCTTGGAGCGCAATAAAACAGCAAGCTGGACACGACGGTGTGTCCAACAGAAACAATTTACCTTGTACGGCGACGCTTCCACTGCAACCGCAAAACTCTTGAAGCGGTCCCTAGACCCCGTGAAATTGTGGAAGGCATCCTGCTGGCTCCATGACCAAAAAGGCAAACGCAAAATTCCAATTCCACCCATTGGGAATCTTGCACAGGAGAGTACCCGTCTATTGACGTACCTAGTTAAATATAATAATAGCGGCAACATAGGCAGCCCGCCATCTGCCGCGCGCAAGCGATGGATTTATTGCAGCTTGTATCGGTGCTCTGGGTCGGTTCTCGTCGGCGTTTCAGTTGCCCACACTTAATGGAGCTGGAATCCTTGCCAGAAGGATTCGCAATCAGTTCTATCTGAATTTTTTGTTTGCCTTTTTCTTGGCGGAACCTGCACGATGCCACTCACAATTGTATTGGATGGGTTGCCGGGACAGTTTCCGATTCTCCAGGGCGAATCAAAACTGGCCTCCACAACTTTAATTTTCCTAAATCCTGCCGGACACACCGTCGTGTCCATTTGTTAGCTGGAAACGCTCCGCGAAGAGCAGACCCCGACCGTGAATGAAACAGCCGTGAGGACGAGCTTTGGCTCGGACTCCCGCAATTTGAGCATTCTGGGCCGACGGAGACACAAAGGGACTCGATCTTAAACGCACTCGGAGGTGCCGCTGTGATCCATTTGATTCGGTGTACTCAACCTTCCATTTCAGGGCGACAACGAGCTCCGGAGAAATTCTTTGTCCCGCTACTCTTGGCCATACTCCTGCTCTCATTCTCATGCGCTTCACTTTCGGGGCAATCGACCTTCGGCACGATTTTGGGCACCGTGAAAGATCCGTCCGGGCAAATTGTCGCTGGTGCCACGGTCACGCTCCTCAATAAGGGCACGTCTGCCGCACGTACGCAGCTTTCAGATCAAAGTGGATCCTATTCTTTTATCAATTTGGACTCGGGAATCTACCAGATCACCATCGATGCACCGGGATTCCAGAAAGTTGAATTTACGACCCTGGACCTTCAAGCGCGCGAGACCAAGCGCGTGGACGGCAATTTGAAGGTCGCGACTCAGACGCAGACCATCATGGTCGAGGATTCTGCCGGCGGTGTGATCACTACGGACGTCTCCAACCTCGCCGAAACCAAAACTGGCCGAGAGCTGGTAGATCTTCCCGTAGCTATTTACGCTCGGCAGTCGGGTTCCACCAGTCCTATCTCTACTTTGACTACGCAGCCTGGCGTGCAAATCGATGACAGCGGCAACCTCGCCATCGCCGGAGCCACACCAGCTCTCTTGTCCGTTACCATTGACGGCATCAGCAGCGTGAACATCGAGAACAGCGGCCCCATCAATGAACTTTTTCCTTCATTCAATTCCATAGCTGAAATCAGGGTCGGAGAAACCAACAACAGCGCTGAATTCAGCGGCGTCAGCGACATCACCACCATTTCGAAGAGCGGCACCAACAGTTACCATGGCGGCGTCTTCGAAAATCTCGACAACGCCGCCCTCAATTCCGGCAACCCCTTCGCAGGCGGAAAACCCCAGCTCGTCCTGAACGATTTTGGAGGCTTTCTCGGCGGCCCCATCAGCTTCCCGAAGCTCTACAGCGGCCGCGACAAGACGTTTTTCTTCCTCAGTTATGAAGGCCTGCGTTTGAGGAAGCAGTTTCCGCTATTAGAAAGCGTTCCTTCCTCAGACATGCGCAATGGCAATCTCTGCGCCTATCTCGGCGGCACATAGATCTACCAGCCGAACGGCACGCAGATCCCATGCGGCTCCGTGCCCATCAGCCCTCTCGCGGCAAACGTCATGAAGTACCTTTTTCCTCTCCCAAATACCGGAGCCCCGGGCGCCTTCTCTAATAATTATCAGGTAGATTTCCCGACACCGGTTTCCAGCAACCAGGCCGACCTGCGCATCGACCAAAAGCTGGACGCCAATCAGACCATTTACGCTCGTTTCACCATCAAGAACCGTGCCGCCACTCTCTATCCCGGCAGTGCCTGGTACACCGGTGGCACCACCAGTCTTGGCCCGTTCTCGCAGCCCGAAAAAGACCGCGGGCTGACGGTAGCTTACAATTACGTCATCAAGCCATCGTTGATCAATGAACTGCGCGCCGGTTTCAATGGAATGCACACCCAAACCACCTTGGGGCTCAATACCAGCACGGTGCTGAGTCAGCTTGGCTTGCTCATTCCCTCCGGTGTTACTCTCCCTGCTGATCCCGAGGTTCCCAACTTTCAAATCACCGGATTCCAGTCCACCGGAGGAGCGAACCCCTCGCGCCAGCGCAGCAACATTTTCCAAATTCTCGACAACATCACCTGGACCAAACAGAAGCATACCCTTAAGTTTGGCGCAGATTTCCGCCGCATGACGGACCACGACGACAACGTTTTTGGCAGCCAGCGCGTAGGTCAATACGTTTTTAATTGTTCGATAACTTGTAGCGATATAAATGGCCAAGCAACCGCCAGCAGTGGCCTGCCCCCCGCTGTCGGTAATCCGTTTGCTGCTTTCCTGCTCGGCTACCCGGACTACACCGTCTTGTCGCAGGTCTATAATCCAAACATGAACGGTTTGGGATATTCCTATGCCTTCTTCGCCCAGGACGATTGGAAACTCACGTCCAGCTTGACGCTGAACTTCGGCCTTCGTTGGGAACTCCATCCCCCCTTGAAGGACACGGCCTACAACACCGCCGACTTCCTGCCGAACTGGACTGGCACCGTAAACGGCCAGACGCTCCAAAGGGTCTCAGTTGGACGCTTCCTGCTTTTGCTGCTTCCATTTCTCCGACGCCAATCTTGACTGCGGCGCAGGCTGGCGTCCCGGACAAACTTCGCTACACAAATATGACCGACTTTGGTCCGCGTATCGGCTTTGCATGGCGCCCTTTCCATAACGATAAGACCGTCATTCGTGGCGGCTACGGCAGATTCATCGAATCTCCCCTGGGCTTCTCCCTGGTGTCCGGTTGGGCCGTTCATTCGAGCAGCGTGCCTTACTATTATCAGAGCTTCGATAGCAGCGGAAATGCCGCTCTCACTTATCCTTCTCCTTTCCCTTCGAACCTCAACGCCTCTGGCGGGCAGAGCTTTTACTATGCATTTCCGCTTAAGTATCACGACCCTACCGTCCAGCAATGGAATCTCACGTTCGAACGGAACATCGGCTATAGCACCGGTCTACGCCTTTCCTACACCGGGAGCCATGGAACTAACCTGGAAACCATGGAGGACCTCAACCAGGTTCCCGCGAACACTGCGGGTTATTCCGTCGCTTCTGCCAATGTTCCTTATCCACTCTGGTCCGTGCTCCAAAGCGTAATGAATGGCGCCGTGAGCAATTACAACTCCTTGACTGCCGTCGTCGAAAAGCGTTTTTCGAATGGCCTTCAGTTCCAGAGCAGCTACGCTTTCACGAGAGATCTCTCCGACGAAGGCGGTGGGAATCCTACCAATTTTGTGGGAGCTGGCGGCAACTGGGTCTCCGACCGTTTTCATCCCATGCTCGACTACGGTAACGTGATCTACGATCGCCGTCATCGCTTCTTGACTACCTATCTCTACGAATTGCCATTCGGCAAGGGCAAGAAGTTCCTCGGCGGGAGCAATGGCTTCTTTGACCGCGTCTTCGGCGGCTGGGAAGTTGCCGGCGTCGTGGTCATCCAGAGTGGCCCGTTCCTGACGCCATCTCAATCAACTTCAGACCCTGCTGGCACGAATCAGGTGAACACGACTGGCTTTTCTCGGCCAGACGTCGCTCCTGGAGTTTCTCCCTATGTGCCTCTCCAAACTACGGCGAATGGTCTGCAGTACCTCAACGCCGCGGCATTCACCATCCCCGCAAGCAACATCGGGCGGTTTGGCAATGCTTCTGTCGGCAGCATCGTTGGGCCAGGCACCAGGGCCGTGTCGATGTCTTTGATTAAGACCGTGAAATTTGCCGAGAGTGGGAAATTCCAGTTCGGCGCTGAAGTAGCCAACCTCTTTAATCACAAGAACTACGAACCACCGAACTTGGCCGCGGACACCGCGGGTTTCGGTACCATCACAGCCCTGCAAACCGCGGAAGGAGCTGGCCCGCGTGCCGTGCAACTCACCGCACGCATCAGCTTCTGAGAGCTTCTACGAACTAGTCTTGGGGGCGGTGTTCAGCCGTGACCCAGCCCTCAAAGCTTTCGAATTGCGACGGTCTTGCGAGCAATTTTCACAACGAGTGTATTGACGCATCGCAGGTTGCTTAGGGAGGTGATTGCTCGCGCATCGAGAGGACACCCTGACACTGCGTGCGCTGCGCATGGCGCTGCAGCGGCGGCGGCCTGTGCCGGGACGGGTGCAGCGTCGCGTGGTTCTTGGCCCTGTAAGCAGTCTGTCGGAACGTGCAGCATGGAAGCTATTCCAGCCGTATCTTGACCGCGTAAATGCTACTGCAAAGCTACCGCCAAAATCTGGAATGACTCTTATCCAGTTCGTTCAAGAGTGGCGTTCCAGTGTGGCGGTAAACCTGAAAGGCAGCACCACGCGCGCGGCAGAATCGCATCTACGGGCGCACATCATTCCGAAGCTCGGCAGTCTGCCTTTGACGGAGATCAACACGAAGACAGTGCAAGCCTTCGTCGCGCATCTCGTAACAGGTGGCCGAACAAGAAAGACGGTGGAAAACGTGTTGCTCACTCTGTCTTCAATCCTTCGCAAAGCTAAGGCGTGGGACTACGCCTGCGGGAGTTTCTCGCTCGCAGGCATAACCCTCCCCCGCGAAGGCGTGAAGAAGGAACAGCGGTGCTTCACTGACGAAGAAGTGGGGAAAATCTTGGCGGCTGCTCCGGAACCATTCGGCACCATTCTCGCGGTGACGTCGGTTCTTGGTCTGCGCATTGGAGAAGTACTCGCCCTTCGTGTCAGTGACGTTGATTTCACAAAGCAGATCGTCCGTGTGCGGCAAAGCGTTGACGCAGCCACGCGGCAGGTCCAAGCGGTGAAGTGCAGCGCCAGCAGCGCAGACGTTCCGTTGCCTTCTCAGCTAGAGGCACGGCTGCGCAAGCACCTTCAGAATCACGATGGAAAGACAGACCTGCTTTTCATCAACAGCCGTGGCCGTCCATATTCAGCCAACAAACTGCGGGCAAAGGTTCTGCACCCGCTGCTTGTGAAGCTGGGCATTCCGCGTGGTGGGTTCCATGCGGCACGTCATGGTGCAACCAGTGCCCTGCTTGCAGACGGTGCAACACTGGCTGTGGTGCAGAAGCAACTGCGGCACAGTGATCCACGAATCACGCTGGGAATCTACGGCCACGTTATCGGCAATCAGCAACGCAGCGCTGTTGAGAACCGGGCAGCACGCCTCGAACAGTTCGCGGTGAATTGAATGCCTCTAGGATACCTCGTCTTGGGTGCGGGTATTTGGTGCCTATATTACGCTTGGCGTGGGATAGTCCCTTCGTCCGGAGCCAAGGATGAGGTTGGTAAACCAATGCGAATCAGCACACGCTTAATTTTTTGGATAGGTGGCGTGTTGCTGACAGGAGTAGGGGTATTTCTCTGGCACCATGAATGGGGAAAGTAGTTCAATTGTTGTTAAACGGCTTATTGTTGTTAGACGCGACAGTAAGCCGTGCGGAATGAAGTAGTTTGGTAGGGGCGGTGGGGATCGAACCCACGACCTTCGGCTTAAAAGGCCGCTGCTCTACCACTGAGCTACGCCCCTATGGCGTGAATTTCTTATTGTAGCATGCTCGCAGCTGCCACAAAGGAGAGGGGGGCGGCATCTGCCGCGCGCGCGTGAAAGTTGGCTGCGGGAATGAGCCGCCAACTCACGGGCCAACCGCGTGAGCCGCGCAAACGCGAGAGCTGGGGGCGCGAGTGAGCCGCCGGACTCGCTGACCGATCGCCCGAGCCTTGCAAGGGCGAGAACTGGCCGAGGGGATGAGCTGCCGGACTCACTGGGCAACCGCGTGAGTCGCACACGCGCGAGAGTCGGGGGCGGGAGTGAGCCGCCGGACTCGCGGCCAACCCGCCTCAGCCGCACAAGCGCGAAAGCTGACCGAGGAGATGAGCTTCCGGACTCGCCGGGGAACGGCCTGAAGCGCGGTGGCGCAGATTCAGGAGAGAGCTTCGGCGCGGGGGAGAGGGCGTTTGCGTTTCCATTCGTAGTCTTTACGCAGCTTGGCTTGGTGTTTTTTCACTTGCGCTTCGAGTTCGCTGAAGGCTTTTTTGCAGCAGGCCCGCACGCTTGCGCCGGTGCCAGTGACGTGCAGCGTTCCGGTTGGCAGCGATAAATTCAGCGAGCAGGAATTCTCGTCCGTGCGTGGAGTCTTTGAAAATGCGCCGTGCAGTTGCACGAGATCCGGCGAGTAACTCTGCAGCAGTTTACCCAGCTTACTGACGTGACGCTCGACTTCGACCTCGACCGGTTTGTGGGACTCGACATGCTTGTAGTTGATGGAGAGCTTCATGTGTGCACCTGTAGGAAAAGCTAAGTAAGAGGCGGGGGACGCGGTTCGGCTTATCGCACCACATCGCCATAAGCATAGCAGCCCGAAACGCCGGGGGCAACGGCGACCCGCATTCCTGATCTCGCGTACGTTGACACTTCTCCTCCCTTCCCTCTACTCTGCTTTTGGCGCAGATCGCATGCGCCACTTCATGCCGCAGCGCAAATCACAAACTGCAGGCCCATCAACCGAGACCAATTCATCGGCGAATTCCGCGCCAGCAAGTATCCTGCGCGTGGGACCCGCGGGCTGGTCTTATCCTGACTGGGCCGGCTATGTTTATCCTTTGCGCCGCCCCAAAGGATTCCACGAGGCGAGTTATCTCGCGGAATTTTTTGACACCATCGAGATCAACACTTCGTTTTACCAGCCGCTGCGTCCCGACCATGCCGCGCAATGGATCGATCGAGTGGCGGCGAATCCGCGATTTGTTTTTACCGCCAAACTCTGGCAAAGATTCACGCACGACATCCGATCCACAACTTCGGGCGCCAGCGCGGCGGACGAGCGTGCCGTGCGCGCGGGCTTCGATGTGCTTCGCGCGGCGAACAGGCTCGGCGCGGTGCTGCTGCAATTCCCTTTTTCGTTTCATCGCACTGCGGAGACCGTAGCGTACCTCTCCGCCGTAATAAGGCGATTTGCTGACTACCCTCTGGTGGTCGAGGTTCGCCACGCTTCGTGGGATTCTCCCGAAACGTTGGAATTGCTGCACAGCAGCGGCGTCAGTTTCTGCAACATCGACCAGCCCATCATCGGGCGATCGCTTGGACCCGCCGCTCAGGCTACCTCGGCCGTCGGGTACGTGCGGCTTCACGGGCGGCGCTACGACACGTGGTTCAGCGACGATGCAAGGATTCCCGCGCACGAGCGTTACAACTATCTCTACTCCGCCGAAGAGCTGGCGCCTTGGGTTGCGCGAGTCCGCAAAGTCACCGAACGGGCTCGCGAGACCTTTGTGGTCGCCAACAATCACTTTCAAGGCAAGTCCGTCGTCAATGCGCTGCAGCTCATCAACAGCCTGACGGGATCGAAGGTAAAGGTGCCGGAGCCGCTTCGGCGGCAGTACCCGCAACTGGAGGCTATTGCCGATACGCCGCCTGCGGAGCCGATGCTGTTTCCTCTCGGAAGAGGAAGCAAGGATGTAATGAAGTAAGGATGTAAGGACAGAAATCCGCAGGCTATTCTCCGTTAGCAAGTTGCCCCCCCACCCCGGGTGTTTTGCGCAAAGAGTGCGGAAGCGGTTGAAAAGAAACGGGTTGATTTTTGCGCGAGTGCAAAAAAGTGCAAAAGAGTGCGCAAAGGTATGAAAAGAGAGGGGATAACTCGGAAACACGTTGCAACGTTGGAAGCTTCGAAGGTTGGCAGCTTGGGGAGGGGGTACCCCCCCATTACATGCATGAATTTGAAAACAAACGGGTTGCAAAATGGGTTCCACGTAAATGTATGAAAAGAAAGGGGTGATTTTTTTTGAGATGAGGGAGGGGTGAGACGCAAAATGGGAATGTGCGCGGGGGAGCATCGGGGACGTCAGAACGTCTAAAGGTTTGCACGTTGGAACGTTGAAGCGAAGAGCCGGAAGGGGCAAGACGCGGATCGAGCAGAGCGTACGGGCTAGGCGGGTACCCCGAGCGGGTCGGGGTAGGTGCAGCCGATTCATCACGACCCATGCTAACGTTGATTATATCACCTGTCAAGTACAATTATGGTACTAGTATTTAGCAAAGTGTCGTATTTGTTCGAACGATCTTGCAAGCAGAAGAAAACAAAGGGGTAGAGTTCACTGTGTGCCGTGGAAATAGTTTGCGGGACGATTGAGGGCTGAAAAAATACTCCATGAGGGGCACGTGCGGCAAGAAACGAGAGGCAAAATCAAAGGCTGCCGCAACCTCGGAGGAGTAGACCACCTTTTCAAGAATCAAACCCGAAAACGCAGGCCACCCCGGAAAGACACAAAGTCAAAATCAAAATCGCCTCAAGACTTCAAGGATGCCCGACCCGCCCTCGGGAACTTCGATCCGGAATCATCGGAAACGGCTTGCATTTGCCTACTTGCGGCGGGAGGATCTCCGTGTAGGAGTCATGTTGCAACCGGGCCAACTCGTGCGTGTGAACCTAGCCGGCCTGCAGGCCGAGGGCGTGATGTTCCAAGCCGCGGTCACCGACGCCGTTGGCCACATTGTGAAACAGACTTCGGAACAGCCGCCCAAGTACCTCATAAAGCTTTTGTTCTCCTTCCGTGGCGTTAGCGAAGTCGAAGTCCCGGCCGACCGCATCCACGCGGACAAGAAACTGGAACAGGGAAAAGAGAAAATCCCCGCTCATGCTGCACATGAATGGGGCACCGGCAATCAGGGACCTTCTTCGGGATAATATTCCTCACTATGTGTTTCAAAGTGATGCGCTAAATCGTCGCCAGCGAGCGGAAGGTGGATGGGCCAAGACGCTCTCTCTATTGCGTCGGGATATTTTTCGACAATGAAGGGACTGATAAAAAGCTCAGGCCGGTGCTCTCTCAATTGTCGAGCGGAACGGCCCTCGGCGTGTTTGGTAGCATTTGCTACTAGCCTCAATTCGTCTATCGAAGACCACGCGGCAAGAGTACGCAGGTCGAGGTTAAAATGCCCCCTGAACCACGCAACGACCTCACACAGCTTGGAGTCTCCTGGCGGAGGCACCGTAAAGGCACCGTCCCGGCAGAGGTATGCAAGCTGCTGCTCGAGTAGATGAAACAATCCCACTGCAAACAGGTTTAGAGCAGCTTGACGCATTCCGGCCATCGTGTCGTAAAACGCCTGACCTTTGTCGTTGGCGGCCTCGGCGAGGGACGCCACATCCCCATCCCAATCGTCGTACGCTGGTTCGGAACAGAGGCGCTGAAACTCAGCTTCCACCACTTCCTCGGCCCGCTTTTCAAGGTTCGTGAAAGCTGGCATCACGTCGCGAAGAAAGCATTGACCATAGGCAGCGACGTAAGGTAATGCAAATCTCTGTACGCGCCCGACCATGTATGATCCCGTCACAGCCATTTAGCGGCTCCGAAGTTCCCCCAGATGATACTAAAACCACCGGGAAAACTGAGCAGTTAGAGCAATCTTAAGGAGGGGTCTTTGTAACCGGCCTGCTGGTCCGTTCGAAGCACTTCCACAAAGTTGGTGCTGTAAGTTCGGGTAGTGTCCTATTTTGATCGAAAGGTCATTGCGCCTGCTTGCGGGCCACCCTCGACCAAGGCTCCGCACTTTGGGCAGTGGCAGCCATCTGGCTCGGAATGTTCGGCCCTCTCTTGAATCAGCGTCACCGGACCACACTTCTCGCAGAGAAGGACGTTGCTTTCTGGTAGCTTAATTTCGTTCATGTGTGCTTTGATGCTCCTAACTGGCCAAACGTCCACCCCCCAGAACCGGAAAGGGGCGATGAACTGTGAGTGCCGTGAGACGAGCGATCCTGATCGGCTATCTTCTAGCCGTTACGTTTGCTTTCACGTGGGTCCCCTGGCAAAGACGGTTCTCGCCAGACTTAACGGAGTTCGCTGGCTACGGATGGATTTGGGCAGGACCCGATCTTAGGGACGACGAGGCCCCGCAGGCTTCCAAGGAGACTTCGCAAGCTACCTCTGCAACTCCCGTCGCGCAAAGCCAGTCCGAGCCGTGCATTGATATTTCCGCAGGCTTCAAAGTTCCCTCCGCAATTTCCGATGCGCGAAAGGAGTACGCTAGGTGTTTGGAACAAGAGCGGCTGAAGAGCCGATCCGCTGCGGAAGATTGGGTCGATAAAGTACTGGAAGAAACAGAGCGCGACCAACGCGAAGAAGCAATCCGGCTGAAACAAGCGGAGCGCAAGGCGCGCGAGGAAACCATCCGGCGAGAGCAAAAGCTCGCCGCAATCGACCGCGAAAGGCTGGCCGTCGAACTCGTCGGTCTCAGTGCGGTTTTCGGCGTTCTTTTTCTTGTGGCATCCGCTCTTCGCGTCCGGGAGCCCGAATCCAGCATGGTTAAGAGTGCCGAATCAGGACCCGTCCAACAAATCTGCGAGGCGAGATCGTCTGAAACGGTTTCAGTCGGGCGGATATCAGAAGAGCCTCAAGTAACCACGTCTCAGGCGAAAGGACAAGAGTCCGTTGGACAGCACGACACTACGCTTCCGAAGATCGGCGAGGAATTGAGGGGTGACGAAACCTCCGCCCTTTGGCTACAATCCGGGATATTCATTGGAGGAGCTATCCTAACCTCTCTGCTTGCAGGCTACGCATTTAACCTTTCATACGACGCAGTGCGCCTTGTCACGAAGGCTCTACTACAGCTATCCGTGGCCGCGATTGCTCTCAACTGGGCGCTCGGTCCACGGTGGCGGCGGTGGTTGACCATCAAACGAACTTGCATCGCGGCTCTCTTGGTGTACGGCGGCACGCTTATTTGGATTTTCACAACAATTTATAGCCGCGGCAGCACCTCACATTGATTCGCAAAAGCGCTGGCCGTGCGCCCCGTCCTGGAATTTTGCCAGACTGACAAGTGGGGCAGGCGTTTGAGTTGGGTGTCGCACCCTTTGGGGTTTCGTCTTTCAAAGAGTGCGGCTTTTGACTTTGGTTTTGCTTTGCGGGTCAGGCAGGCTCAGCGGGAGCGGCGGAGAGGGCGCTTGGCGGCGTGAATC
>WNFF01001316.1_pt1 | contig 19972 bp, 13 predicted proteins | sample 5400441 | NCBI WGS metagenome assembly WNFF01 (sample SAMN13153345, study PRJNA577476) | soil metagenome | isolation source: 120 cm saprolite under Douglas fir tree site 2 hole 3 replicate 1 | place: USA:California | collected 2015-04-18 | reverse complement strand
TATGTTGACAGTAATTGGTATTGCATGGCAGCGAGTTCGGCCCAAATGGCAGACCGCCGCGGATTTTCAAGAGATGAATGATGAAATGCAGGCGGACCACGGTTACAGGGGAGCGGAGGAATACGTTCCAGCCGCTAGCGACACTTCTTACGAACTCAATAGAGACGTGAACAAGGTCTCAGGGGAAAGCAACACAAGCGCACGCATCAATGTGCTTGAATGGGGCGCAAAATCGAAGCGGTTCACAGCGGAAGTCAACCAGCCGACCCGGCTTGTGTTACGTCTATTCAACTATCCGGCGTGGCAAGTGGAAGTGAATGATCGAGTAATGTCAGCCGAGACTAGAGAGGTCACCGGGCAGATGGTCCTTCTCGCACAGCCCGGCGAGAACCGCATACGTGTCACCTTTATTCGAACTTGGGATCGGATCGCGGGCGAAATTGTGTCGGGCGCAATGGTTCTAGTTCTGGCGCTCGTTAATTGGAGACGAGCATATCACAGAGGAAAACAGAGGAACTAACGTTCCGCCCACAGCCTGCAGCCTGACGAATCCAATCAAAGTCTCCTTCTGATCGGTCCTAGCCTTAAGATATTGAACGCTGCTGCCCGCTTAGTAGACCTGTCACTATGGCCACGATAATCGGCACTAAGATCCATCCACCGATCCGAAGTACACTTGCGCACGTACAAGGAGTTATTTTAAGAAGACGCTTTTTCCCGCTCCAAAGACGAACCTCCAGTTGGATAGGATTCATTCCTGGAGTCCACTGCGAGCCGAAGGGCACGTCTAAGGGTAGAAATTGATGGACGCTCACCGCCAGCGCGTCCCAGTGCGAGAGTTTAGAGGCATGGGAGTCGGCAGCTGCGTTCTTCTCCTGGTCCTTCCCATTTCCGTTGTTGCGTGATACTGCTCCTGGCCTCGAGAAGATGAGCATGCCCAAGAATAAAAGCACCAAAGAAAATTCCAATAAACGACCACGGGCGACACCATATCGGGTGGTGATCAGCGAGAAGCAATCTGCCAACCAACTGACCGTCGACGTGTGGAACAGCTGTTTCCTTTCCAGTCGCCGCTGTTCCAAATACACCTCGTCCGCGGTCTGTTCATCCCCCGTGGCGCGAAGAAACTTGGCTAATTGCACGTAGGTCTGCCGGTCGTATTTCCTCGGGCGGGGGCTGCCATCTGGCCTCTGAAGTAGCGAACGCCAATCCACTTGTATGCGATCGTAGGTGCATCCCTGCAAATCGACAATACCCGGCAGTTGATCCTGTTGGTCTACTCGGCCATTTGGAGAGAGGTACAGCGCTGTGAAGGAACTCTGATAGAAACTCACATATTTGTGGAATATACAATCTTCAAAACGCGCACCCTCCTCGAAACGAGCTTGATCGAAAGATACGCCCGCTCGGAACGTTGTCTTTTGGGTCTTTTCACTTTTTAAACTGTTGAAATTTGCCAAACCGTGGAAATGGCTGGCAGTGAAGTCTGCTTCTTTTGTGAATACTACCCCATCAAACAGTGATTCCTCGTGAAACTCTACCCGGCCGAAATGGGCTAATCTCTGGAACTCTGTGGCGTGGAATGCTGCCCGGCCAACGAACTCTGCGCCTTCAAACCACACAGGACCCTGAAATGTGGTGCCGTCAAAGCTGGCATCGGACCCGATACGAACGCTCGGAAAGTTTGTTGTGCCAGCAAATCGGGCATGATCGAGAATAGCCCTGCCACCTATTCTCACCCTCTCGAAGTTCACGGGCTTTGAATCTGACTCAAATTGAGTACCGGTTAGGTCAATGAACGAGCCCACCTGGCCGTCGGTGAAATTGAATAGATTCTTGAAGACGGCACCTCCGAATTTGGCGTTTTGGGCAATTTGTACTCCGGGAAACTGAACGGGGCCAACAAACTCCGCCGCAACAATAAAGAGTGATCCGGCAATCTTACTTGTAGTCAATCTCAGCAAACGGGCGAAGTGTGCTTGCTGAAACACCAAGTCGGAGCCGGACTGAATATTTTCGAAAATTGCTTGGTCTGCAAACATGCCGTTGGCAAAGTCCGCTCCCTTGTCGAACTGAGCACCGTTGAAGAAGGTTTTCACATGAAACCTGGCGCCCTGCATGGACAAGAAATTATTAAAGTGCGCATCCCTGAAGTTAGCTTCACCCCCGTCGAACTCAACCCGATCCAGGATTGCCTTACGTTGAACACTCGCACCCTCGAAACTAGCACCACCATGAAAGATTGAGCCCGTGAGCACTAAGGTTTGTTTGAAAATGCTGTACGAAAAATCGGCCTGATCTTCGAAATCGCAGCCGATCAGCGACACGTCGTTTTCGAACGGTAGTGCGATTTTATAATTTCTTTGCCTGACCCGTAGCGGACCACGGATAAAGGCATTGGTCACGTTCAGCTCAGCCCCTTTGCGAACCGCTTCCAGCAGCCAGATTGCCGGTATTGTCCGAGCGGTCCGGGACGCGCCAGGCTGGAAAGCTACTGGCCGCCCTGAAAGAAGGTCTTGGTGGACGGCAGAGCTTGAGCTCGTTTCGGCGGCCGTGATCTGTACGAAAGTCAGGAGCACGACAAATCCGAAAATTGTTCGGTACGAAGTTGTGCCTTGGACATTGTCACTGCAGCGACTACCCGGGCACACAAGTTGATGTTCCAAGAGACCTCCCCCCAACGTTCGCAGGCTCTGAACAACGCTCATGATGGCGGTTGCGAATTCGTAGCTCATCTCTCGGGTCAGCTCACAGCAGTGATCGAGTCGCTAGGTGTGGGCGAGGTGACCGCAAACGGGGGTAGCCCTGTCGTAGTGCACGGCCCAGGGTTCTTTTTTGGGGAGAAGAACGGCAGCCAGATTGTCCGTCGGGTTGGAACAGCTGTCAAGTTTTATGTGAAGCGCATGCAGACGTCATAGAAAGGTGCAGATTTTCACTAGCGCAACTTGCACCACGAATGCTTAATGAATTGCAAACGCCGGAAGTGACTTGGTCCGTTGAGTCGATGGTGCGAGCGTTCCGCGAAATTCTTAGCGCACTAGAAGCATTATTGCTGTGAGACGTGTTCAGGAAACGCTTATAGATTTCGCGTCGTAGGAAGGTCTACAGCCATGCAACACACACCCGGATGCTCTTAATAAAATTTGCCTCCCGACAGGACGGCTTGTTGAACAGAGCTTGGGTTGGAATGTGGGATACCCACGGCTTGATGTGATTGGGGGCACACGCCTTCCTTAACCACGATGTACCTTGGCAGCATCATCCCCTCTTCATTCTTATCTTAGTCACTACAGCAGAGACACGGCGCGACTACAATCCCGCGCGGGCACCCTGGTCGTCATTGGAACCTTTCCTCAGTGCCCATTTTCTAAGCGTGATGTAGTAGCTCCCGCCCAGCCGCTTGGCAATCTTCTTTGAATTCCAGTAAACGTACTGTCGCAACCGGGGAGACCAATGGTTGGACGCAATGGCGCCCACCGTATTGGCAGAAACTCCTTGCCGGATGGAGTAGCGTCCTAAGACCCGGCATCCTGCAACATTATCAATGCGAACTGTTGGCTCGGAGTTGAACAGCACCTCGATGCCAGCCGCCGCAGCCGCTATCGCAACGCGCTTGGCGTAGTAACCTCCCGGGACTGAAGCAACCGTCGAAGCTGCTCCCAATATCTCGGTTAAGGCACGCGTACTCTCAAACCATTCACGCTGAAGCTGGGCTGGTGGGCAGTGTGACATGCGCGGGGGATGGGAACAGGAGTGGCTGCCGACCACATGGCCGCGGGCGTGCAATTCTCGAATTTGATCCTTGGACAAAAATGCCGGCTTCCCGATGTAGTCAGTCGTTATGAAGAAGTGCCCGCGCCACCCGTAGTCTTCGAGAAGCGCCGCAATCAACATGGCGCTTGCACCGCCATCATCAAAAGTGAGCAGCAGAGAGTCGGCAGCGATCGTCCCGAGAGCGGAGTTGACGATCGTAACTTCGCCTCGTCGGGGAGCCCGGGCAATTGCTTCGAGGTGGCGCTCAAATTCGGGACGTGCAAACTTATAGATATCGGCGTCCCCGCCGGTGAAGCCGCTGCCATGAAGCCCGCCGGGCACAACCACGTCGTGGTAGAGCAAAGAAATCGCTTTCATCGCTGCTTTGCCGCAGTTTTCCAATGCAGATACTGGGCAACCCAGGGCTGCCCCTATGCGGCGGATCTCCTTCCTCTCACGTCAACGGGGAACTGCACGGCCTTCGTGAATCTGCCTAACCTGGTTTTGTTGGGCATTTAAATTATCAACCCCGGTTCGATGCTAATAATGATATGCGATTCTTTGCGTTTGTCGTAAAGGCAGGGGTAATGGCCGAATACCGTTCCGGCGCCGATACCATGGTCAATTCGCAGCGGCGTCATGCAGGTGGACGGGAAAGCCAATCTGTTTGTTATCGGCCCGAAGGGTCCATAGCGGAGCGTCTCGGCTCCGCTCCGCTATAATCACGCACTATCTGTGGACTTCGATCAGCTAGTTACGTTTCTGGAAGTGGCCAAACTAGGCAGCTTCTCGCGAGCCGGACAAAAAGTATTTCGTTCGCAATCGGCAGTCAGCGCGCAGATTCGACAACTCGAACAGGAATATGGCGACCGGCTTCTCGACCGTTCAGGAAAAGTCGTAACGCTCACACCCGCGGGCAGAGTGTTGTTTGCTTACGGTGAGCGGCTCCTGAAATTGCGCGATGAGTCGCTGCTGGCGGTGGCCGACCAGGGCGCGACGCCTCGCGGCACCCTGGTGATTGGCGCGAACGAAGCCACTTGCTTGTACGTCCTGCCTGAGGTGTTTGCCGAGTATTGTCGGCTTTATCCTGGAGTCCAAATCAGCATTTATCGGAACTTCAGCTACAAGATCATCGAGAAATTGGAAAACGGTCAGATAGACGTAGGGATTGTCACGCTCCCGGTAAAGTCTCCCAGCCTGAAGGTGCATGCCATCTTCAAGGACCAGCTCATGTTAATGGTCAGTCCACAGAGTCCCCTTGCGAAACATAAACTGGTGCCGGTCAGCGAAATTGCTAAGCACCCCCTGCTGCTGCCGAAAACCGGATATACGCGCCAGCTTATGGACAAGCTCTTCAGGCCTTACAACTCGCACTTGCACGTCAGCATGGAGCTGCCGAGCATCGGCATGATCAAGAGTTTCGTTGCTGCCGGTCTGGGCGTGTCCCTGATCAGCGCCGGCTTTGCGCGCGATGAGGTTAGCGCTGGACGCGTGAAATTGATCGGCTTGCAAGATGTGGAGTTGTGGAGGGAACTCGGACTGGTCTATCGTCGCGATCGCACCTTGCCACGGGCGACTACTACATTTATCACTACCGTGAGGCAGTTGGCAGCGGCGTCAAAGTAAGAAAGAAACTGAGGTTTGGAGACTTTCGGCACGAGACAAGGATTCCAATCAATTCTGTTTTTCGATGAGTTCGATCAAAATTTCCGATTTCCGTTTTGCAGAGGAAGACGTGTTTCCTTACACCGCGCCTCATGGACTATCGTTTGTAAAATGAAGCGTCCTCGCCTGTCGGAGGATTAAGTGTGAACTTTTCGTGCGTTAGCGACACGAATTCCGGTTTTCGCTTTAAGGTGAAACCAAAGTGTATTTTCTGTCTATTGCCGATACTCTTGATGACTCCATCGTGTAATTCCGCCGCCAGCCACGGCGGTTCGCAACCCGATCGCGCGCAGGTCCCACCGGCGAGAATTGACGCCATCTTCAGCGGGTTAAAAGCGAAAGGTGCTCCTGGCGGAGCCGTGCTTGTCATTAAGAATGGAGAGGTTGTGTTCCAGCAGGGATACGGAGTAACGGATCTTCGTTCACTTCATAAAATCGATGCACACACCAATTTCCGGTTAGCATCGGTGACCAAACAGTTCACCGCAATGGCGGTGATGCTGTTGGTGGAAGAGGGAAAATTGCGTTACGACGATCGGCTCACCGATATTCGTCCGGAGTTTGCTGATTATGGAAAATCAATTACTATCCGCAATCTGCTGAACCACACGTCGGGCCTGCAAGACTATGAAGATTTGATGGTGAATGACCGGCCCGGCCAGGAGATTACTCAGATCAAAGATGCGGGAGTACTCTATCTGCTGAAGAAACAAAGGGGCACAAAATTCGCGCCAGGATCACAGTGGGACTACAGCAATTCCGGCTATGCAGTTCTGGCTATGATCGTACAAAAGGTTTCCGCGCAGCCGTTTGGCCAGTTTTTGCACGACCGAATCTTCACGCCTGTCGGGATGCGAAACACGGTGGCCTACGAAAAAGCAAAGAACGAAGTCCGCAATCGCGCGATTGGGTATACCAAGTCGGACGACGGATGGCATGAAACCGATCAGAGTTCCACGTCGGCTGTTTTGGGCGATGGGGGAATTTACTCCTCAATCGAGGATATGGCCAGATGGGATCAAAGTTTGGAGCGCCATGCGTTATTGAGCGAATCGAAAATGCGGCCTGCGCTTACCCCCGCCCGATCGTTATCGGGTGATCTTCCCAAAGGCCCGGATGGAAAACCTGTAAAGTATGGCTTCGGCTGGTTCTTGGACGCATACAGAGGTCATGCGCGCATGTTTCACAACGGGGAAACCATCGGTTTTCGAAACACAATTCAACGTTTCATGGACGACAAGCTGACGATTGTGGTGCTCTGTAATCGTGCAGATGTCCATCCGGAGGCACTGGCTCTACAGGTAGCTGATTTGTATTTTGGCACGGCGGACTAAGAAGCAAGCGCCGCCACCGAACCTTCTTCATCATCCAAATAGCCCGTCGATCTTATGTCAGCGGCCCGCCGCACAAAGCGATGACTGAACTCAAGCAGACGCTGAATGTCGCCATGATCGGTCATGGCTTTATTGGACGAATCCATTCCAACGCTTTTCATCAGGTCGGCCACTTCTTCGATATTCCTTACAAACTCCATTTGAAGGTAGTCTGCGGCCGGGATCGCCCCACGTTGGAGGCGATGGCAGCGCAATGGGGATGGGAGGAGGTGCAAACGGATTGGCAGGCCGTGGTAAGCAGGCCGGACATTCAAGTCGTGGACATAGCGGTTCCCAATCTCCTGCATGCTCCAGTAGCATTGGCCGCAGCCCAGGCAGGCAAAATCGTGCTTTGCGAAAAGCCGCTGGCCATGTCGCTGCAAGAGGCTGAGGCTATGGCAAGAGCGCTTGAGGGTTTGCCCAACCTGGTTTGGTTTAACTACCGCCGCGTACCCGCCATCGCGTTTGCAAAAGTACTCATCAACGAAGGCCGCATCGGCGAAGTATTTCATTATCGTTCTACTTATCTACACCAATCCGGCACTGATGCAACGAGAACCTCAGGCTGGCGCTTTAATCGTGCTGAGGCTGGCTCGGGCGCTATGGGAGATCTTCTATCGCACTCAGTTGACCTGGCGTTTCATCTTAACGGAGCCATGAAGGGATTGGTGGCCATGACTCACACTTTCATCCCTGGACGGGAAGTAGAGGATGCGGTGATGTTGCTGGCGCGATTTGCCAATGGGAGTATTGGGACATTCGAGGCGAGCCGCTTTGCAGTAGGTTGCCGGAATCGCAATACTTTCGAGGTCCATGGCTCCCGCGGCATGTTGCGCTTCAACATGGAAGACATGAACCAGCTTGAGTTCTACGATGCAACTGAGGCCCCAAATCTTCAGGGCAGCCGTAACCTAATGGTTACCGGTCCGGATCACCCCTATTCGTCGAACTTCTGGAAACCCGGTCACATCATCGGCTATGAACACACCTTTATTGCCACTCTTGGAGACTTCCTCGGCGCATTGGCGCGGAAGGAAGATTTCCATCCAAACTTTGATGATGCAGTTTTGGTGCAACGAGCGTTGAATGCGGTTGAACGATCGGCCGTGTCGCGGAATTGGGTGTCATTGAAATGACGGCTAACAGGAAGTTCTTTCTGTCTGCCGCGGGAAGAAGCGTCGTCTTAATTTGTCAGGCACGCACGACTTTTCGGAGCTGACCTGCCTACAGGAAAGACCGTATGGACGCCTTAGGTTTACGCTCCTAAACTCAAGGGTTGATCTACCTATAGAATGGTGCAGTCTTCACTTCCGGAGTATTCCGAATCGAGCGGGAAGAGCCATCTTAGTCCGGTTCGTCGCGCGGGGAGAGTGCCTCTCATTCGGTCACCGGGCTTCGCGCAGCAACCCTCTCTAATTTTAATGGGGTGCCTTGTCTCCGGGTAGGACTGGAAGGGTGCACCATGGCCTCATTGCGAATACTGATAGCAGATGATCACGAAACGGTACGCCGTGGGCTTCGGAGCCTCCTGTCTTTGCGTCCCGAGTGGGAAATCTGCGGTGAGGCGGTGGATGGTCACGATGCCGTGCAAAAAGTTAAAGAACTGAAGCCACGAGTCGCCGTACTCGATATCAGTATGCCCCAGCTTAACGGTCTGGAAGCCACACGTCAGATTCGCAAAGAAGTTCCGGAGACTGAAGTTTTGATCGTGAGCCAGCACGAATCGGCAGAAGTTGTGGCTGCGGCAATGGATGCGGGCGCGCGGGGTTATGTTGTGAAGGCGGACGTGCCGCGTGACATTCTAGCGGCAATTGAGGCGGTGAGCCAGTGTAGACCCGCGTTCACCTGTCGAATCGCTAATGATCCGGCCAACCTGTTCCCCTGCTCGAATGATCCATCTCGCGACTCCATCATGCAAACCAGCGCCACTGCAGACTCTAAGCTGAATTCGATTTTCGGTAGCGTTGAGGACACCCTCGTGGGCGTGCGGGATCGACTGATTTTTCAGCAAAATCCGCAGCCAATGTGGGTGTGTGATGCGAACACCCTTCAATTCCTTGACGTCAACAAGGCGGCGATTCGGAACTACGGGTACTCGCGCCTGGAATTTGTCGGAATGACAGTGAAGGACATCCATCCTCCCGAAGACGCTGCGAAACTGGAACAGACTCTGAGCGGGGCCCGACTTACTGGAACTTATAGTGGGCAGTGGAGGCACCGAAAGAAGAATGGAACCCTTATCGAGGTAGAGATAGCCTCTCATCAGCAAGATCTTGCCGGTATTCAGATGTGGTATTCGGTCGCAAATGACATTACGGAGCGCAAGCGCGCTGAAACCGCGCGCCTTATGCTCGCAGCAATTGTGGATTCTTCTGACGATGCTATTATCTCGAAAGACTTGGATGGGATGATCACCAGCTGGAACATCAGCGCCCACCGTATTTTCGGATATGAGGCCTCAGAAGCCATCGGGCGGAATATTATGATTATCATTCCGCCTGAACTGCGAGATGAAGAGACACAGATTCTGCGACGGCTCAGAGCCGGGGAACGCATCGGGCATTATGAAACAAGTCGCGTCACCAAACAGGGGAAAAGGGTGAACGTCTCTTTGACTATCTCTCCGGTACGGGATTCGGACGGGAAGGTTATAGGTGCTTCCAAGATCGCCCGAGACATAACTGACCGCTTGCAGGTTGAACAGGAATTGCGGAGGGCTCATGATGAGTTGGAAATACGTGTCCAAGAACGGACGGCTGAGCTCACTGAATCCAATCGGGCGCTTGAAGCGCAGATAAGAGCGCACAGCCAGGCACAAGAAGAGCTGGAACAGCAGGCCGGCACTTTACGAGAGCATTCCCGATTGCTTGACCTGGCGAATGACGCAATTTTCATTCGCAGTTTTGATGGAACCGTCGCGTACTGGAACGAGGGCGCAGAACGTCTTTATGGCTGGACCAAGGAAGAAGTTGTGCAGAACGGACTTGGTACGTTATTGCAAACGAAGTTCCCCCTGCCTTTTGAAAAGATCAAGGAGGCTGTAGTACGAGAGGGTAACTGGGAGGGCGAACTGGTTCATACCAGGAAAGGCGGCAGCCATATTACGGTGGCGAGCCGCTGGACGCTTTGGAGTAATCAGGAGGGGGTGCCCCTCGGTTGGTTACAGATCAATACCGACATAACCGGTCGCAAGCGGGCAGAGGAAAGCCTGCGCAATCTCTCGGCTCGGCTGCTGCAACTCCAGGACGATGAGAGGCGCCGTATCGCCCGCGAACTCCACGACAGCGCGGGGCAGATTCTTGTGGCCTTGGACATAAACCTTGCGTTAATCCAGAAGAATGCCGAAAACCACTCTCCCAAAACCGTCAACGCCATCAACGAGAGCCTTGCTTTGGTGCAGCAACTCTCCAAAGAGCTACGGACGATCTCCCATTTGCTCCATCCCCCGCTTCTCGACGAGGCAGGTCTCCGATCTGCGGTCCAATGGTATGTTGACGGTTTCGCGAAAAGAAGCAAAATACCTGTCGATTTGAATCTCTCGTCTGATTTAGGCCGGCTGCCGCGAGAGTTGGAAACAACAATCTTCCGCATAGTGCAGGAGTGCCTTACGAACATTCATCGGCATTCTGCTAGTGCGACTGCCAGTATTCGTATTTCACGAAATTCAGACGGAGTTTCTGTCGAGGTACGAGACCATGGCAAGGGCATATCCAATAGTTCTCGCAACGCCTCTAGCCCTGTTACCCCGGGAGTTGGCATTCAGGGTATGCGAGAGCGAGTCCGCCAACTGGGCGGGCATCTGAAAATCCGCTCTGGAACTAATGGGACCACCGTTAGTGCAATTCTGCCGGTCGCCACTGCTGCAGCTCAAAGCGCGACCGGAGCCGTGGATTAACGACAGCCGCAGACGTGCCAAGTTGGATACACAGGTGCTCTTGTTTTTATTTGAACGAGCGGCTCAATTACCTCTTAGCACGCTTTGTATCGTGGCCATAATATTCGTAGGCCGACATCGGTTTTTCGCCGCCTTTCTTCCACAACCGGCTATCTTCAGGAAACTTGCCAAGAGCACGCGCCATCTCGCGAATGTGAATGGCAACCGCCCCACAGCACGCGCCGATGTAGTTGATGCCCATGTCCCTTGCCGTTCTTGCATAGTTACCCATCTCGCTACGAGTAAGTTGGAGCGGATCGAGTCCGTAGGGGAATTCTGGCAAGCTTGTAAAATCAGGCTTGCCTACCGGTGTGCGATAGCCGACAGGCTGGCACGCGAGATAACCAGAGACGGCTTTTCGCATCTGTTCCATAGCAGGCAGCATGTGCTCGGGGGGCCGCAAACAATTCATGCCGACGATGTCGGCCCCGGCGTCGAACAGAGCCTTGGCCGCGTACGCCGCACTCTTTCCCTCTGCGGTCTCATTTTTGTTCTCGAAACAAATGGTGACCATGGCAGGTAGACCCGTCTTTTTCGCGCACTCCACCGCAATCAGTGCTTCGCCTAGCCACGAGAAAGTTTCTCCGATGATGAAGTCCACTCCATCGTCCACCTGTACTTCCAGTTGCTCGTCGAAGGTCCTGCGGACGCGGTCTTTTGCAGAAGGACTGTCGGGCTCGTACATCCAGGTGAGACTCACATTGCCCGCGACCAGACACTGATCGCCCGCCACCTCGCGGGCAATCCTTACCGCTTCGCGGTTAAGATCCTCCAGCCGATTCTCCAAGCCAACCGTGGCCAACTTGTCGCGGCTGGCGTAGAACGTGAGCGCTTGCAGCACTTCCGCACCAGCCTGTCGAAACTCGATGTGCAGTTCGCGGAGAGCGTCTGGGTAAGTCAATGCGACTTCGGGCGTGAACGGACCGGCGCGTACCCATCCGCGCTTCTCCAGTTCCAGCAGATAGCCGCCATCGCCCAAGACGAGGCCGTCCTTCAGACGCTGCAGAATGCCTTTCTTCTTCATGATCGCTCCTCCAACGAGACGCAACGGGCTGCGTTATGAAATAGAGTTAAATACCTTCAATCACTCCGAAACACATCCGTGCTACGAGTTGCGATTTCTTACGCCGCAGCCCCCTTGAACAGCCCTCTCTTCCAATCTCGCAGGGCTTGGTGGGCAGCGTTGTGCCCGGGCGCACCCGTAACCCCGCCACCAGGATGCGCGCCCGCCCCACACAGATACAGTCCGGCAATCGGCGTGCGGTACTGCGACCATCCTGCTACTGGGCGCATAAAAAACAACTGCTCCAGGCTTAGGTCACCGTGGAAAATGTTGCCTTCAGTCAGACCGTAAGTGCGTTCGAGATCGAGCGGCGTCAACACTTGCCTGGTGAGGATTGCATTCGGCACATTGGGCGCGTATTCAGCAATCTTCTTCACCACCCGGTCACCAAGCAGTTTGCGCTTTTCGTCCCAGTTTCCCTCGCGCAAGTGATAGGGAACGTATTGCACGAAGCAAGTCATGATGTGCGTGCCTCTCGGCGCAAGGGAATCGTCGACATTCGAGGCAATAACGCAATCCACCCAGAGTTCTTCCGGGATCTCTCCCCACTTGGCGATGTCGTAGCAGCGCTCGGCAAACTGAAGCGAGGGTACAAGCGTGTAAAGCGCACGTTCCTGGAGCGTAGCGTTCGGCGGAGTACCCGTGAACCGTGGCTCTTCGGTCAGAACCATATTGACTTTTGCGCAGGGCCCTTCCATCTTTATGCCCCTCACTGCACGAAGAAAATCCTCTGGCAGTTCGCTCGCACGCAGCATTTTCAGGAACGTGCGTTTGGGATCAGCATTTGAGAGCACCATGGGTGAGCGAATTTCCGAGCCATCTTCGAGCACGACACCTCGGGCGCGGCAATTACGGGTGTCAATGTGAGCGACAGGCGCAGCGGTGCGAATGTCCACTCCCAGCTTCTTTCCGGCGGTGGCGAGAGCCTGCGTGATGGCGCCCATTCCACCCATAACGTGTCCGTAGAAGCCCTGCACTTCGTGCTCGCCTCCGCTCAACAGATGAAAGAGTAGCCCAAGCGCAGAACCTGGCTGATACGGTCCACCGTGCTTGCCATAAACATTATTGGCAAGAAATAGCGTTTTGATTTTGTCAGATTCATAATTACGATCTAGAAAATCGCCCAAGCTGCCAGTGAGGAATGCGATCAACTGAGCAACCTCCTGGGCTGAAATTCCGCAAAAGTGCTTCCCGATTCGAAAAACATCCCACCACCCATTGGCTGAGTTCATCCCGGGTTCGGGAGGAGGCTGCAAGAAGAACGGTTGCAGATAGCGAGCCAGTTTTCTAAGTTGGTCGTCCACAGAAACAAAGGTCGCGGCATCTCTGTGAGAAATCTTTCGAAACTCCGCAACCGCCCGTTCACGATTTGCCCACCAGGGAATCACCTGTCCATCAGGGAAGGGGACTTGGAGGGACGGATCACAGGGCACCATGCGTAGTCCGTACTCGCGCAGCTTCAAGTCACTAATAATCTCCGGGCGCAACATGCTGGCGATGTACGAAGTGGTGGATGCCCGACAACCGGGGGAGATTTCCTCTGTAACACAACAGCCGCCTACGATTTCGCGTCGCTCCAAAACCAGCGTAGAAAGTCCGGCGCGTGCAAGATAAGCGGCGGCGGTCAAACCGTTATGACCGCCACCTACCACGACGGCGTCGTATGTATGCTGAGATGTTACAGACATCGCGTGTTTGTATGACCCACGGTCAAGAGTGATCCACCGGGGCAACGACACATTACTGCATAACGCAATAAAATTGAATTGATATTTACCATCATTTTCGATATCGTTCCACCTGACTTGAGGTCAGTTATGAGCGGGATTGCTACCAACCCTGCCACTGCTCTACGCTTCCGACGTCCTACACTGCCGCGTCCGCGCTCGGAAGCCAAGCGCACTCGCATTATGGATGCGGCGATGCATCACTTTGCCGAGCAGGGTTATCATGCATCGCGCGTGGGTGATATCGCCGCGCAACTGGGCATCGCAAAAGGGTCGATCTTCCAGCATTTCGGCAGTAAGGACGGACTTTTCTTCGAGGTCTACAAAAAAGCTGTTCGTTCCCTGCCTGCATATCTCGATGCTCCTGGGAAAATTCGAGAAAGTGGATTTTTTGAAGTCCTGCGCTATTGGCTGGTAAGTACAGAGCATTTGCTCCACGAAGATTGGGTTCCGTATCGAGTGTCGCTGCTCGGCAACTACGGAACTGACCTCACCCTGAAGCGCGAAATCAACCGCTTTCTGATGGCAGAGGATCCTTATGGCACGGTATTGTTCGTGCGCTTCGGTCTACAACGGGGCGAACTGCGTAAGGATATGGATGTGGAGATGATCGTATCTATCCTTGATTGGATGATGGAACGATTTCAGGATGCGCTGCTTACCGAAGAGTTAGATCCTGGACTTTTTCGCAAGCAGGGCGAGTTGCCAGAGAAGAAGGAAGCGAGGATCAACCAGTTTCTGGATGTGTTACGCAGAGCAATTGGGGCTGGGCGACATGCCTGATGAGAGTAGCGGGGCACTATAAACCCTATGGAAACGTCACTGCAGAAAATTCTTTCGCTTTACGACGGCGGTGCGCCGCTGGCTGAAGCGTTCACCATTCCAGCGCCCTGGTACGTGGATGCGCGCATCGCTGAGTTGGAAAAGCAAACTGTGTTCGGTCAGACGTGGCAGATGATCGGTCGCACCGACCAGGTGGAGAAGCCTGGACAATTTGTGACCGCTGAAGTTGCCGGAGAACCAATTATCGCGGTAAGAGGCAACGACGGCATCCTTCGCGCTTTCTTCAATGTATGTCGCCATCACGCAGCAGCGGTCGCTACCGAGCCGTGGGGGCAAGCCCAACTTCTTCATTGTCCTTATCACGGGTGGAATTACGGACTCGATGGCTCTCTCAAAGGGATGCCTGAGTTCGACGGAGTAAAGAACTTCGATCGTGAGCAAAACGGTCTGGTTCCGGTTAAAGCGGAGACTTGGGAAAAGTTTGTCTTTGTAAGTCTCGATCCTCAGGTCCAGCCCCTTGGCGAGTTTTTGGGTGGATTAGTTAAGCGCACTGACCCACTCGGTCTCAGCAAGCTGCACTACTCTGATCGTCGCGTCTATGACATCCACTGCAACTGGAAGGTGTTCGTCGATAACTATCTGGACGGCGGCTATCATGTGCCACATCTGCATATGGGCTTGAACAGCGTCCTCGATTACAAGCAATATACGATCGAAAATGAAGACCGGTACTGCCTACAGTCGAGTCCCATGGTGGCCTCGGATGAGGATGCAGCTACCGGCTCCACCCGCAAAGGTGATCGCGCCTGGTACTTCTGGCAATATCCAAACTTAATGATCAACTGCTATGAAGGCTACATGGATACAAATCTAGTCCTTCCGTTGGATGTAGACCATTGCCGGGTGATCTTTGATTTTTACTTTGGCGATGTGAGCGAAGCGCGCCGCGAATACAACCAGCAGAGCGTCGCGGTTGGGGCTCGAGTGCAGGATGAAGATGTCGGTATTTGCGAAGCCGTGCAGCGTGGTCTTAAGTCTCGAGCTTACCGGGCAGGACGGCTGTCCGTGCGGCGTGAGGCCGGTGAGCATCTTTTTCATCGGCTGCTCGCGGCTGACCTAAAGAATGGCCTGGGGCGAACCACGGCCGCGGCAGATTGAAAGGCGAGTAATGCTGGCCTCGGATGTTTTCTGTGGAGGGCTTTTGGCCCTCCATTTATTTATCTGACAGGAAAATCGTGAAAAGACTTCTTGGATCTCTTCTAAGTTTCTGGCTCCTCGGTGCCAATGTAGCGATCGCGCAACTGACCGCGGTCAAGGCCGGACGTTTGGTCGATCCGGAAGCAGGTTCCGTGTTGGCTAATCAAGTGATCCTGATCCGTGAAAATAAAATTCAGGCAGTCGGAAAGAATTTGCCGATTCCCGCAGACGCAAAGGTAATTGATCTTTCCAAAATGACCGTTTTGCCGGGATTGATTGACTGTCACACTCATTTGGCAGATGGACCGACTGAGGACGGTGATCCACTTTCGCAACTGAAAAAGACGTCGGCTCAAGTGGCCCTGGAGTCGGTTCCGAACGCGCGCAAAATGTTGGAGTCGGGCTTTACCACGGTGCGCGACGTCGGGGTGTATCGCGCGCTGAATGACATTGCTCTGCGCGATGCCATCGCTAACGGTTACGTCGAGGGGCCGCGCATGTTTGTGGCAGGCGCATACATCACAATTACCGGTGGCGCGGGGGCCATGACGGGCTTCGCTCCGGATATTAAATTGCCTTGGGACTTGCACTACGGAGAAGCGAATAGTCCCTGGGAAGTGCGTCAAAAAATCCGCCAGCTTGCTCACGACGGTGCCGACCATATAAAGGTGCTGTCCACAGGGGCAGTCTTGACACATGGCAGCAATCCCAAGTCTCAAGAGTTTACGCTTGAAGAATTGCAGGCCGCAGTCGATGAGGCGAACCACTTCGGGCTTCGTGTGGAAGCGCACGCACACGCTCCTCAGGGGATCAAGAATGCGATCCGTGCAGGCGTGGCCTCAATTGAGCACGCCACATTGATAGATGATGAAGGCATCGCGTTGGCCAAAGAGCACGGCACTTACCTGGACATGGATATCTATGATGAAGAGTGCATCCAGGAGGCGGGAAGAAAAGGGAACATCCCAAAAGACTTCTTGCAACATGATGCTGAGCTCGGGCAAATTCAGCGGGACAATTTCCGCAAAGCAGTAAAGGCAGGAGTAAAGATGGCTTTCGGAACCGACGCCGGAGTCTGTCCTTATGGGACGAGCGGCAAGCAGTTTGCGTTCATGGTGAAGTATGGTATGTCACCCATGCAGGCAATTCAGGCGGCAACGACGTCGGCAGCCGACCTGTTGGGACACTCCAACGAGTTAGGTTCCATCAAGCCAGGACAATACGCAGATGTTATCGCCGTCTCGGGAGACCCGCTGCAGGACATAAGTGTGCTGGAGCACGTCGAATTCGTCATGAAGGATGGAAAGGTATACAAGCCGAAATAGTCCACTTCAGTCGGTTTACGAGTTCTGTTCTTTGCGAATCGCGGGAACATCGATGCCGAGTTGTTCCGCCTTCTTATAAAGATGACTGCGTTCCAGCCCCAGTGCCTTAGCCGTATTTGAAATGTTGTAATTGCTGCGCTTTAGTTCTGAGAGAATGACCTCTCGCTCATAGCTCTGCACGCGATCTGCGAGTGATGAGGTAGACGCAAGCGCTGGAGACCGTGAAGCATACGTTTGAGGCAGCGCAAGCTGCACGGTCGCGAGATCTACTTGTCTGTCGCTTGCTAGCAGCATCACGCGTTCCACGATGTTCCGCAGTTCCCGTACGTTACCCGGCCAGGAATATTCCTGAAGTGTCTGCATGGCGTCCGAAGTGAACGCGACTGACTTCCATCCATTTTGTGTGCTGACTTGCCTCGAGAAGTGCTCGACCAGGGTGGGGATGTCTTCGCGGCGCGCACGCATTGGCGGCAGCAATAGCGGAAAAACATAGACGCGGTGAAAAAGGTCCTGGCGGAACTTGCCGTCGCGGACCTGTGCCTCCAAATCGCGATGAGTAGCGACCACTACACGGACATCAACTGGCACGGGTTTGTCACCGCCGATACGTTCGACTTCGCCTTCCTCCAGTACACGCAAAAGTTTGGCTTGCATCCCCAACGGCATGTCTCCGATCTCGTCAAGGAAAATTGTGCCGTGCTCGGCCTGCTCGAATTTACCAATATGGCGTCCCGCAGCGCCGGTAAATGAACCTTTCTCGTGTCCGAAAAGTTCGGATTCGATTAACTCCGCTGGAATAGCAGCGCAGTTCAAGGTAATAAATGGGCCAGCCGCACGCGGACTGCGCTCATGAATCGTGCGCGCTATCAGTTCTTTGCCGGTACCGGTTTCACCCAGGATGCAGACCCGGGTCTCGCTCGCTGCTACCCGCTCGACCTGCGCCATCACCTTGCGCATGGTCTCACCCTGCCAGACGATTTCGTGCTTCCCTAACCGCTGACGTAGTTGCCGGTTCTCAGCCTCAAGCCGCTGAAGTTTGAGCGCGTTTTCTAGCGTCAGCAGGAGTTTCTCGGTGGAGATGGGTTTTTCAAGGAAATCCAGAGCGCCAAGTCGGGTGGCGCGAACGGCCATTTCAATGTGCGCCTGACCAGACATCATTACGACGGGTACGGTAATGTCGTGGGACTTCAGATCCTCGAGCAGCGCAAGGCCATCCCTGCCGGGCATGACTACGTCCGAGAGGATGAGATCAAAGTGCTGAGATTTGGCCAGCTCGAGAGCTTTTGTGGCATTGTCGCAGACCGCGGCCTCATGGCCCGCGAGACGGAATGCGCGCGTCAGCGATGCCAACGTGTTAGCCTCGTCGTCCACGATCAGGAGATGTGCCTTTTGTGGCATCTCGTCGATGTCCTATACCTTGGCGCTGCTATGTCGTTCCGCCGATAGTTTCAATTTCTCGATGTTCCTGGACAGTTCAATGCGGAATGTCGCACCGTGACCTGGCAAACTCTGTACGCTGATCTTACCGCCATGATCGCTCACTACCGACTGCACTATGGCCAATCCCAAACCCGTACCGTGCTGCTTGTTCGTGTAGTAGGGTGTAAACAGGCGCTCACACTCCTCGGAAGTGAGACCGGCCCCGGTATCGGATATTTCAAGGTAAACCGAATTGCCCTCTTGCCTGGTACGAAGAGTTAGCGTGCCACCTTGAGGCATGGCATCCATCGCGTTCAATACTAAATTGGAAATTGCTCGATGCAGCAATTCAGCATCGCCAGCAATTGGCTCCAGGTGTTCGTCCAGTTCGAGTTTGCACTCAGTAGCAGGGGCATTGGACGACTGGAGTTGCGCCTGGAACAGCCGCGCCACTCGCTGCACGATCTCATTCAATTGCACTGACTGCAATTGGGGATGCGGCATTCTTGAGAAGTCGCTGAAACGCGAGATGATGGCCTTCAAGTTTGCAATCTCGGCAAGAAGGGTTGAGGAACTCTCCAAAAAAATCTCTTCAAACTGTTCGGGACTCTGTTGCCGAGCGCGGATGAGGTTTTCAACGGTGAGTTGCAGCGGGAAGAGCGGATTCTTGAGTTCGTGCGCCAAACGGCGTGCCAGCTCGCGCCAGGCCGCCACGCGCTCCGTCTGCAGCAGTTGATCTCTCTGTTGCAGAAGTTCATGTGTCATCCGGTTGAAGGATTCCGCCAATTCTCCAAGCTCGTCCGCCGAGTTTACTTCTACCTGCGTGTTCCATTTTCCGCCTGCAACTTCTCGAGCTGCTGTCGCTAATTGCTCGACCGGTCGCGTAACTCGTGCGGCGGCCCATCCACTGAGCAGAATGGCAAGCAGAATGCCTCCTCCTCCAACCATCAACGCAGCACTGCGGATACGTCGATTCAGTTCCACATAAGTGCGTCGGGAATTTCCCACTAGTAAAACTCCGAGCAACTGGCCTTCTTGTCCCTTGAGGGGAATAGCGTGAACGATTTCATCTTCGGCTGCATCCTGCGACCAGCGGACGATGTCCGAAGTTTCCTGTCCCTGCTGCTGAACAGTTTGAATCAGGGGCGCAACCTTGTAGGCCTGTTGCGAACTGACGGGCGGGTCGGACAGAAATTGCGAAGGGAACCCGGTCCCAACATGTTGATAAAGCATGACCCGCATTCCTGGAGGCAGCTCTAAGCTCGCGAGAAAGCGTTTATCGAGTTGGCGTCCACCGATGACATACAGCGGTCTTTCGCCGACATCGATGGCCCGCACTGCAAATAGGCCCAGAACTGGACCATCCGGGAGCTCTTCCTGCTTCAAGAAAGCATCCTGGGAAGCCGCATGCGCGAGATTAGAAACAGAAGCTTCCTTGTAGCCGAATTTCGCGCTCCATTGTGCCGAAGAGATAATCGTCCCCTGGCTCTCCAGAAATTCCAGGAAATCCAGTTCCTGGCTCTGTGCAGCGGATTTAGCCTCGCTGATGTACGCCGCGTAATCCGGAGAACCGCGACTGAGTGCCAGGCCCATGCGCATGGCCGGTTCGCTAGCTGCCAAGGCTTGGACTCGGAGTAACACATCTTCACCTTGGCGATTGAAGTCACGCTGAAATTGCGCGATCAATGCGGCGGTACGCTCCTCGTTCGCTTTTGAAAACGCACGGCTGGTGA
>WNFF01002128.1_pt1 | contig 19979 bp, 20 predicted proteins | sample 5400441 | NCBI WGS metagenome assembly WNFF01 (sample SAMN13153345, study PRJNA577476) | soil metagenome | isolation source: 120 cm saprolite under Douglas fir tree site 2 hole 3 replicate 1 | place: USA:California | collected 2015-04-18 | reverse complement strand
AGGCAGGTGTATAACGGGCAACTGCTTGATTCATCCTGCGCGAAGAGCTGTGCCCCGATGCGCCCAGGCTTTCCCACCCGGCTCCAACCTAAACTCCTTCCGGCTCGCCCGTTTGCCACGACCTCCCCATGATCCCCGGACCCCACACTGCCCGCTGCCCACTCGCCCGGCGGGTGCGCTTTCGGCAACCGCTCCCGGCGTTGCTCTACCTTCCTACATCCCTGTGGATCGACTTCGCGCCACTCGCGTGCCCTATAATCTATAATTAAGTATTATATTGAACCTGGCCTCATTGCTAAGTCACCGAATGAAGTAGGGCGGCGCAGCCACGAATTGGTGCAAAACTTTTTCCTTAGGCGGGAGATAACATTACAGATGACGGAAACGACGAAATGTACTCGTACGAATCTACTGGCCTGGCTGCTGCTTGCTGCGGGTCCTCTCCTGTCTGCATCAGCAGAAGCAGTGCCGGGATGTCCTATTGGCCAAGAAGACTGTTGGGAAAGCGGCAGGGAATATGCCGGAAAGATAAACAACAAGTACGCTGTCCATATGCTTCTTCGCACGAAGGCGGATGAGATCAAGGGATTCATGTTTTATGAAAGTGCAGCCATATATTTACGGTTGGAAGGCGCGAGGAGCGGAAGCGGGGAAATCGTCGCGAGGGAGACCGACGATAGCGGCACTATAACCGGCATTTTTCAGGGACATCTAACGAACGAAAGTTATTCAGGCACATGGTCTACGGCCAAAGGCGATCGCCACATGCCCTTCGTGCTCACGGCCGTTCCCGACTCTGCATCGACAGTCGATGGCAGCTACGTGTGTAAGATCGCTTATCCGAAATTCAGCCAGAACATGACACTGAAGGCGGGGAACGGAAAGATCACTGACTTCGACGTCTTCAGTGCAGCCGGGCCGAATGCCCACACCTGCGACTTACAACTCAAGGACCTGGCGCAGGAACGAGCCGCTCGCTATATCACGCTCCGGCCGGCGGGCGACTTCTTCGTTCAAAGCAAGAAACTTTATGGCGACCCGGTAGAGTACATTAGGATCAAAGATGTGAACGATAAGGTCGTTGTGCAGTTTTTTGGCGGCTGGCGTCTCGCGTGTGGTTTGAATGGATACCTCGCCGACGTGTTGATCGACAAGAAGAGTATGAACTGCAAGCTCTTACGGTAAAAAAGCGTTGCCCCGGTGTGGCGGACTGGCGCTAAGAGCAAGATAGAGAATGGGTGGAGTTCCTCTCGCCACTACTTCCCCCGATTGAGTAGTATTGGAACGCTACGAGTCATTAGTCAGGGGGTCAGGCGAACCCTCGCTCTTCACGGCGGTAACAGGGGTTGGAATCCCTTGGAGCTGTTTTTACTGTTTTACAGGATGGCCTGGCATATCTTACTCGATGTCCCTGCAATATCCGTCACACTTAAATAGGCCCGCGAATATGCGCATACCATCAGATATCAACTCTTTAGTTTTCTTTGCATCTAGCTCATTTGCATAAGGGCCTATCAAGATGCCTGGGCTGCCAGAGCAATTATTTGCGATCTTTGGCGTCAGATTGGTTGGCATCACATCTGAACGACTCCAGAGAACACAAAACATTTCTTTGCCTTTTAATACAGGATTTGCTCGTAGCTCATTTAGTAGTTCATCATGCGCCGCACCCCCGCCGTACTTTGACCCTAAAGAAAATTCTATCCAGTAACCCTGTACATTCGCTATTTTCAAGGGATTTTTAATCAGTTTTTTATAGTTATCGAGGGTGTAACCTACCAAGCTTCGGGCGTCTATTACGTCGGTATTAAGCTGGAGCGAACTCATTTCTTCTAATCGGCGTGCCTCTCCACTTGTCAGATCCCATCCGTAAAACATCCATACAGCCGCACTCCCGCCACTATACAATGCAAATAAGCACGCCCGATGACCTCCATCTTCAAACCGAATCGCAGCAAGTTTAGGGGTTGTATCTGGGAGTTCGTTAATCCGAAGCATACCCTGTACACGCTCGCCATACATGAGACAATAATTTTTGGCCTGAAGGCATTTCTGGAGGGCGTTAGCGGATTTTGGCGTAACGCCATAGACTTCGGGTACGAGATTACTACAAGACGTTGCAGCGGCAGCATTACCCGTGCAGATAATCAGGAATAGCCATGCAACCTGGATGTATTTGTATTCAATTCCTCTCTGGCTCACACGATCCCCCCAGGTAATCGTACCAAAACAATATAACTTAAAGCGTAGCAAATAGATTGTTTTATACCAGTTAGACCTCAGTTATCCTTCGTCGCAGTTCTTCTACAAAAGCCTCGAGCTCTGATCTTTTTGAAAAATGTCTTGTTGGGATAATGTGCCAAAGATGCCCGCTTACCCGAATAAGCACATAGCCAAATATCTTCTTTATCTTGTCAATGGAACTCCACGTGTGTTCGGTCTTGTTGTATGCTGTGGATTCAATAAACCCACCTTCCGTAACTTCGAAGGTGTGCTCCCCGAGCGTTCCTTTTTTCAATTTTGGATTGACCATTACGTACATCGCTAAAAGAACAAGCAGTGCCGTGATAAGTACGATAAACCCGGACACCGTAATAATAATGCCTACCATCATTGGATCTTTCGCACTCGGCTCTGATCCGATCGAGTAACCCACCCAAACGGATAGAGCAACATATAGAAAGACCCAGGGCGTATGAAGGGTCGCTAACCATGTTCCTAAAACAAGGTCTTTTCGATTTATCAATACTCGTATTTTCACGATCATCCCCTTCGTGGTCTAACTTAAACATTAGCAGGCGGTTATAGCTAGGCAAGTTTAGGATAATTGCGCGCCTGCACATCCGGCAACTGCTCCCTGCGTTGCCCTCGGCCGCGGTTCCCAACTGAAGGTTCAGCTCGCGTACTGGGCGATACCGTTGCCGAACGACCAGTTTTCTTTCGGCACTTCGACGAGATTGATGATTACGTCCTCCGCGCGCACTTTGAGCCGCGCGTGCAAATCATCAGCGATACGTTGGTAGAAGGCCTTCTTCAACTCGACCGTCCGTCCCTGGTTGAGGGTAATCTGTATGAAGATGATGTCCTTGCTATACCGGATGCCAAGATAGCTGTCGGCAACGTTGATTTCTTCGGGCGCATGCTCGGTGATGACTTGAAACTTGTCGTCCTTGGGGACGTTGATCACTTCGGTCATTGCTTTGTAGATGATCTCCCCGATGGTCTTGCGGTAGTCAGCGGATTTCCCTTTCGCCAGATCGACACGGACAAATGGCATTGCAGTTCTCCTTGGTAGTTAGAGCGATAGCCGCTCGGTGATAACGCGCGTATATACACGCAATAAAACCAAAAAATTTGCAGCGTCAGCCTTGACAACTTCGAGAAATTCGCGCGGGCGTTCGAACTGTCCCTAAACCAACTGTTCGACCTCAAGCTGCCTTGATCCAGGTTTGTATGCCGGCCATCGCTCCCTCATTCCGCGCGAAGAGCTTGTATGATGAATCGGTTCTAACACACTGCTTTTTTTCCGGCTGATGTCAGCTTAAACTGAATCCTAATTTAATATCTACTTAAAAGCGCGTCCATTAAAAACTAAGGTGCCATGCGGATTGTCGTCCTCGGGGGGTATGGTAATTTCGGCGCACGCATTTGTCGTGCTCTGGCGGGAGATGCAAGCGCTGAGGTAATCGCAGCCGGGCGCGATCCGGATCGCGGATACCGTGAGGCGCTGCTCGATAGAAGAATCGGCAAGACACGGATCGACTGCGCCGACCCCGGTATGGCGTTGGCGCTGCGGAATCTTGCGCCGCAGATCGTAATTCATTGCGCCGGGCCGTTTCAAGGACAGGACTATCGTGTAGCAATTGCGAGCCTCGATGCGGGCGCACATTATATTGACCTCGCCGATGGACGGGATTTCGTTGCGCGATTTTCCAAGGAGGTTGATTCAGTGGCGCGTGCAGCCGGATTGTTAGCGGTGTCCGGTGCGAGCTCGGTCCCGGCACTCTCTTCGGCCGTGGTTGACGCGCTGGCCGGTCGTTTCAACTCAGTTGAGGAAATACAGATCGCGATTGCACCGGCCCAGCGCGCACCGCGCGGCGCGGCAACCATTAAAGGTGTTTTCAGTTACGCCGGTAAACCGTTCAAGTGGCTGACCGGTGATGCTTGGCGCGCTGCTTATGGCTGGCAGGAATTACGCCGTTTGCAGTTTGCCGGGTGCGGCACACGTTGGGCCGCGGCCTGCGATGTGCCCGATCTGGAGCTTTTTCCCGCGCGCTATCCGGGCGTCAAGACCGTTGAATTTCGCGCCGCGTTGGAACTGGGTATCCAGCACTTTGCATTATGGCTTGTTGCGCAGATGCGCCGCTGCGGGATACCGGTACCGTTGGAGCGATGGGCAGGGCCGCTCGATCGGTTTGCCTCCTGGCTCGATCGATTCGGTAGTGAGCGCGGCGGCATGCTGGTGAGCGTTACCGGCGCCAAAACAGACGGGGCAAAGGGTTGCATTCAATGGCATCTTACCGCCGACAGCAATCACGGTCCCGAGATTCCGTGCATGCCGGCGATCTTGCTCGCCCGGAAATTGTCTCGCGGCGAAATAACAGCGCGCGGTGCTTCGCCATGCATGGGCTTTCTCACTCTTGGCGATTTCGCGCCCGAATTCGCCCTTTGGAATATGCAAACATACATTAAGGAAATGTGATGATCAGCGCCTACACATTATGGAAGACCGCACATATCCTGAGTGCCGCGATCCTGTTCGGGACCGGGCTCGGCATCGCATTCTTCGCCTGGTTCGGTTATCGGCGCGCGCTGGCTAGCGGGGAGATCGCCGGACTCCGGTCGCTGCTCAGGCTCACCGTGATCGCCGATGCCTGGTTTACCGCACCGGCGGTGGTGTTCCAGGCAGTCAGCGGTTTGGTATTGATGGATCTTAATTCCTGGTCGCTGTTGAGCCCCTGGTCAATCGCCGTGTTCAGCCTGTTCTTGCTGATCGGGGCATTATGGCTTCCGGTTGTCGTAATCCAGATATTACTGAGTCGTGAGGCGGATCGAGTCGCGTCCATCGCTGATCTTACCGCGCGGTTCCACCGCCGCTTTGGGTGGTGGTTTGCGCTCGGCATACCTGCATTTACCGCGGTAATCGTTTTGTTCTTCCTGATGGTGGTCAAGGTACTTTCGGTTACGGGCGCATGACCATGGCGCACCGCAGACTAACTTTGATCATGCCCGCTCCGAGCACAGCCGTTTTCGAAGCGTTTCACAATCACCGTGTTCGTCTCGAATGGGATACACTGCTCAAGGTTGCCTATGTCGAAGGCGGGGGTACACATCCGTTTCCAGGCGCCGTCACGGTCAATCGCGGGCGCGGGTGGAAATCGATGCTCGCCATGCGCACCCGGTTCTTGACCTACGATCCTCCCCGGCTTGCGGCGGCTGAAATGGTGCAGCCGACCGGGCCCTTTGCGCAATGGGCTGCTTCCATGCGCCATAAAGACCGTGCCGATGGAAAATCGGAGCTGATTTACACCTTTTCCATTCGCTTACGACCGCGCTGGCTCGGGGCGCTGCTCGATCCGGTTGCGGCGTTTGCATTTGCCTGGGAGACGCGGCGACGCTTTCGGGCAATGACGCTCTACCTGAGCGAGAAAAACAACCATAGCCCGGATAAAGCATAAGAGGCTGTGTCAAAACCCGAATCCAAATTTTCCAGTGGGAGCGTCTTTGCAAGAGAATCCAAATATTGACGTTCTCATGGCGCAATTGCGAAATATTTCCACAGCATCTTGATATAGAGTGGGAAATTTTCCAGTCATGAAAGAAATTTTTAGAGTTTTGACACAGTCTCCATAGCGGACCAGGCAAATCTCCGCCAGTAAAACCAGCGAGCTATCCCTTCTTTCCTTTGCCGAAAGACTTTGACCTCGGCTTGGCCTTCTTGGGGGGCTGTGACCGGACAAATTGGACGGCTTGATCGATCCAGAATTTCAGTGCGGAATCCATTTTAACTCCGTCGGAACCGACGAAAATGAAGCCTTTTAGGGGACGGCCGGTGAGGTCCATTACCCGCGCGTGCGGTTTCTTTAGTAAATCCTGGTATCGATCGCGGGGCACTCGAACCATGAGATTATTTTTCTCCACCCCGCAGCACATGTGGCCGTTGAGCATGAACGTCAGCCCGCCGAACATTTTCTTTTCTTCGAGATTTCGCTTTCGTTTAAGGATTTGGCGTATGCGGCTTGCGAGCTGTTCGTTATAGGCCATGCGATTTCCTCGATCGCGAAACCTGACGATCCGCGAGGGTAACGATGGTATACCCGAAAAAGGCGAGAAGAAATTTTCCCATTGCTTTCGGCTCGCGCCTGAAGTTAACCTCGCTCGTATTCCGCTCATTTCATGGTCGCTTCCTCGTGCAAAACAAGCCCTGCTTCCTTCATCCAGTCGACCAAGATCCGAGCAACCCTTTCCGGATTTTCTTCCGCCAGAAAATGATGTCCGGGCCCGAATTGCTTGATCGCCATGTGCGGGACTTTCTTCTTTAAGTCTTCGAGCCTTTTCAGGCTTGGAGGGTAATCATCGGACGGCACCACGCCGGGTGTCGCCTTAATCCACATAACGGGAAACCGGATATCGGAAAGGCCGTTTTGGATCTCCATAAAAAAGGCGTAGCTGTCCTCCGGGTTTCCTTCGACCGGAAGCAATTTAGGAAAGGCGGCCATCGCTTTTCTGGAGCGGATGGTTGGGGTGCTATTGACGTAATAATCGAGCGACTCTTTAGAGATTGGACAGTGCTGCGGGATAAGCTTTTTTGTCATGATGTTGAGTACCTGAACGAACACGAACCCAAGCGGCGAGCGCATCATCTTAAAAGGCCCCCGGAATTCGGGGGAAAAATCGTCCTGCCAGTTCATCGGCCACAGAAACGTCTCCATGAGGCCAAGCCCCCGCACGTTTTCCTGGTGATGGATGGCATAGTACGTCGCCAAGGGGCCGCCCCAATCGTCCCCGACCAGGATCAGATTCTTCAATTTAAGATTGCCGATAAAGCCAGCGATGATCTCCGCGTGCAGCTTGAGAGAATAGTTAATGTCCGCCGGCTTTTGCGACTTTCCGAAGCCCAACAAGTCAAACGCAATCGCTCTTTGGCCGGTCGCCTGCGCAACCCGCGGGAAAACGTTTCGCCAAAGATAAGAAGAGGTGGGATTTCCATGAAAGAAGAGAACGGGATCGCCCGATCCTTGTTCTACGTAGTGGATGTCGAAGCCCTTCACTTTCGTAAACCGGCTGTCAAAAGGAAACGTGGATGTCGGCGACGGTAAATTCGCGGCCATGACTCCCCCCTTACTTCATGCTATGCAAAGCGACCCGATTGCCTTCGGTGTCCCTGAAAGTCGCGATAAAGCCGTGGTCGCCGATGCTGGTCCTGCTTTGAAGAATTTTTCCGCCGGCCGCTTCGACCCGCTTCAAAGGGAGCGAGAGGTCGCCGCCGCCGTTCAGATAGACAAGCGTGCCTTTTTCATTCGGCGCGTTTTCCTTGCTTTCGACAAGGGCGCCGGATGCCACGCCGGGCGCAAACGGAAAGAAGGCCATCTTGTTTGGCCCTGCCTCCACCGGCTGTATTTCAACGGCCAGCACTTTAGAATAAAACTTCACAGCTCGATTTAAGTCCTTGACGGGTATTTCGAACCAAACCACCACATTATTCACGAGAGTCTCCTTTGCTTTGCTTGGTTGCGTTTAACTTACAAATCGAAACTAAGCTTCGGTAATCACTTGTTTTTTGCAAGTCATTTTAACGATAACTTAATCGCTTGTATTTTGCAAGTTATTTTGAGAAATTAGCTTTATGAAGGCAAAACGAAGATCAGGCTGTCCTATATCGTTCGCTTTAGACTTGTTCGGAGATAAATGGTCGTTATTAATCATGAGGGACCTGCTCTTCCTGGGGAAAAAGAACTACGGGGAATTTCTCAACTCCGAAGAAGGAATCTCTACGAACATTCTCGCATCTCGCCTTGAGCAATTAGAGTGCCACGATTTAATCCGCAAAACGGAAGACCCGGAAAACAAAAAGAAGTTTGTCTACTCCCCGACAAAAAAAGCGCTCGACCTTATCCCTATGCTTCTTGAGATGATCAAATGGAGCGCGAAGTACGATCCGAAAACCGCGGCGCCCGCTTCTTTCACAAAGCGGATCGAACAGGATCGTGAAAAGCTGATCGCCGAAATCAGAATCCAATTCCGGGAGGTAAAATAGATCCTCCGGAAGAATCCAGCGCGCAAACAAGTATGCCTCTCGGCGCAGTTTTCCATCACCCTGCTAGTCGCGGCGCTCAGGCATAATGTCCCTTTATGTCCACCATCGTTGGCAACTCTATTATCTTTTTAATTATCTTTTGCCATTCCGGCATGGCTTTTACCTTTTTTAGTGCCCGGATTGCGGTATTAACAAAAGGATCGTTATTAAACGGGACGGGCGGAATCAGCGAACGAAAAATCAGGTCCTGGTTAAAGTAATGAACGCATATATCTTCAGCGCTTGGTTCGTATCCGAAAACCACCATCCAGTACTCGCTATCTGATTTTCGAATGACGTTGCAAACACATACTGTCGGCCATTCCATATTTCTTCCGACATGTCTAAAGTAGGAAGGCCAATACCTCGGACGTATCGGATCGCATCCAAGTTCATTGAAGTAAAGGAGGGTGGCTTCCTGCAGAAATGCTTCGACGCTAAGCGGCTTCATCATCTCCTCGCTCATGTAGTAGTAGTGTTGGCGTCAGCATACAACGTTCATGCCGAGATCATCCAACCTTTAGTCCCTTGTTCTCGCGCTTAAAGATCTATATGAGGCGCGCTGAACCACGTAAAGAAACAGAGGTTCAAACGGCCGCTGCCTAGAGCTTATGCCATGAGCCGTCGTAGCCCGTTCAACCCGCCTGGTCGTGTTAAATATTTCACCGTAACCGGATTATTTGCATGGTTCTTTATCGCTTGTAGCCGCCGGCCTATTCGGCCTTCGCCCGATCAAACGTCTCGCCGGCGGCGCGAGCCGGGTGATCTCCTTCGGCAAACTCGTTCTTCCGGGCATCTGATTGCGTTGGGGAAAGCGACCGAACCGTTGAATGATGTCGTCTCGGCATAGTCGAGGAATCCCGCGAATGCATCGGAGAGTTGAGCCGGTGCGCGCGATGCGAGCTCCTTCATTTAGCAAGCGTAGTGGACGCCGGGACGGATTCGCGTACCATTTTCAATTCGGCTAATGGTTCAGGCGCTCACGGAGCTGCATAAACCGGGCGCTGCATGCGGAGAGAAGACAATGCAGATATGGGTCGACGCCGATGCGTGCCCTAATGTCATCAAAGAAATCCTGTTTCGTGCGGCGGAGCGGGCGCAAGTCTCGCTCATTCTCGTCGCCAATCAACCTCTGCGAACCCCGCCTTCGCTTTATATTAAGACTGTCCAGGTGCCGGCCGGCTTCGATGTCGCCGATAACAAAATCGCCCTGCAAGTACAACCGGGCGACCTGGTTATCACCGCTGACATCCCCCTTGCCGACAAGGTTATTGAAAAAGGCGGCCACGCGCTTAACCCCAGGGGAGAATTCTATACAAGGGAAAATATCAAGGAGCGCCTGGCGATGCGCAATTTCATGGACGAGCTAAGAAGTACCGGCGTGAATACGGGCGGCCCGGCGACCCTCAGTCTGCGTGACCGTCAGGCGTTTGCCAATCAATTGGATCGCTTTTTGACCAAATACGGTAATGCATAAAAGTTTCCAGCCGGATCGCGACATGCCGATTGGCACGGAGTGATGCGAGCGCTTTGATGGTAGCCGCGACAGACGAGCCCCGTCACTTGTGCGCCGGTTGCGTTAGTGGGCGGCCGATAGGAGCCTGGGCGCGATGCCGTTCGTGTTCCCCACAACGCGAAGCACCACGTCGGGTATCCACAAAAAGCTTGCCTTGGTCAACGATGTCACCAGGTATTTGCGCGGCTTGAGGAAGGCAACCGGGGCGGCGGCCTTCGGCGTGCCGCCCTCCACCGTTGACGTCTGGCCGTCTTCCGCGGTCAGCATCAGCGTACCTTCGAGTAAGTACAGATTCCAATGGTCGGTCATGCCGCGCTCGAGCAATGGCGTACCGGCGGGCGCGGTGTAAATTAGCGTCTTCGCGGCCATTAGATTGAGAAAGGCGCCATCGAGTTCGCGGAAGTGCAGAAACCGGCGCAGATCCGCAGGCTCGACCGGGCGATGTGGAATCTCCAGGCAGCGCTCGACTCGCTCGAAGCTTCGGCTGACATGTAGCTTCTCAAGTTCGTCGGCCGACAAGGTGACTTCGCGCTCCGCGCGCACATCGGCGTCGTAACCATCCATCACTGTCGCACGTTGCTCTCGGACCACGCTGGCGTCGATGAGGGTAAACTGCGCCGCGTGGCGCTTATCCTTACGGATCACGCTGGCATACAGTTTCTCTTGGAGTACACACAGCGCGGATATATCCCGCTGGGATAAGGAAAAGTCTGCAATGAGATTAATCACCTCGATGACCGGCGTGTCGGCGTCCCCATCCTCTTCGACGCGGCCGAGGCAATGCAGATACTGGTTGAGCATCCTCCCACGATCGAATAACACGGGACAGAACAGCGGGACTGCTGATTCCTTGCTGCGATACTCGAGCAGTAACTCCATCCCGCGATAAATGCTCTTCTCTTGATTTTTCTTTTGGAATACCGTAAGCGGAACATCCGCGGCGGCGCCGGGATAAAGCCGGCGAACAACGATCTCGTCGAGAAACATCGTCACCGCGCCCCACGCCCGTGGCTCGCGGACGGGGCAAATGAACCCGACGCGGGCGCGTTCCCCGTCGCCGTCAGCCAAATACCACTCCAGGAGCCGCGCACTATGCTCCCGGAAGGCCGATGTGAGTTCGGCATCGAGATGAAACTGCTTTCGCTCGTCATAGACCCCGAGCTGGCCGTCACGCGTCAACGCGTAAAAGCCGCTTGGATTCGGTAAGATATCAATGCACACCTTAGTTCCCCGTGACTGTTTGCATAACATTTTGCAATAACCGCGCCAACCTGGGCCGCCCTTGGTCGCATGAAATTAAATGCGCCAGCCTAATGCATAAAAGAGCCGCGCCGTTATCGCAGGGGAGTGCCCTTTTTCTGTAACAAGATCTTGAGAGGAAAAGAGATGCGGAGAACGGCCGAAAGTCTCTTGCGAAGTTTGACGATATGTGGTCGGGAAACGGGCTACAACCGGCATGTAAACGGCGCGAACACACTATCTGGCGTTCGGACCAGCAAATGTCTCCCCACCGGCTGCGAGATAGGCCACCTCCTCCGGCGAACTCGTTCTTCCGAGCGCTTTATTGCGGTGGGGGAAGCGGCCGAAGCGTTGAATGATGTCACGATGGCGGCGCGCATAGTCGCTGAAACCTGCGAATGCCTGTGATAACTGAGTCGGGGCACGGGATGCAAGCTTTTCCATTAGCGCAACGCAGCGGTTTTGCGGATCTAGGTTTTCGGCATGCTCCAAGGGCAGGTACAAGAACAAGGTCTCGATGGGATGAAGCATCTGGTCGAAACCTGATTCGATCGACGCGAGCGCAATGCTGCATGCTCTTGTGTCATACAAGAATGCCTGGGCACTGCCGCGAAACAGGTTGCGCGGGAACTGATCGAGACTAAGTACCAGGGCCAGCGCCGAGCGCGGCTGATTTGTCCAGGCATCAAACTCACTCTCAGCAGCGCGCTCGGGAAGCGACCCGAAGCGGCGACGAATTTCTTCATCAAATTTTGGATCCGACCCGAACCAAAGCGCACCACGCCCGGCAATCGCCCTGGGCGAGTCGAGGTCGTCGCCAAACCAGAATTCAAGAACTTCTTCTGCGATTGCTTCCATTTGACTCCGCATCGCCTTAGCATCTGCGCTTGATGGGTATGCTAACTGATTCTCCTATACTGTGCGTTGCCCACTGCAGCCCTTGCCAGAACTTTATTAAGAGATGGACTTTATACCGTGTTCATTTTGTCATTAAGAGACAAAAATAGGTTGCCTATTTCAATATTAAGGCCGATACCGACCGCAAGCGCAGAAGCTGGTCGAGATTTTACATTGCCAACACGGTTAAATCCCGGCACGAATGCGATGGCGCAATTTGACGAACCGAGGAGTTAATTTTATGGATAAGGATACACCTGAACTGAACAAACCCGTTACGCCTGAGGACCATAGCCTCGGAGCTGATGTTGCTCTGGTGACATTGGTGGAATATGGCGATTACGAGTGTTCCTATTGCGGAGAAACCTATGTCGTGGTGGCGGAAGCGCAAGAACGGCTGGGAGACAACCTTAAGTATGTTTTCCGAAACTTTCCGCTTAAGGACATGCACCCGCATGCCGAGCGTGCGGCGCAGGCCGCGGAAGCGGCTGGTGCGCAAGGACAATTTTGGCAAATGCACGCCCTTCTGTTTGAGAATCAAGGCGCGCTTGAAGATGAAGATTTAATCGCGTATGCGCGCGAGCTGGGTCTGGACATTGAGCGCTTCCGCGACGATCTTGCGACGGGGAAGTACGAGTCGCGCGTGAAGCAGGACTTTTCAAGCGGAATCGATAGTGGTGTGAATGGAACGCCAACGCTCTTCATTAACGGGTTTCGCTATGAGGGACCGCCTGACGCCCTGACCGAGGTGCTGCGTGAGGTCGCGGAGCGTAGCGCGTAAACCCGGTCCATTACGCTTCATTCGGGCTACGCATGCTATATATTTCAGAATTTAGCGGGGAACTTTCTGGCAAGGATTGTACTCGAAAATAAATAAACTATACTTTTAAAGATAGTGAAAATTACAGCGTCTATCGACATGATTTGGAGGCTATATGAAAAAAGGCAGAATTCTCGTTGTTGCCCTGACCAGTTTTTTGTTAGCCAGCACTGGTAGTCTGAGTTTTGCCCGAGGCGCCGGTGGCGGCGGCGGGCATGCCGGTGGGGCGTCTTCCGAACATAGGTCAGAAGCTGGACAAGCGAATAATAACGCCCAATCCTCGCCAACTGCTAAACGGGGCTTGAACCGCGCTGAAGAGCGCATGAGTCCAGAAGGTCTGGCGCATGAAAAAGCGACGGATCACCAGAAACAAGGCAAGGCAAAACAAAATAAAAAGAAAGAGGTAAAGAAGCAGGCGGCGAATTCCATGGATCGCTGATCTTTCTTCAGGACAAGACTTTAACAGATAAATTTTTGGCGACTTAACTAGTGTCGCGTCCATGCGCATCGTAGGTTGGGCTGAGGCATGCCGAAGCCCAACAAACCGCCAAGCCTAGCTCGTTGGGCTTCACTACGTTCAGCCCAACCTACCGTTTACTTTGTAAGGTTATTTCCGGGACACGACACTAGAAATTAAGATTTACAAAACAAAGCCAGGAATAAAAACTAACCCGCCGCATGGCGGGTTAGTTTTTTGGGCATTATTTGCTGCGCGCCGCCTGGGCTTGCTCCGCGCGCAGCATCCGCGCCGCCTGCACCATGTTCGAGAGCGCCTGCTCGACCTCGGGCCAGTTGCGTGTCTTTAGGCCGCAATCCGGGTTAACCCATAGGTGTTCCGGCGGCAACACATCGCGCGCTTTGCGCATCAGCCGCACCATCTCCTGCGTATCCGGCACGCGCGGCGAGTGAATATCGTACACACCCGGGCCGATTTCGTTCGGATATTTGAAATTGACGAAGGCATCGAGTAATTCCATATCCGAGCGCGAGGTTTCTATAGTAATCACATCCGCATCCATGTCGGCGACCGCGTCGATGATGTCGTTAAACTCGGAATAACACATGTGGGTATGAATCTGGGTGGTATCCTTTACTCCGCCGGCGGAAGTCTTGAACGCACGCACCGCCCAATCCAGATAGGCGCGATGGTCGGCTTTACGCAACGGCAGCCCTTCACGCACCGCCGGTTCGTCGATTTGAATGACCTTAATGCCGGCCTTTTCCAGATCGTGCACTTCATCGCGAATGGCGAGCGCGATTTGCAGCGCCGTGTCCGGGCGCGGCTGATCGTTGCGCACAAATGACCATTGCAGGATAGTCACCGGGCCGGTCAGCATTCCCTTCATCGGTTTCTTCGTCAGCGATTGCGCGTACTTCGTCCATTCCACCGTCATTGGCGTCGGACGCGAGACATCGCCAAAAATAATCGGTGGTTTGACGCAGCGCGAACCGTAGCTCTGCACCCAGCCATATTGCGTGAACGCGAAACCCTGCAATTGTTCGCCGAAATACTCCACCATGTCGTTGCGCTCGGCTTCGCCGTGCACCAACACATCCAGGCCGATCTCTTCCTGTTTTTTCACCGCCAGCGCGATCTCCGCGCGCATTTTTTCGTTGTATTGCGCTTCGGTAATGCGGCCGGCTTTAAGGTTGCTGCGCGCGGCGCGGATCTCCGCGGTCTGTGGGAACGAGCCGATAGTGGTGGTAGGGTAAGACGGCAGATTCAGTAATTTTTGCTGCGCTGTGCGACGTTTGGCAAAGGCGTTATCCCGGTTTGCATCCTTTGCGGTTAAACCAACGACACGTTTTTTCACTTGCGGATTGTGGATGCGCGCGGATTTTTTCCGCGACTCTTGCGCAGCGCGCGCGCCGGCAAGCTCTTTTTCCACCGCGCCGCGGCCCCGCTCCAGCGCGCGCTTTAAGATGCGGACTTCCTCGAGTTTTTGCGTGGCAAACGCGAACCAATCTTTTAATTCCGCATCGAGCTTGGCCTCGCGCGCAAGATCGACCGGCGTATGCAACAGTGAGCAACTGGTCGCAACCCAAAGCCGGTCGCCGAGTTTTCCCCTGGCGTTTTCCAGAATTTTCAGCGCCCCATCCAGGTCGGCGCGCCAGATGTTGCGTCCATCGATGACGCCCAGCGACAGGATTTTGCCGGCGGGTAATTTAGCCAGCACGGCGTCCAGTTGGCTTCCGCCGCGCACGAGATCGATATGCAAGCCGGCGACCGGCAGGCTGCAAGCCAGTGTGGTGTTGTTGTACAGACTTTCAAAGTAAGCAGCGATCAATAATTTTATTGACGGATTTTGGAACACCCGGTACGCACGCTCGAACGCCTTCAGCCAAGGCGCCGGCAGATCCAGAACCAGCGCCGGTTCATCGATTTGCACCCACTCGACACCGGCTTTGGCCAAGCGATTTAGAATTTCAACATAGACCGGCAAAAGTTTATCCAGCAGGCTCAGGCGTTCAAATTCGCTGCCCTTGGTCTTGCCCAACCATAAATAGGTGATCGGGCCAACCAGCACCGGCTTCGGCTTAATCCCTAACGCCTTGGCCTCGGCAACTTCATCGAATAGTTTGCTTGAGGCTAACATGAATTTCTGGTCCGGCTGGAGTTCCGGCACGATAAAGTGATAATTGGTATCGAACCACTTGGTCATTTCACAGGCGTGCGTCGCCTTGCCGGCAGGGGCAGTGCCGCGGGCCATGCGGAAATAGGTATCGAGATCGACTTGCCCGCCGTTCCATTCAAACCGGGGCGGCACCACGCCGAGCAGCGCGCTCATATCCAGCATATGGTCGTACCAGGAAAAATCCCCGACCGGAATCAAATCCATCCCCGCCTGTTGTTGCAGTCGCCAATGGCGTGCGCGCAAATCTTGTCCGGTTTTAAGCAAAGCGGATTGATCCAGCGCGCCTTTCCAATAGGCCTCGACCGCCTTTTTAAGTTCTCTATCCGCGCCGATGCGCGGAAACCCCAAGACATGTGCTACGGTCATCTTTTCTCCATCCCGATCCGGGGACACGGGCTTTAGTTATATTCTTCAAGGAATAATCGCTCCACAGGGATGCCTCTGGGCTGCGACGACCGGCTAGTTTATAGTACAGCGTGTATCTGATCCAGCCGGCTGGCGGAATCGCCGGAATTCGCTCTCATAAATCTCTTTCCGGCGGGAACTCGGCCAATCGCTTGCAGGGATAAAGGGTTTGGTCAATCGGCTTAAGTCAGTTGACACAAACCCAATGTTTATTCATTGTTCTAGACTTTCGGGTATAAAAATGTAATATAAAAGTCGGCAGCCTGCGGGTGCACTTCGCGAACGGAGAGGTGCGCCAATATGGGCAAGGGCTGCCTTACGCCCACTGGATTTTTCACGACCCGGACGCGCCTAAACGTATTCTGCGCGATCCCGAGCTGGGCTTGGGCGTCACCTACATGGAAAAAGGCTGGAGCACGGCCGAAGGGGCGCTGCCCGCGCTGCTCAAGATCTTGCTTTACAATTTCCAATATCCGCGTTCCCGCCTGCATGTTTTCCCAAAACTCTTGCGCTATTTTCAGCAGCTCAATCGCGTATGGATAAGCCGGCGGAACGTGGAATTTCACTACGATCTGGACGAGTGGCTGTTCCGTTGTTTCCTCGATAAGGAGATGCATTATTCCTGCGCCTACTTTAATGAACCCGGCGTGAATTTAGAGCAGGCGCAGCGCGCCAAGTGTGAGCACATTATGCGCAAGCTGTCGCTGCGCCCGGGCCAGCGTGTGCTCGATATCGGATCCGGTTGGGGCGGATTGGCGCTATTCCTCGCGGAACAGGCCGGCGTCCACGTCACCGGGCTTACCCTCTCGCGCGAACAATTGCGCGTGGCGGAGCAGGCGGCGCACAAACGCGGTTTAAAAAACAGTGTGCGCTTTTTATCTCAGGATTACCGCCAACACCAAGGCCAATACGATCGCATCGTCAGCGTCGGCATGTTTGAACATGTCGGCGCGCCCAACTATTCCGCTTTCTTCCATAAGCTCAATACCTTATTGAAACAAGACGGCGTAGCCTTGCTCCATAGCATCGGCCGTCCGGGCTTGCCCGGTGAAACCAATGCCTGGATACGCAAGTATATTTTTCCGGGCGGCTACAATCCGGCGCTCTCCGAGATTACGCAAGCCATCCAGGCATCCCGATTAATCATCACCGATGTTGAGGTCTTGCGCCTGCATTATGGTTTTACTCTCGCGGAGTGGCAAAAGCGCTTTCAGGCCCATCGTAAATTGGTGGCGGAAAGAAAAGGGGAACGCTTCGCCCGCATGTGGGAGTTCTATCTCGCCGTATGCGAGGCGGCGTTTGCCGCCGGCGAGCTGGTGGTTTATCAGATCCAAATGAGCAATTCGCTAAAATCACTGCCGCTGACGCGCGATTATCTTTATCCAAAACAAGCAAAAATGTCTGAACCGACAGATCTTGAGCCGGTGCACCAACCGCATTCACGCCTGAATTCGGATTAACGCCTATAAGCTCCTTTTGATGGAAAACCTTTGCTATACCCTATATTCTTGCTGGCTGTAATTCAGCGGAGGCGGGCGTGAAGAAATTATTCCCGGTTTTATTTATCCTCCTTCTTTTAGTCCTCGCCATGGTCGCGACGCTGCCATTTTGGTTTGGGATGGAGGTGGAAAAAACTTATAACAACGGAATACGGCAATTTAGCGGACGCGGTATCGCTCTTACTTCGGTTAATTACCGGCGGGGCTGGTTTATTTCTTCTGCAGAGACCACTATCGTTTTTCCCGGCCTGCCGTTTACTTTTTCCGCCGCCCACCGCATCAGCCACGGCCCGTTTGCTCTGGACCGGATATTAAGCGGCGAATACCAGTTTAAGCCGGTCCAAGCGGTGATAAAAAGTCAAGTGTCTTTTGTCCCGCTGGAAGGATCATCGGCCGCGGCAAACCCATCGCCGCCGCTTGAAGCCGATACCATTATTAACATTCAAGGCGATGGCGAGACACGATTACGATTGGCAAATTTTAAAAACACGCTGGCGAATGGAGATGTCTTTGAATGCAAAGAGGCGTCTGGCACCGTCGCATTCAATAGCGACTGGAAAAAGCTGCAGGTTAATTTACGGCTTCCGGAAGTATCATTAAAGACACAAAAAAATAATTTTATTTTAAGTAAATTGGGCGCTGATTCCGATTTACAAGAAGGCATCGCCGGTTATATGTTCGGAACCAATTCCTTCCAGATAGAAAAAATGACGTTCGCGGAAAACAATGTGCTTGAGGGGTTGCGTATAAGCACGTCCGCCCGGGAGGCGGGAACCAACGTCGACCTTGCCATGCAATATTTTCTGAAAGGCGTCACCTTCGCCGGCGAAACTTATGGGCCGGCCCAGGTTGCGGTCGAAATCCGCAAATTAGACGCGGCCACCTTGGTTAAGCTGGATAGCGCAATTAACGAGATTTATAAAAAACAACCGCCGAAAGCGCAGGCCGGTATGATGTTAACCGGGAAAATGCTGGAGATCATCGCGGATCTGGCGAAAAAGAACCCCGAAATGGAAATCACCAAATTTAATTTTAAAACCCAGCAAGGCGAGATTACCGGCAAGGTTAAATTTGCCTTGGACGGCGCCAATATAAACGCCAAGGAAAATCCTTTACTTTTAATCAACGCGCTCAGCGGTGAAGGCGAGATCTCCGTCCCTGCTTCTATTATTGAAGCGCTGGCAAAAAAACAGATTCAACAAGAGATCGAGCGATTAAAAAACAGCGGCAAGCTGACAAAACGAGAGCTGGAAAAACTTACTCCCGAAAAAATTTCCGCCATCACCGCTCAGCTTGCGCCGCAGCGCGCGCAGGAACTCGCCGCCAAGCTGCAATTTCTCCCTAACGGCGCCAGCTTTCAAGCCAACGCTGCGCTAAAGCGGGGCCAGCTTTTTATCAACAATCAACCGTTCCATCCATCGTTAAAATTGCCATAAAAAAAGAGCGGGCACAGGCCCGCTCTTTGTAACTCATGACTTACAAATTATATCCACGCTCGTCATGCAGGGTGATATCCAAGCCCTGGTTTTCCTCTTCCTCGGAGACGCGCAGCCCGACGATGGCATCCACGATTTTGAGAATGATAAAGGTCGCGATCCCATCGTATACAATCGTCGTGACAACGCCGATGAACTGTACTCGCAATTGATGACCGATATTAAGGTCGGCTTGCGAACCGCCCAGCACCGCGGCGGCGAACACGCCTGTCAAGAGCGCGCCGATAATACCGCCGATGGCGTGCACGCCGAATGCATCCAGCGAATCGTCGTAACCCATTGCCCGTTTCAGCTTAGTTGAGGCCAGGAAACAACCGACGCCGGCGGCGACGCCGATCACCAGCGCACCGATGGGCCCGACGAACCCGGAAGCCGGCGTGATGGCAACTAACCCCGCAACGGCACCGGACGCAATGCCAAGAGTGGTCGGCTTACCATGGCTGATCCATTCCGAAAACATCCAGGCGAGCGCCGCGGTGCCGGTAGCGATTTGGGTGACCGCCATGGCCATGCCGGCGGTGCCGTTGGCGGCCACCGCACTGCCTGCGTTGAAGCCGAACCAGCCGACCCACAGCAAGGACGCGCCTGTGATCGTGTAGCCGAGGTTATGCGGCGCCATCGGCGTCTTGGGATAACCCTTACGCTTGCCAAGCATTAACGCCGCAACCAAGCCCGCGATACCGGCATTGATATGCACCACCGTGCCGCCGGCGAAGTCGAGCACGCCGAGATCTCCCAGGAACGAGCCGTCACCGCTCCATACCATGTGCGCAATCGGCGAATAAACAAATAGCGACCACAGGGCCATGAAGATCATCAATGCCGAGAACTTCATGCGTTCGGCAAAGGCGCCGACGATCAACGCCGGAGTGATGATGGCGAAAGTCATCTGGAACGCCATATACACTGTTTCCGGGACGGTCTGGTACAGCGTGTTGACACCGATTCCCTTCAGAAACACCTTGTCGAGAGCGCCGACGAAGGCGTGGATACCGAGTACGCCTTTCGTCATACCGCCGGTGCTGAACGCCATGCTATAACCGGCGATGGTCCAAAGCACGGTCACCAGACTTGTGACCGCAAAGCACTGCATCAGCGTCGACAAGACGTTTTTGCTGCGCACCATGCCGGCGTAAAACAAGGCCAAACCGGGGATGGTCATCATCAACACCAAT